>Ga0209777_10002652_pt1 | contig 23203 bp, 17 predicted proteins | sample FrelakmetHBP12HB_FD_187147 | JGI IMG/M metagenome (GOLD analysis project Ga0209777, IMG submission 187147) | Freshwater lake sediment microbial communities from the University of Notre Dame, USA, for methane emissions studies -HBP12 HB (SPAdes)... | ecosystem: Environmental > Aquatic >...
CAAGTGGGTGTGGAACTGCCTGAGCCGCCCCGGCGATTTCCTGAGGTGCCTCTGGCCTTTCGGAAGAGCCCGGAAAACGCTGATCATCCTCCTGATGCAGACCCTCGACAACCGCATGCGCCTGGTCCTTAGAAGGCGCTGGTTCTGGCCCTTCGGCCGCGCGTTCACCTCCCGCCGGGCCTCGGAGCATCCGCCCGTTCCCGCCTGTATCCCCGTGGCTAACGAAACCGCGCGCCGCGCGGCGCGAATCCTCGGCGGCTTCCCGCAAAGCGCCCTCAACGAGGTGCTTCTGAACGTGCCCACCACGGCCCACATCCTGGGCGGGTGCACCATGGGGAGAGGCCCAGATGAAGGCGTCGTGGACGCGAGGTGCCGCGTGTTCGGCTACGAAGGCCTCTACGTCGTGGACGGCTCGGTCATCGGGGCCAATCTTGGCGTGAACCCCAGCTTCACCATCGCCGCCATCGCCGAGCACGCCATGAGCTTCATCCCTAAAAAAGTATGAATCATACTTTTTTAACGGTGCCGGCGGAGCCGTCTACGGCGACGCGCTGGCCGTCCCTCAAGAGCGACGTGGCGCCCTTCACCCCGAAGACCGCCGGGATGCCCATCTCCCGCGCGACCACGGCGGCGTGGCACATGAGGCCGCCCACCTCCATCACGACCGCCGCAGCCCTGGGGAAGAGCGGAGTCCAACCGGGGTCCGCGAAGACCATGACGAGCACGTCCCCTTCGGAGATGACCTTGGGGTCCGGCTCAAAGAGCACCTTCACAGGCCCGATGGCCAGCCCCGCTGAAATGGGCGTGCCTCGGAGGGTCCCTGGGACCTCAGGGCCAAAATGCGCCGGTTCTTCCTGGACGGGCACGCCGTCGGAGCGCACGAAATCCGGTGCCCGCTCCATCAGAAAACGCTCGTGCAGCGCCTGCCGGCTCCGTATCTCCGGTCTCAAGTCGCCGCCGGACCACCGGCCCAAAATCAGGTCCTCCAGTTCTCGCAGGTCCAGGAAGAAAACGTCCTGAGGCCCATCGAGCGCCCCCTTCTTAGTGAGGCGGCGGCCCACTTCGAGTGCGCTTCGCCTGATCCGGCCGAAGGCGAACATGCCGTAGTGCTTGGGCGCTTCCCTGAGAGGCATGTACAGGACCACGAGCCGCGCCATGAGCTTCATATACGGCCGCCTCCAGAAGGGCGAGGAGGCCAAAGCCTCTGCGAGCACGGCGCTTCGCTCCCTCCCGAGCCTCTCCATGCGTTCTCGAACCCCTTCCCGGGGAGGAGCGTGGAGGGACGCCCGTACCAGATCGAGGATCATCGTGGGATCCTCATCCCAGCGTTTGGCCCCCAGGTCGAATTCCATGGGCCCCCGGTGTCCGAACCGATCGAGAAAGGCACTAAAGCGCGAGAGCCAATCGGGGCCTCCGGGCTCCTTTTCGAGACGTGCCAGGAGCTCGGGCGGTTTTTCGCACGCGATGAAGAGTTCTTTCAGGGGCGCCGCCGCCTCGGCCAATTCCTCGATCCCCAAGGAAATCTGAGTCGTGGGGTTCGCGGGGATGCCTGTCGTGAGAAGTTCGAGCGCCCTCGGGTGGCCCCGAAAGGCCCGCGCCGCCGCGGCGTAAACCAGCATCGCCATGGTTTCCATCTGGAGGCCGAATAGGATGCCGAGGTGCTTCGGCTCCTCGAAAAGGAAGATCTCCCGCAGAAGCTCGCTGTCGGTCATTTCTGACACGGGTCTGCCGCCAGCGATGGAGGCGCCGTCCCGCTCCAGACTCCTGAGCGCCTTGCGCGGAAAGAGGGCCCTGTGAAAGCGCAGGAGGCCCCGTACCGAGGCCGCAAGCATCGAGAAGGCAACCGCGAGGCGGTTCCCCGGCAACCGCCTGGGCCGCAAGATCCCTTCTGCAATGAGGGCCTTGACGGTCTGGGCCGCCCGGGCATCCATGGATTTCAGGAGCGCCGGGGCAAACCATCCCAGGATCGGGATGGCCAGCAAGCAGTTCATGTTGAAGTAGATCCGTCCGTTGACCTGGTCCAAGCCCTTGAGTTCATGGAGCAGGCGGGAATCCCGGCGCAGGCCGAAGAGCTGCACGCCGACGGTCGGCAGCACGCTGTCGGTCCAGAACGCGAAGGTCAGAGGCATCATGGGATCTGGGACGGTTTCCCGAACGTTCCAGTTGGACCAGACCGTGACGGGACCGTCGTCGGCATCAGGGCAGGACCGCCGGATTACGAAGCTCTGCACGGGCTTCAGGGCCGTGATGGGCCGCGCCTGGAGCCACCAGATCTCACCCTCGGCGTTGAGGGCCCATTCCAGGTCCAGAGGCTGTCCCAGCGCCTTTTCCTGCGCCGCCGCGCCGAGGGCGAGGCTGGCCGCCTCGGAGGCATTCAGGACCTCGGCCGCCTCGTCGGGCCTGCAATCCCAGCCTCCCAACTCGGAGCGGTAGGCCCTCCAGCGTTCGGGCTTGGCCCGGCCCGAAACCAGAGCGTCGCCCAGACCTGCCACGGCTTCGATGAGGAGTGCCGAGTCTTTTCCGGAAGGGTCCCGCGTGAAGCAGACGCCGGCCTTCTTCGCTGGCGCCATACTCTGAACGACGAGGCCCACGGGGAGTGGTCCGGCCGCCCCCGCGTACCGCAGGACGCGCTCACTTCCGCCCGAGGCCACACACCGGGCGGCGGCCCCCAGGGCTTCTTCCGCGCTCCGGACACCGAGGACGGTTTCGAACAGGCCGGCGAAGGACCTCTCGGCCGAATCCTCGCAGAGGGCGGAGGAGCGTACGGCCACTGGGCCTTTGTCGAGAAGGGCCATCGCTTTGTCGGCGAAGTGGCGGCGGTCTGTTTCTGTCCAGCGATCGGGCGCGAGGGCCGTGGCCTCCACGGCGAAACCTTCGGGGATCTTCGCCCCGGCTGAGAGGAGGCGTACGAGGCCCACGGCCTTTCCGCCGTAGGGTCCTGCACCGCCGGGAGCGATCTCCCGCAGGTCGGTCATCCGGAGGTCTTGGTCTGCGCTTTTCTCGTCAGCCATGGCAGAGCATCCATCATCCCGCCGCCGACCCTTTGCATCAAGCGGCGCCCTCTTGCGTGGAAGCCGCGTTCTTTCTTCTTTTCACTTTTGACTTTTCACTTTTCACTTTCTCCTCACTCCTCACGGTCTTCGACCCGGCAAGGCCCTTCTTGACGGCTGGCCTGAAAAGGTCTATAGAAGGGTGGCCGAATCCCCGCGGCGCGGGGGACCGGGGGACCGATGTCCTGGGGCGAACCGCTCAGCGCAGGGTACACCCTGACCCGAGCCCGGCAGGCCCTCAGAGGAGTCTCGTGAGCGTTCTTCAACCTGGGCCGGACCGCCTGAGAGCGATGAACGCCTAGAGGGAACACCCGCCCCATGGCCTCTCTCAAGAGAATCCTCTTCGGAAAGCCCAGGGATCCCAACGATCCCCGTATCTTCCACAAAATCTCACTCATCGCTTTCCTGGCTTGGATCGGCCTGGGCGCTGACGGCCTGACCTCCTCGTGCTACGGCCCCGACGAGGAGGTCAGGCCCATCCTGGGCCACGAGTACCTGGCTTTTTACCTGGCCCTCATGACGGCCATCACCGTGGGCGTCATCTCCTTCGCCTACAGCCTCCTCATCGAGCACTTCCCTAGTGGCGGAGGGGGCTACATCGTTTCCACCAAACTCCTGGGGCCCAAGGCCGGCCTCGTCTCCGGCTCCGCCCTCGTGGTGGACTACATGCTGACTATCACCGTGTCCATCTGCTCGGGCGTAGACGCCATCTTCAGCATGCTTCCCGTGGAGTGGCAGCCCTTCAAGGTCCCCTCTGACTTGGCGGTCCTGGGCCTTCTGCTCATCATGAACCTCCGCGGGGTCAAAGAGTCCGTGAAGACCTTGATGCCCATCTTCCTAGTCTTCGTGGCCACACACTTCCTCCTCATCACCTACGGCGTCCTGAGTCGCACATGGGCCATTCCCGGGGTCATGGCCGAAACACACGTGAAGATGGCCAGCGACGCCAGCTCCCTCGGTTGGATAGCGCTGCTTCTCATCCTCTTCAAGGCCTATTCGCTGGGCGGTGGCACCTATACGGGGATCGAGGCCACTTCCAACGCCGTCCCCATCCTGAGGGAACCCCGGGTGGCCACGGCCAAGAGGACCATGCTCTACATGGCCATCTCCCTGGCCTTCACCGCCGGGGGCATCCTTTTCTGCTACCTCCTCTGGCACGCCGCTCCCGAGGAGGGCAAGACCATGAACGCCGTCCTTCTGGAGCGGGTCTTCTCCTCCTGGAAAATGGGAACGTGGCCCGTGGGCGTGTGGCTCGTGGGCTTGACACTGGCCTCCGAAGGCGCCCTCCTCTTCGTCGCCGCCCAGACGGGATACATCGACGGGCCCAGGGTCTTGGCCAACATGGCGGTGGATTCCTGGGTCCCCCACCGCTTCGCCCAGCTCTCGGACCGCCTCGTCACGAAACACGGCATCCTCATCATGGGAATCTCCTCGGGCCTCCTGATGCTCTACACCAAGGGGAAGGTCTCTTACCTCGTGGTCCTTTACGCCATCAACGTGTTCCTCACGTTCAGCCTGAGCCAGCTCGGAATGTCGCGCTACTGGCTGGGAGAGGGCCGGCACAAGACCAAGCACTGGGTGAAGTACATCGTCGTGCACGGATTCGCGCTCATCCTGTGCCTCACCGTCCTGACAATCACCACCATCGAGAAGTTCGCCGAAGGGGGCTGGCTGACGCTTGTCATCACCACGTCGCTCATAGGCCTGTGCATGCTCATCCAGCGGCACTACAACGAGGTCAGGGGCTACATCAACCAGCTCGATTCGATCCTCGGAAACCTGCCGTCGGAGCCCCTGCCCGGAACTTCGAAGAGACTCGACCGCTCCCAGCCCGTGGCCGCACTCATGGTCTCCGGATACGGCGGTCTAGGGATCCACTCCGTTCTTTCCATCCTCAGGCTCTTCCCCAACTACTACAAGAACATCCTCTTCGTCTCCACGGGCGTCGTGGACTCGGGACATTTCAAGGGGCGCGACGACGTGGAAGCCCTTAAACAGCACACCGTGGAGAACCTCGAGCGCTACGTGGACTTCGCGCGGGGCCTGGGTATGAACGCCGACTACCGCTACACGTTGGGCACCGATGTACTGGATGAAGCGGAGGAAATTGGCACGCAGATCATCAAGGAGTTTCCGCGCGCCGTCTTTTTCTTGGGCAAGCTCATCTTCGCGAAAGAGAAGATGTACTACCGCATCCTTCACAACGAGACGGCCTACGCCCTTCAGCGCCGGCTCCAGTTCGCGGGGCTCCAGACCATCGTCCTTCCCATTCGCGTCCAGACAGAGCTCCTGATGTGAGTCCCGCCGACAGGCTGAGGCGCGGGAGTGTGCGCTAGAATGGCAACATCCCCTGCGGCGCGGCGGCGCCTCGCGGGCTTGCGGGAGAGAAGATCGTGCGGTCCTTGAAGCTCTGGGCCTTCATTCTGGCGGGGATATGCCTCGCGTTCTACGCCGCCGTTTTCGCCCTGGGACTCCTGCCCAGAGAGCCCGCCAAGGAAACCCTCGCCTACGATTGGATGGTCTTCGCCGGCGGCCCTCTCTGTCTCTTGGTGTGGACCCCGGTCGCCGCGAAGTGGGAGAGGCTGGCGGTTTCGTGCCTCTGGCTGGGATCGGCGGTGGCGGCCATCGGACTCGCCCTGAGGAGCGGGCCTCACATGGGGCGCTACTACGGCGGCATGGCCGTGATCGTCCTGCCCCAGGTGGTTGTGGCCGGCCTGCTGGCGCTTCACGTCAAGAAAACCGAAAAGGCGGAAAGGCAGTTGAAGAAAGGGCGGTAACATGGCGCACGTCGTGAACGCCGAGGCCGAAGCGCTTTTGGACAAGGAATTCCCAGTCCTGGACAAAGGCTTCGTCAGGCTCGTGGACTACATGGGGGGCGACGAGCGCATCGTGGCTGCGGCGCGCGTCTCGTACGGGAGAGGCACCAAGTCTGTGAGGGAAGACGAGACCCTCATTAACTACCTCATAAGGCACGAGCACACATCGCCCTTCGAGCAGGTCGTCCTCACCTTCCACGTCAAGCTGCCCATCTTCGTGGCCCGGCAGTGGATCCGCCACCGTACTGCGCGCCTGAACGAAATCTCCGGACGCTACTCCGTGATGAAGGACGAGTTCTACAGGCCCGCGGAGGAGATGCTGCGAACGCAGAGCGAGGTGAACAAGCAGGGGCGCTCCCGGAAGCCCATCGAGCCGGAGGACGCCCGGGCCATGGTCTCGGCCCTCGAGGCGGGTCAAGCCGAAGCCTACGCCCACTACGACGGTATGCTCCAGAAAGACCTGGCGCGGGAGGTGGCGCGGATCGCCCTTCCTCTCAGTCTTTACACCGAATGGTATTGGCAGATCGACCTCCACAACCTCTTCCATTTTCTCAAGCTGCGGCTGGACAGCCACGCCCAGTGGGAGATCCGCCAGTACGCTCAGGTCATGGCGGCCATCACGCGCGCCGTAGCGCCCATGGCCTACGCCGCCTTCGAGCGCTACGAACTGAACCAGGTGAAGCTCTCTCAAGAGACCCTCGACTGGCTCAGGGATCACGTCCGGAGGGATGACACGATCCCCCTCGAACTCAAGGAGCGGCTGGATCAGGATTGAAACGCTCTCCGCTTTCGAGAATTCCGGCTCCGGCCTTTGTCCCCGTGTTCTTCCGTTTCTTTCGGACCCCCCGCCAGGCCTCGCGCCGTACATCCCATCTCCCGGCCCTCAGGCGGGTGTGTGCAATGCCTTGGGATTGTTGACTTCCCCCCATGGGACGGGTAGACTCCGTTGGGGAGAACAGAGTGGTCGTCACCTGCCCGTCCTGCTCGAAGAAGTACCGCCTGGAAGAAAAGCACTTCCAGGGCAAGGAGCGGTTCCGGTTCGCGTGCCCCGCCTGCAAACAGGTCATCGAGGCCGTCAAGCCAGCGTCCGCCGAGCAGGCCGCCGTGCCGCCGCCCTTTCCACCTCCAGACCCACCAGCCACGCAGAGGATCAAGAAGGAGGACGTGCCCCAGCAGCCGGAGACGCCGGGTCTCTCCTTGCCTCCGGGCAAGCGCATCTCCCTGGCCGTCCTGCAGGGGTCCGACGCAGGCCAAATCATCTCCATCGAGAAACCCCTGGTCACCATCGGCCGTTCGGAGGCGGACATCACGCTCAATGATTCGGAGGTCTCCAGGCGCCACGCCCAGCTCGAGATTGCCGGGAACGCCATCGTCCTCAGGGATCTCCACAGCACCAACGGGTCGTACGTGAACGAACAGCGCATCACGGTGACCCCTCTCGAAAACCACGCGGAGTTTCGGGTGGGCACCACCACCCTCATGCTCATCGTCACGGACGTAACTTCATAGCGAAATGCCTGGTACCGTCTTCCTCGCCATGTCCGGAGGGGTAGACTCCTCCGTGGCCGCCCTGCTGCTTCTTGAGCGGGGCCACCGAGTCGTGGGCGTTACGCTGAGGCTCTTCGACGCCTGCGCCGGGAGCGCGGGCACAACGTGCTGCGGGCTAGAGGACGCGGCTGACGCCAGGAGCGTAGCGGCGGTCCTCGGGATCGAGCACAGGGTCCTCGAGCACCAGCAGGCTTTCAGGCGCCTCGTCATCGAGCCGTCCGCCCAAGAGTACGCCCGGGGCCGCACGCCGAACCCCTGCATCCTCTGCAACGCACGGGTCAAGTTCGGCACGTTCTGGGAGTACGCCATGGCGCATGGCGCGGACGCCGTGGCTACGGGACACCACGCCAGGATCGAGCGCGAGGGGGGCCGGGCTGAACTTAGACGGGGACGGGACAAGGCCAAGGACCAGTCCTACGTCCTCTTCACTCTCGGCCCCGAGCAGCGGCTTTCCACGCTGCTGCCCGTGGGCGAGCTCATCAAGGAGCAGGTCCGCGACCGCGCACGCGCCGCCAGTCTGCCCGTGGCGGAAAAAAAGGAGAGCCAGGACGTCTGCTTCGCGCCCGGGGGTGACCTGGCCCGCGTCGTGGAGGAGAGCCTCGGTGTTCAGGGACCCGGCCTCATCAAGCACGCGGACGGAAGGACCCTCGGCACGCACTCGGGTATCCACCGCTTCACGGTGGGACAGCGCCGCGGCCTGCGGATCCCAGATGCTCATCCCCTCTACGTCTTGGCCATAGATGCCACCTCTCGGGAGGTCACCGTAGGCCCCAGAGAGGACCTTGCCGTGAGACGTTTCGCCGTGGATGAATGGCGCTGGCACGCGGAGGCCGGGGAGAGGCCTTCCGAAGCGCTGGTGCAGGTACGCTACCGGCACATGCCAGGCCCCGCAAAACTCGAGGAGACCCGCACGGGAATGGTGATAGAATGGCTTGCCGAGCCGAGGGGCGTAACGCCCGGGCAGGCCGCAGTGGCCTACCGAGGTGAGACCGTCGTCGGAGGGGGCTGGATCAGAGGGCCCGCGCCATGAGCCTCGTCAACCTGACCCTCTTTTTTTACGTCGCGGCCATGGCCTTCGCCCTGATGTTCGGCGGCGTTCGCAAGACGGTTCTCTTCTGGATCTCCATCGCCCTGGCAACAATCGGATTCGCGGCCCAGACGATTTACCTGGCCTACGGTTGGGGGGCTGAGGGCTACCCTCCCGCCGCCAACCTCAACGAGCTGTTCAGGATCACCGCGTGGGCGATCCTCGCGCTCTACCTCGCGCTCTACCCGGCCACGAGGAGCCGGATCCTCGTTTTTTTCCTTATGCCCTTCGTGACCCTCGTCTACTTCGGCGGCTGCTTCATTGTGCCGGACCCGCCCGTCCAATCAAAGCCTTACTATTTCACGGCGTGGTTCGCGGTCCACATCCTCCTGCTCGTCTTCGGCATGGCTTTCTTTTTTCTTTCCTTTCTTTATGCGGCCATTTTCATCATGCAGGACCACAGCCTGCGCTACCACCACGGGCCCTCGCCTTTGCCCATTCCGTCGCTCGAGGAAGCGGAGCGGTGGTCTTCGAGACTGCTTCTCTTGGGCTACCCCTTCTTCACGCTCGGTATCTTCTCGTCGGCGCTCTACGGCATCCTCCACGGCGGCAAGAGCAACTACCATCCAGGCCTGATCGAGAGCGCGAGCATTCTGGCCTGGATCGTGCTGGGCGCGGCTATTTACGGCTGGTTCTCGGCCCGGGTTCACCCCAGGCGAAGGGCCTGGCTGGTGGTGGCGGGCGCGGCCTTCTCGGTGCTCATCATTCTAGGGATCGTTTGGCATTGAACAACCTCGTCCTCGTGGGTCTCAACCACAAGCAGGCGCCCGTGGAGGTTAGAGAGCGCCTGGCCTTCGGCGAAGAGGAGAAGCTCCCGCTCCTGGCCGGCCTCAAGGAGAAGGGCCTGCTGGACGGAGGCGTCCTCCTCGCAACGTGCAACCGCGTCGAGCTGTACGCGGACCTATGCGAGGGGCGCAGCCCTCAAGAACTCATCTCGGCCATAATAGCTTCCCGCGATTTCGCGCTGGAACAGCCCGACCTTTTCTACGTGAAGAGGCAGAAGGATGTCGTGGCCCACGCCTTTCGCGTCGCGGCTGGCCTCGATTCCATGGTTCTCGGGGAGCCCCAGATTCTCGGCCAGGTCAAGGACGCCTACTTCCTGGCCCGAGACGGCGCGGTCATCACGACTCCGTTGAACCTGCTCTTTCAGAAGACCTTCCACGTGGCGAAGAGGGTCCGGACGGAGACGGGCATCGGCGAGAGGCCGGTGACGATCTCCTACGCCGCGTACAACCTCGCTCGAAGCATCTTCCAGGACCTCTCCAGCAAGAGGATCCTCCTCCTCGGCGCCGGGGAGATGAGCCGGATCGTGGCCACCCACTTCGTGGAGAGCGGCGTTGGCGAGGTCCGCGTCGCCAACCGCACGCGCGAGCACGCCGCGGAGTTCGCCCGCTCCTTCGGCGCCCAAGTGGTTCCCTGGGAGGAGTTCCCAAAGGCCCTCATCCAGAGCGATATCGTCGTCGCCTCCACGGGAGCTCCCAAGCCCGTCATTCTTCGGCCCATGGTGGAGACCGTCATGAAGATCCGCCGCTGGGCCAGCCTGTTCATCATCGACATCGCCGTGCCCCGGGACGTTGAAGAGGACGTCGGAAAGCTCGACGGCGTCTACCTTTACGACATCGACGATCTCCAGCAAGTGGCCGACGAAGGCCTCGCGGAGCGGCAGAAGAAGGCCGTGGAAGCCGAGGCCATGATCGAGTCCGAGCTGGACCTCTACTCCCGTTTCCTCGAGCACCAGAGCCTCTCGGAGGTGATCGGGGGCCTCGTGGCCTGGGTGAGCCAAGTGCAGGACGACGAGTTGGAGGAGGCGCTCAGGAAGCTGGGCGGCCTCACGCCCAAGCAGCAGGAGGTCGTCAGGAATACGGTGAGGCGGGTGGTCCAGAAGGTCCTTCATCCGCCCATCACGCACATCAAGCGCCTGGTCTTGGAGGAAGACTCCACCTCCGCCCTCGGCGTCTTCAAGGAGCTTTTCCCTTCGGCCCAAAAGGAACCGGAGGAGGAGGAGGAGGGATGACCCCGGGGAGCCTGAGAATCGCCACTCGCGGAAGCGCCCTGGCCCTCTGGCAGGCCAACCACGTGAAGCGCTCTCTAGAGGCGGCTTCGCCGGGGATGACCGTCGAGATCGTGGTCATCAAGACGAGCGGCGACAGGATTCAGGACCGGGCCCTCCTGGAAGTAGGCGGCAAGGGCCTTTTCGTAAAAGAAATCCAGGCCGCTCTCGTGGAAAAATCAGTAGATCTCGCCGTCCACAGCCTCAAGGATTACCCGGCCGAGAACCCCGAGGAGCTCGTCCTGGCCAGTGTACCCGAGCGCCAGGATCCGCGCGACGCCCTGGTCCTGCCCCTGGGAATGACCGAAAAAGAGCTTCCCGCAAGTCCAGCTATCGGCACGGGGAGCTTGAGGCGCAAGCACCAGGCCCGGATCGCTCACCCCCAATGGCGGGTGATGGGACTCCGGGGAAACGTGGGCACGCGTTTGACGAAGGTGGACTCGGGAGAACTCGACGCCGTCATCCTCGCCGCCGCAGGGCTTAACCGCCTGGGACACGCCTCCAGAATCACGCGGCTATTCTCCGTGGACGAGATGGTGCCCGCCGTGGGCCAGGGGGCCCTGGCCATCGAAGCCCGAGGGGACAGCGGGGGCTTGCTCGAACTCCTGGGCGCCATGCAGGACCCAAAAGCGCGCCTGGAGGTGGACGCCGAGCGCCGATTTTTAAAAGGGCTTCACGGTTCCTGCACGACCCCGCTGGGCATTCACGCGGCCTTGTCGGACGATCGCGTCGATCTCCGCGCCTTTCTCTCCACGGCGGAGGGGGACCGGTTCATCACAGAGCGGGCCGTGGGCCCGGCCGCTGACGTGGAGCGCCTGGTAGACGGCCTCCTCGAGACGTTCTGGAAGCGGGGCGCGAAGGAAATTCTGGGGAGGGTTTGACGTGACCAACCTCAGGGGACGCCGCGTCCTCGTGACACGCCCGCGTTCGCAAGGCACGCGCCTGAACGAGGCCATCGAAGAGGCGGGGGGCGAGGTTCTCTGGATCCCCGCCATCGAGATCGCCGGCATTCCTCCGGACGATGCGGCCCGCACCCACTTGAAAAGGCTGTCCGAGTTCGATTGGGTCGCCTTCACGAGCGAAAGTGGCGTACGGCATTTTTTCGAGTGGATCGAGGCGGAGAATCCGCCGTGGCCTTTTCGTCTGAGGGTGGCCTCCGTGGGCGCGACCACGAGCCAAGCCCTAAAGGCCCGAGGTGCGAGAATTGACCTTCAGCCCGACAGCCACACGGCGCGAGACTTGGGACGCCTCATGGTGAGGGAGCACCCCCCGGGGCGCGCCCTCTTGCCCAGGGGGGACGCGGGACGCGAGGAGCTTTCGGACATCCTGAAGGCCGGGGGCTGGGAAGCCGTCGCTGTCGTATGCTACGTGAACAGGCCGGCGCACATCACGAACGCCCAGGTCTACGCCGTGGAGCAGGGTCTCGACGCGGCGGTGTTCGCGTCTCCCTCGGCCCTCAAAGCCTTGTGGGGAGCCCTTCCAGAAACGGGACGGGAGGCTCTTCGACGGGCCGCGTGCGTCCCCATCGGCCCGACCACCGCAGAAGCCCTCAAAGACGTGGGCCTCGAAGCCGCGGCGCTCCCGAGCGCGTTCACCGTGGAGGGGATCGTCTCCGCCCTCGTGGAGCACTTCGCATCGCGGTAAACCCAGAAAATATTCACCACAAAGACACCAAGAACACAAAGGAACCACGAAGAGTTCTCGCCCTGATGTCGTGCAGCAGAGGGAACCTAACTAACCGCTTCCGTCATCCCGTGGGCGCCATCGAAGGGCTGCTAACACGGGATCTTGTTGTGCCGCGATCGCGCGTGCTTCAGTCAGGTGTGACTTTCTCACCTTTCAGGAGTCTCTTTGTGCCCTTTGTGCCTTTGTGGTGAAATGTCTTCCAGGAGCGCCTTATGCACGAAACCCTGTACCTCGTCGACGGCTCTTCCATTCTCTACCGGGCGTTCTACGCCATTCGCAACCTCTCGACGAGGGCCGGGAAGCCCACCAACGCCATTTTCGGCACCGTCAAGATGGCCCAGAAGCTCCTCAAGGAGAAAGCGCCCTCCCACATCGCTTTCATTTTCGACCTTCCCGGGCCCACGTTCCGCCACGAGGCCTTCGAGGCCTACAAGGCGAACCGTCCGGAGATGCCCGGTGAGATGGCCGCCCAGATCGAGCCCGCCAAGGAGGTCCTGAGGGCGATGGGGCTACCCATTCTGGAGCTCGCCGGCTACGAGGCCGACGACCTCATCGGGACGTTGGCCCGGCTGGCCGTGGCACAAGATATGGAAGTTGTCATCGTGACTGCCGACAAGGACCTCTTCCAGCTCGTGCGCCCCGGCGTCCGCGTCATGCACACCAAGAAAGAAGATGCCCTTCTGGATTCGAAGGGCGTGGAGGAACTTTTCGGTGCGCCACCCGAGCGCGTCATAGACGTGCTCGCCCTCTGGGGTGACCCCACGGACAACATCCCGGGAGTGCCGGGCATCGGCGAGAAGGGCGCCAAGGAGCTCGTGAACCAGTACGGCTCCCTGGAGGATGTCCTGGCCCATGCGGGCGACATCTCGCGCAAGGCCTACCGCGAAGGGCTCCTGCAGTTTCCGGACCAGGCCCGCTTCTCCCGGGAGCTGGCCACCGTGAAGTGCGACGTGGAGCTGCCGTGCGGGCCTCTTGATCTTGACCTCAAGGCCCCCGACACGGAAAAACTCAACGCTCTCTTCAAGGAATTCGAGTTCGGCTCCCTGGTGCCCGAGAGGCCAGCGGGACCCGCCATGGAAGTCGTCACGGCTCAAGTCCAGCCCTTCGATTCCGATGCCGAAAAGCTCTTGGCGGCAGCCTCTTCCGCCGGCCTGGCGTGGGAGGGCGAAGATCTCTGGCTCTCGGACGGCCAAAGCGCCTGGCTCGGAAAGATCTCGGACCTCTCACCTGAACTGTTCGTCCGGCTCACCCTGTGCGCACACGACTTGAAGCCGCTCCTGCGGCGGCTCGGGGCCTCCCTTTTCGAACCCGGCCAAGCCTTCGTGGACGCGGCCGTCGCCGGCTACCTGTTGGATCCGTCGGCCCGGGTCCCCACGGTGTCCGCGCTTTCAGAGAGTTTTCTCGGGTCGCGGTGCGGCGACCTCGACCGCGCGGGCCAGGCCATCTCTCTGGCGCGCCTGCGCGCCCCACTCGCCGGGAGACTCAAAGAACTCGGGATGGAGTCGCTCTACTTCGACGTGGAGCGGCCCCTCGTTTCGGTCCTCGCCCGGATGGAAGAAGCGGGCCTCCGCGTGGACGTCCCTTACTTCCACCACCTCTCGGAAGAGATGGCTTCGTCGCTGGCCAGCCTCGAAAAGAAGATCCACGAAGACGCCGGCCTGGAGTTCAACGTGGCGAGCCCCAAGCAGGTCGGGGAGGTGCTCTTCGAGAAGTTGAACCTCCCCGCCCAGAAGCGCACGAGCAAGACCAAGTCCTACTCAACGGACAGTGAAGTCCTGGAGGCCCTGCGGGAGGTCCATCCCGTGGTGCCTCTCATCCTGGAGCACCGGCTCCTGTCCAAGCTCAAGGGGACCTACGCGGACCCGCTCCCCACGTGGGCCGACCCCGGGGACCACAGGGTGCACGCTATTTTCAACCAGACGGTGGCGGCTACGGGGCGCCTCTCCTCCTCCGACCCCAACATGCAGAACATCCCCGCGCGGGGAGAATGGGGACCGAGGATCCGCCGCGGCTTTCTGGCCGAAGAAGGAAACCGCCTCGTGGGGGCCGACTACTCCCAGATCGAGCTCCGGGTCCTGGCGCACATGAGCGGGGACCCGTCGCTCATCCGCGTCTTCGAGCGGGGCGAAGACATCCACACGGCCACGGCCTCGGAGGTCTTTGACGTGGCCCCCGCGTTCGTCACGCCCGACATGCGCCGCCAGGCCAAGGCCGTCAACTTCGGCATCCTATATGGCATGGGTCCTTTCGGCCTTTCGCGTGAGTTGGGCGTTCCCCAGAGAGAGTCCAAGGCGTTCATCGAACGCTACTTCGCCAGATTCCCCAAGGTGAAGGTCTTTCTGGACGGTATCCAGGAGCAGGTGCTCTCAAAAGAGGAAACCACGACGATCCTCGGCCGCCGCCGCCTCTTCCCGGGCATCGCGAAAGCTCCCAAGCCCCTCCAGGCCGCGCTCTTGAGGCAGGCGGTTAACATGCCCGTGCAGGGCAGCGCCGCGGACCTCATCAAGAAAGCCATGGTCGCCGCCGGACCCGCTCTTCCCGAACACGCGCGCCTCGTCCTCCAGGTCCACGACGAGCTCGTCGTGGAAGCCCCGGAGCGGGAAGCGGAAGCGGCGGGCCGCTCCCTGAAAAAGGTCATGGAACACGCCATGAGCCTCAAAGTCCCCCTCACGGTCAGCCTTTCCACCGGGACTCGGTGGGACGAGTTGAAATGACGCCCGCAACGCGGGCGTCATCCTGAGGGCATCCTCGAAGCAAAGCCCCGGAAGGATCGCATGCAAGACTCTGGCAGGAACGATTCTTGAGATCCTTCCTTAGGAGCCCTTTGCAAAACAAGCCTCAGGATGACGGCAAGCCAGAGCGGAAATTGAAATGCCGAATGCGTGGGGTTAACATACGCTACTCATTGAGGTGCCCATGATCCGCTTCACGAACACGCTCTCAAAGAAAGTGGAGGCTTTCGAGCCGCTGGAGCCCGGCCGCGTGAGGATGTACACCTGCGGGCCCACGGTCTACGATGTGGCGCACATTGGCAACTTCCGCACCTTCGCGTGGGAGGACCTGCTCAAGCGGTTCCTCATCTGGCGCGGCTTTAATGTCTTTCACGTGAAGAACCTCACGGACATCGACGACAGGACCATCGAGCGCTCCAACAGGGACGGTGTTCCTTTGAGGGAGCTGACAGACCACTTCGCCCAGCTCTTTTTCGAGGACATGGCCACGATGGGGTGCCTGCCCGCCGACGTCTACCCGAGGGCCACGGAGCACATCCCCGAAATGCTGGATCTCGTGGCGGCCATAGAAAAGAACGGGCACACTTACGTGAGCCAGGGCTCGGTCTACTTTCGGATCGGGAGTCTTCCGGGGTACGGCTGCCTCTGCACCGTGGATCTGGCCGGGAACCTCGACGGGGCGCGCGTGGATTCGGACCACTACGACAAGGAGTCGGCCCGCGACTTCGTCCTCTGGAAGGCCACGAAGGAGGGCGAACCTTCATGGGAGAGCCCCTGGGGGCCCGGCCGGCCCGGCTGGCACCTGGAGTGCTCCGCCATGAGCCGGAAGTATCTCGGGGACGTCTTCGACATCCACACGGGGGGCGTGGACCTCACCTTCCCGCACCACGAGAACGAGGTGGCCCAGAGCCGCGGCGCCACGGGGAAATCCCCGGTACGCTTCTGGCTCCACGTGGAGCACCTCATGGTGGACGGCGAGAAGATGAGCAAGTCCCTCGGGAACTTCTACACGCTGAGGGACCTTTTGGAGAAGGGCGCGGACCCCATGGCCCTTCGCTACCTCCTGCTCTCCGTCCACTACCGCAGGCAGCTCAACTTCACCTTCGAGACCCTGGATGCCGCCAAGTCGGCTCTCGCGCGCATCCGCGATTTCGCGCGCCGCACGAAAGAGGCCCCCATCAGCGCGGAGGTGGCCGAAGGCATCGAGGCTTCGCTCGTGAAATGCCGCGCCAATTTTGGCGACGCCCTCGACGATGATCTCAACGCCGCCGTGGCGCTCTCCGCCCTCTTCGACGCGATCCGGCTCTCGAACAGCTCGATGGACCAGGGGCTCTGGAGCGCCCGGGCCCACGCTGAGATACGGAGCCTCCTAGAGGACTTCGAGCGGGTTTTCGGCATCCCCACGACCGCCGAACTGATCCTGGAGTCGGAGGTCGAGAGCCTCATCCAAAAGCGCCAGGAGGCAAGGAAGGCGCGGGATTTCGGAGAAGCCGACAGGATCCGAGAGGAGCTCAAGACGCGGGGGATCCTCCTCGAGGATACGGCCCAGGGCGTCCGGTGGAAGAGGGCGTGAAGGGATGGAGAGGGAGAGTGGGCGAGGGGGAGAGGGGGCGCTTGGCGGGCAGGCCTTCGGAAGAGATCGAGCTGGGGAGCTGGAGAGCTGGGGAGCTGGGGCTTGGCGGGAAGGCCCTCGCAGCAGGGAAGGCGTCCTGCATTTCACCTCTTCCTTTTTGCTTTTCACTTTTTACTTTTAACTTTTGACTTTTCACTCTTGTCCACGGAGCGCCGATGCTGATCAACAGCAAGGAAGCGGACATCCAGGGCAAACTGGCCGAGCTCAAGCAGACGCCTTTTTTCGCACGCATCCTCGAACTGGCAGCGGCCTCCCCCTTCTCTGTGCGGCTGGAGCCGGAAGCCAGCCACTTGGAGCTCGCGGGTACGAGCCCCGTGAGCGGCCGCGTCAACCGAGGGCTCATGAAGGTCTTTCCCATCGGTCCGGGCCGCTTCGCCGCTTTTTTTTACAAGAGGAGCCAGGTCCCCTTCAGCCGCGACCGCTTCGCCTACGGCGCGGTCATCACGGAGGAAAAACGGTTCAAAGCCGAAGATGCGGAGCCATGGTTCAAGTGGCTGGACTCGGGCTTTCACCCCGAGCTGGTCCCGCCCAACCTGAAGCGCGCCTTCGCCTTCACCGTGCCGGATTAATATCGATTTGAATTCAAGATCGACATTTCATTGCAACCTGGTATCACTTCACGATGAAAAACCTATACAAGATGAGGACGAATAGAAGCACGAGGTAAAACTCCAGGAAATACAGCGCGAGCTTTTTCGCCCTCGTCATCTTCACTCTCGGCATTGTCTCGTCCTCATTTCAAGTCCCGAGTCCTGAATCGGGGATCCCAGATCACATCTTCACCCGGGTTTCGAGACCCCTGACGATGTCCTTGTACCGGATGACACCGAGGATGCGGTCGTGCTCGTCGACCACGGGAATCATCCGGTAGCGGTACTTGGCGAAGAGTTCGGCGATGTCCTCCCTCTGATCTCCTTCCTCAGCGGAGACCACGGGCGAGACCATGATTTCCTGCAAAGCCTTGTGGTCCGCAGCCAGGATCAGCTCGCGTATGTCTACCACCCCGCAGAGTGTTTTAGTGTCGCCTTCCACAACGTAGATGTAGGAGATCTGGTCGGGCTCCCGCCCCGATCGCCTGAGCTCGTCCAGGGTCCGTCCGACTGTCGCCGCGCTCGTCGCCGTCACAAAATCCGGAGCGACCAGATCCCCGGCCTCCGCCTCCCTTGCGGATAGGATGTCCCGGATCCGCACGGCCTGGTCTCTGGGCAGCAGGGCCATGAGGTCCGTCATATCGTCGTGGGGCAGGACGGAGAACAGGTCCGCGAGCTGGGGCACGCTCATCTCCGAGAGGATCGTCCTGGCCCTCTCCTGCCTCAAGCTGGCGATGATCTGGCGCTGGGCCCTTGGCTCCGCCTCCAAGAGCGTCTCGGCGGCCTTCTCCGAGTCGAGGGCCGAGAAGAGGGCCTCCTGCTCTTCGCCCGAGAGCTCCTCGAGAGCGTCGGCCAAGTCCTCACTGGGAAGCTCGCGCATCTGTTTTCTCGTGACGGAGAGCGAGACTCTGTCCGTAGCGGTTGCGTCCTCCAGCGAAAGGGGCTGGACGTATTTCCACGAGATAAACTGGTCTTTGAACCATTGCAGCCGGCCGAGCCCCCAGCGGCGGAGGAACCCGTTGAAAGACAGGTCCACGTGGACGATGAGCATCCGGCCTCTCGACTCCAGGAGGTGCACGTCGTTTACGACCTCCGTCCGCCGCCCGTCCATGTCCAGAATCGTCCGGCCCATAAGGTGCTTATCCAGGAGGATCCAGCCTGCCTGGTCCACGAAAGGCGGGTAGGCGGTCCCGTCTTCCGGTGGCTTCACGAAAATCGCGTCGTCTTCAATTCGCAGGACACGCTCCCAGGGCACAAACTCGGTGGGTTTCCCCCAGCCGTGCTCCAGGTAGATGCCGACTGCCTCCGGGTACGGTTCTGCCAGCCGGAACACGAGGTCCGATACTTTCCCGATGCGGTCTTGGATCTTTCCTGCGCACACGGCGCGATTGTCCAACTCCGAGAAGAAAAGGAAGCGGAATGCCCCCGTCGTTTGAGGAAGGTCGTGCATTCTGCCCGCGTTCTTTGGAAGGACCACCATGGGGGCCTCCTAAGGGCCGGCTCCCAAAAAGCCTGGGAACAGGATTGTAAAAGCCATCAGCGTGGACATCAGGATCACGAACAGGATGATTGTGAGGTTGGCCAGGTTCTGCCAGGGCGTATTGACGTGCGCGCCCATGAAAGACTCGTCGTTCAGGATGAGAAAGCCGAAGATGAGCGTCGCCGGCAGCAGGGTCACCGCCACGACCTGGACGTACATGGTGATCGTGATGAGGGGCGCACCGGGGACAAGCACGACTCCCCCAGCGGAGAGCAGCATGGCGAGGTAGATAACGTAAAACCACGGCGCGTCGCGGACGCCTTTGTTGAGAGAGTGCGCCCAGCCAAAGACCTCGCCCACACCCCAGGAAGTGGCCAGAGAAATGCAAAGGGCGCCGAGGAATCCAGCGTCGAACAGACCGATGGCGAAAAGCCTGCGGGCCAGCTCGCCCTGGCCGTGCGGAAGGAGTCCCACGAGGGCTTCCGCTGTCTGACGCGCGTCCTCGATGACGATCGGGGGTTGGTGGTAGTAGAAAGCCGCACCCGTCGTGATAATGATGAAGACCGCCACGATGCACGTGAGAAACGCGCCTACCAGGGTGTCCCACTTTCCGAACTGGACGTCGTGGATGTCGAGCCCCTTGTCAACTACGGCGCTCTGCTGAAAGTAGATCTGCCACGGGGTGATGGTAGTTCCAATGTTTGCGAGCACGATGAAAAGAAGGTCTGCGGTGAAGCCCCCTTGGAAATGGGGATTGTAAAAGCCCCTGAACACTTCTCCCCAGGAGGGCGCCCCCGGGGTCTTCATGGCCCAGAGGGCCGCCGGGACGTAAACCAAGTTGAAGATACAAAAGAAGAGGGTCATTTTTTCGAATGTCCAGTACTTTCCCGACATGACCACGCCGATGAGAATGACCGTGACGCCAAGATACGTGATCCAGGGCGGCACGCCGAACATTCCCAGGGCTACGGTCATGCCAATGTATTCCGTGATGAGGGTGAGCCAGTTGATGACGATCAGATCCACGATGGAAAACCATCCCCAGAAAGGGCCGAAACCCTCGAAGATGGCCTCCGACTGCCCGCGCTTGGTGACGGCTCCCAGCCTCACCGCCATCTCTTGTACGAAATAGGCCATGGGCACGAGGAGGATGAAAATCCAGAGCAGTTCAAACCCGTACTTGGAGCCCGTCACGGCGTAGGTAGAAATCCCACCCGCGTCGTTGTCGGCCACCATGACGATGATGCCGGGGCCGAGGACCGCGAGGAACACGATCAGGTGGCGCCTGAAGCGACGGATGAGGTGGATGCTTTTGCTGAGGAAGTACATGGCACCGCCCCGCCTTTGGCCTGGGGCCCAGAGCGGCGCCGCTAGGAATCTAAAAACAAGGTCCCGCGGCCGTTCTCTCCGGGTTCCGGCGGGCTAGGCCCACCGTATCCCCAAGGTCCCCGTTCGAGCTTCTACTTGGTGGTTCCATCGCCTGGATCTCGGCCTCTCTTTATAGATGCAAGCCCTGCGCGGAAGCCTGCGAGAGTTACCTTACCACCGCCGTGTCACATGGGCAAGGCGTGGTGCGGGCTCTTCCAGCGTCGGTCATTTGTCTTCAAATTCTGGCCCGCCGACCCGCACGCGCTCGGGGAAGTCCGGGGAGGGGCGGCCGAAAAGGAAGCCTTGGGCCAGGAAAATGCCCAACTCCTTGACGGCCTCCATCTCCTCCACCCTCTCGACACCCTCGGCGATGACGGTGGCGTTGAGGTTCTTGGCCATGATGACGAGGGAGGAGAGAAGCTCCTGCTTCAGCAAGTTGGTCTGGATGTCCGTGATGAGGGAGCCATCCACCTTGAGGTATTGGGGCCGCACGTGAGTGACGGTCTGGATGGAGGAATAGCCCGTGCCTAGGTCGTCGATGGCCAGGTGGTAGCCCATTTCTGAATGGGCCTTCATCACGGACACGAAGGCTTCGTAGTCGTCGATGGGGCGCCGCTCCGTGAGCTCCCACACGATGCGCGCGGGATCCAGGCCCGATCGGGCCAGCAGGTCCGGTGCGTCTCCGTTCAGGAACGCGGGGTCGTCCAGGGTGGCCGGCAGGCTGTTGATGAAGAGGAGGGTCTCGGGGGGCTTCGCCCGGGCTGAGGCCACAGCGGTGATCTTGCAGAGGTGGTCTAGCTGGTGGGTCAGCCTGGAATGCCTGGCGCATGCGAAGAGCGTTTCGGGAGATTCGTAGATCGTCCCCGCGGGGCCACGGGTGAGGGCCTCGTAACCGATGACCTTGAGGTCCTCCAAGTCCACGATTGGGTGGAAAAGCGTAGAGATGCTTTGCCGCGAGAGGATCTGCCTCAGCTCCAGTTCGTGAAGGACCGACTCCGTCTCCTCCTGATGGCGGGCCAGGGCCGCCGTCTCTTCCACCACGCGGTGCACCAGCCGCTCGAAACGGAGGAAGGGGTTGTAGTGGAGGATGGAGTAGCCAATGTGGACGGAGAGGCCCGGAAGTCCGTCCACCTTGGGGTCGCCTTCCAGCGCCATGTAGAGCCTCTTGGCTATTTTTTCGAGAGAAGGAAGAGCGGAGCGGGTCAGGAGGTGGTGCGGCACAAACACGCAGAACTGGTCGTCGTAAATCCCTCTTTGAGCCAGCAGGAGGGCCCCGCCGAACTCCGCGGCGTTCATCTCCTGGATCTGCGCGGCGGCCTTCTTGAGTAGTGTCTCGTACCGTTCAAATCCGAAAGCGGATTCCACGCGTTCCATGTCCGAGACCTGGATGTAGACGACTCCCAACAGGTGGTCCCGCGTCATCTGCTTGAGCTGATCGAAGCACGCGGCGTAGGCGGGAAAGCGCGTGTTGTCGTCGAACAGCGAGGCCCGCAAGGCCAATAGCTCGTTGCGGACCTCTTTCTTGGGATACTCCACGACGGCCCTCTCCTCGAGAATAAACTATAGGCCCCGATTGAGCGCTGGCGCAACATCCGCGGGGACATTGCCCGAGAACAAGAATGTGTCATACTCCAGTGCGTCGCAAGAATCTCGCGGAGGGGGACTTCATGTCGAGATCCACCCGTTCTCGCTCCGCCGAATCCTCGGGGGCTCCGGAGCCGTGCGCCTGGGTCCGTCTGAGACATCCGGCGTTTGCGTCGGGGCCCCGGCGGGGCGCGGGCACGGTACCCCAGGAAATGGCTTACCGCTCGCCACTCAACCTGAAGCGAGAGGACGAGATCCTCTATTTTGCCCTGGGACTTTTTTCAGCGCTGGCTTTCCTGGAACGGGAAGGGTGGCCTTTCAGGCCCGCTCCGGAGAATTGGGTCCTCGACGGCGACGGTCTTCCCTGTCTCCTGCGCCCGCCCGGCGAGCCCGCGTCTGACGCAACAGGCTCCGAGCACGCCGCCCTGATCTTCAGGTTTTTGGCGGGCAAGCCGGCGCCTGCCTCCGGGCCGTGGCCGACTCTTCCGCGCCGGCACAAAAACTTCGCCCGCTGGAACGCGTGGCTATCGGCCGCGCGAGGGCGCACAGGCCGAGACGGGTCTTCTCTGCACGATCTCTTGTCGGGCCTTTGGGATTTCAGGGCCCACGGGATTTTTTGTCACGAACTGCCTTCCGCGTGGGGTGCAGGCGCCGTCTGGGAAGCGCCTTTCCAAGCTTGGCCGAAGGGCTATTCAGAGCTCAAGGGAAAAGGCCAGCGTGTCCTCGAAGGCGCCCTTGCGCATGCGTGTGACTCCTCGAATGAACCCCCGCTATCGGCCGTTTTCCTAGGAAACCCGCCACCCTATCCCTTTGCAGCCCTCGAGCCACTGATGGCGGCGCTCCTCGGAGGAACCGGCGCAGCGCGCTCCTGGATAGGGGCCCGCCTTGCCGGCGGGATCCAGGCCCTGTCCGACGAGCTTTCCAAGCTCCTGGAGGCAAACCCGGGGGCCGGCTGGATTCTTTGGCCCGGCCTCGCGCTGGATGCCGAAAGCCGCCGGGTTCTCATGGGCGCCGGGCTATCTCTCCAGAAGCCTCTCGTGGCCTTAAGCGAGGGGCCAGAAGCCGGGGCCGGAAGACTGAGCCGCGTCCATCTTCTCTGGCTCCCGGGGACCGCTGAGCGCTGGTATGTCGAACACGCCGAGGCCTTCTTCGGTCCCGGCACCGAGGACCTTCTCATCGCGCTCGACGGTCTGCCCGCGGGCGAGCCCCGATCCGGTTCGGCTTTGGTGCCTCCCACTCCGAAAAGCCTGTCCGTGCCCCGAAGAAACAGGCTCGGCCGTCCCTCGAAAGCGGATCCGCTCACTGCCGTTCTTCCCAAGGCCGAAAGCCCCGAGGTCCTAGCGCGGCGCGGGGACTTGGCACAGCTTCTTCTGGACTCGCGGCGCCTTCGGGGCAAGGGGGCGGAGGCCGAGGGTCTTTTCTGGGAGGGCACGGTTCTTCTCCTGATCGGGCAAGCGTCTCTAGCGCTCGCGCTATGGGGAGAATGCGGCCCTGACCCGAAACACCCCGGGCGGCTCGATGTCTACAGGGCCCGAGCCTACGAGAAACTTCAAGACTACGGCCGCGCTCTCAAGAGAGA
>Ga0209777_10002653_pt1 | contig 23183 bp, 18 predicted proteins | sample FrelakmetHBP12HB_FD_187147 | JGI IMG/M metagenome (GOLD analysis project Ga0209777, IMG submission 187147) | Freshwater lake sediment microbial communities from the University of Notre Dame, USA, for methane emissions studies -HBP12 HB (SPAdes)... | ecosystem: Environmental > Aquatic >...
GTAGGCGTCGGGGTCGGGGTGGGTGTCGGCGTCGCTGTTGGTGTCGGCGTAGGCGTCGGGTCCGGTGTCGGCGTTGGTGTCGGCGTGGGGGTTGGCGTCGGGGTCGGTGTTGCTGTGATAGCGATAGTGCCGTCCGACACGTCAGAGCTGATGGCCGTGTTGCCCCAGCCGTAGTAGTAGACCGAGAGCCTGTAGGTGCCGACGGCCTGAGTGATGTTCCACGGCATGCTGTAGCTGGTCGCAACAGGGAGAGCCGAGAGGTTGCCTGCCGTCAGCCTTGTCGAGGCGCCGTTGAGGGTATTGTTCAGCGACACACGGAAGCTCCCGGTGGAGACGGGGGCCGACATCCCCCAGGTGACAGTTGTGCTCGTGCCGCGACCGAAGCTGCCGCTGTTGGGCGAGATGATGGTCGGCGTGGGGGTCGGGGCCGGCGTTGGGGTCGGCGTGGGTGTAGGCGTCGCCGTCGGAGTCGGGGTGGGTGTAGGCGTGGGCGTCGGGTCTGGCGTGGGCGTCGGGTCTGGCGTCGGTGTCGGGGTCGGCGTTGACGTTGCCGTGATGACGATAGTGCCGTCCGACACGTCAGAACTGATGGCCGTGTTGCCCCACCTGTAGTAGCAGACCGAGAGCCTATAGGTGCCGACAGCCTGAGTGATGTTCCACGGCATGCTGTAGCTGGTCGCAGCAGGCACAGCCGAGAGGCTGCCTGTCGTCAGCTTTGTCGAGGCGCCGTTGAGAGTGTTGTTCAGCGATACACGGAAAGAGCCGGCGGAGACGGGGGCCGACATCACCCAGGTGACAGTTGTGCTCGTGCCCTGAGCGAAGCTGCCGGCGGCGGGCGAGATGATGGTCGGCGTCGCCATCATACCCCCCATGGGATCAAGGATCACCCGCAGCACGATGTAGCGGCGCGTCCGCTTGACCACTAGGTAGCTGTGGCGTTGGTGCTTCGGCGTCACCACGCGGCTACCACGTCGGACCGCGAAACGATGAGAGTGGCGCTTGACGATCACGAAGTGCGGGGCTCGTTTGACCACGGTGTAGCGCCGCGCCTTCGACAACGACGATGACTTGGCCATGGCGGCCGGGACCGTGCAGAGGCCCAGGATCACGCACATGAGCGCGAGGAAGATGACCGAGACGCTGCCCTTTCTGCACATCTTGACTCCCGTATCTCATGGAACGGGCGAGCAGCATGGGCAGCGGCTCTGATGGTGTCGCACCTACGCGACTCGCAATGGTTCCAGTTGCACATCCGGTGCCGATGGCGGCACCTACCTTATGGAGTCGGTCGACACCGCGTGGACTTGAGGGAACGGGAGCAGTTAGCGTATCCGCTCCTGACGACGTGAGCCTAGGCTCGCGCCGTGGAACAGTTGTCTACGGTCCGGCGATCAAGGTCTGCACGGCATGCGGGGACGCTAGGTCGCTATACTGGTCGCTGGCAACTGCTACGGGGGTGTCTGTAAATGGTGAGTCGGGCGAACGGCACTCTGCCGACTGTCGCCGAAACCGCCATGGTCTTCGAGCCGAAGCGCGGGTGGTCTGCGCTCGAGCTTCGCGAGCTGTGGAGGTACCGTGAGCTCCTCTACTTCTTCACCTGGCGCACCATTCTCGTTCGCTACAAGCAGGCGGTCATCGGCGTCGCCTGGGCGGTACTGCAGCCGCTGCTCACGATGGTCGTCTTCACCGTCGTCTTCAACAAGGTGCTGGGCATCAAGAGCCCGTCTTCTCACATACCGTATGCGGTCTTCAGTTACAGCGGCCTGTTGCCCTGGAACTTCTTCGCGGGGGGCCTGGCAGCCTCCGGGGTGAGCCTCGTCGGAAACGCCGGCCTGCTCACCAAGGTCTACTTCCCGCGCATGGTGATCCCCATCTCGGCCGTGCTCGCGGGGCTGGTGGACCTTGCGATCTCCTTTGTCGTCCTGCTTGGGCTGATGGGCGCCTACGGCATCGCCCCCACGTGGCATATCGTCTTCCTGCCGGTGTTCGTTGCACTCGCGTTTGCGACCACGCTTGCCGTCAGCCTCTGGCTCAGCGCGCTGGACGTGCTCTACCGCGATGTGGGATACGTGATCCCGTTCCTCGTGCAGCTGTGGATGTTCGTCAGCCCCGTGATCTATCCAGTCAGCAAGATCCCTGCCGGTCCGCTGCGGGTCGCCTTTGCCCTCAACCCGATGACCGGCGTCATCGGCGGCTTTCGCTGGGCGTTGCTCGGCCAGCAGTTCCCCGGCGGCTACATGTGGCTGTCGAGTGCCGTGGTCATCGTGCTGCTGGTCGGCGGCTTGTTCTACTTCAAACGTGTGGAGCGTGTCTTCGGCGATGTGGTGTAGCCGGGAAATGGGATTGCTGCGGTAGCCTCATGACTCCAAACGCAGAGAGAGACTTTCGCCTCGACCTCGTCCGCGGCGTGGCGATCGCTCTGGTGCTCTTGTGGCACACGCAGCCGTTCAACGGTCTCTGGATTCCTCACCTCTACCAGGCAAGCGGATGGGCTCTGTTTCTTCTCAACATGCAGCTTAGTCTGATTGCGGTCCCTACGCTCCTACTGCTGTCCCTCACCCTGTTCGTTGCCAGATGCGGGACCTCCGGCGCGTATCTTCGGCGCAGACTCAAGCGCATCGGCCTGCTTCTGGTCACCTACTCTGTCGTGCAGGTGGTCTTCTTCATCGCAATACGCGGGCAACTGCCGTCGCTCAACGTCAGCTACTTATGGATGGGGGGGCCACCTCTCCCGCTCGTCGGCGACTCTGTCTTCTACTTCCTCTTCGATCTCTTCTGCCTGACGGCGCTTGCCTGGCTGTACATGCGCCTGCCCGCACGAGCTCAGAACCCGTTGGGCATCACGATCGTTGTGACATCGTTCGCCCTCTTCTGCCTGGCGAGCACAGGTGCGTTGGACATCCCCTACTGGTCCCTGGCGAACTTCGCGCTCTACGTGCCCTTGGCTGCCTTCCTTCACAAGAGTCGCCCCTCACTCAGGCCTGCCCACCTCGGCCCCCTGCTCGGGCTGTGGTTGGGAACAGTGGCGTTGGACCTGGTGCTGAACAGCCCCTTCCCGTTCTCGCTCGAAATGGCGCCTACCCCGATCTACGGACGAGTCTCGATTGCCCTTGGCGCGTTCACAGTGCTCCTCGCCGCGCAAACGCTAGAGTTCCGCCGGTCATGGCCGCTTGAACTCGCAGGGAGGTACAGTCTTGGGCTGTATGCCTACCACAAGTACTTCCTCTATCTGTTCACGGCGTGGCTCGCTCCCTTGTCCCTGAGTGTTCGCGGAGAACATCTGAACCCCACCTTTGCGGCTCTGTTCGCCGTCGCGGCGACGGTCGGGCTCGTCGGTGTTCTGGCCCGAACCCGATTGCGTGCTCTTGTAGCCTAGAGTGGGTGAGCGCGGTCCATGCGGAAGTCAGCGCCTCTCCCCGAACGCCGCTTGAGCCAACGCGGTACACTGATGTTCACAGTGTTCGACGATGCGGAACCGGTCCGCGCCGAGCGAGTGAGCAGGAGACGAGGACGGACGTGGAGTAGACGATGAGCGATATCGCCATACGTACGGTTGGCCTGGGCAAGATGTACCACATCGGCGGTGAGCGCGAGAAGTACCTCACCTTGCGCGACACCCTGGCCAACGTCGCCAAGCGGCCGCTGGAGCGCATCCGCCACCCGGGCGCGGTGACGCACACGTCCGAGGTTCTCTGGGCGCTCAGGGGGCTCGACCTTGAGGTCAAGCACGGAGAAGTGCTAGGAGTCATCGGCCGCAACGGCTCCGGCAAGAGCACGTTGCTCAAGGTGCTCTCACACATCACCGAGCCGACGGAAGGCAGAGCGGAGACCAGGGGGAGGGTGGCGAGCCTGCTGGACGTGGGCGCCGGCTTTCATGCCGAGCTCACCGGTCGCGAGAACATCAAGATGAACGGCGCTATTCTGGGGATGACGCGGGCCGAGATCAAGGCGCGCTTTGATGACATCGTCGAGTTTGCCGAGACCGGCCGTTTCCTCGATACGCCCGTGAAGCGCTACTCGAGCGGCATGTACGTCCGCCTCGCCTTCGCGGTGGCCGCCCATCTCGACCCCGAGATCCTCATCGTCGATGAGGTGCTGGCGGTCGGTGACGTCGGCTTCCAGAAGAAGTGCCTAGGCAAGATGAGGGACGTGGCTGACACGGGGCGAACAGTCCTCCTTGTGAGTCACAACATGCAGGCGGTGCGTACTCTGTGCAGCCGCGCTGTGGAACTGGCCGACGGGCGCATGGTCAAAGAAGGCGACACGGACTCCGTCGTCGATGCGTACCTACATGAGAGTATGCCCGTCGGCTCGGGCGGAGAGTGGGTGCCTGCTGAGCGGGTTGGTGATGAGCTCGTCCGCCTGCTTGCCGTTAGGCTCAGAAACGCGAGCGGCGAGATCACCGACCAGTTCCTCAGCAGCGAGCCTGTGACCGTGGAGATGGACGTCGATCTTGCTGAGACCCCGGAGACGCTCTGCATCGGCTTCGACCTCGCAACATCGGACGCGGTAGTCGTATTGCGCACCTACCAGACCGACGCTGCGGTTGAACAGTGGCCGCGGCTTGCGCTGGGGCGCAATCGACTCGCCTGCGAGATCCCGCCGGGGACGCTGAATGGGGGCAGGTACGCAGTGCAACCGCGAATCAGCCTTCACTGCGTGCGCTGGATCGTGAACGAGGAGTCGGGGCTGGAGTTCGACGTTCAGAGCGACCACGCCGTGTCGCCATATGGCTGGACGACACGGCCGGGTGTCGTCGCACCACTCATCGCCTGGCGGTCGAGCGACCTAACCCCGTCACTCGATGGGGGCGAGCATTAGGTGGCGGTAACCGGTCGATTGGGAGTCGGGTGAATGGCAGCGCTGACGCCGGCTGCCCTCGTCGTGCTGCTCGCATTCCTGTGGCTGCGGTCGCGCAAGAACCCCCTGTTTCTTGCCGGCGCGGCTGCTTTCATCGGTCTAGGTCGCAGTGCATACATCAACATCGTGCCTGATCAGGTCTTGCGGCAAGTGGGCCCGCTGGAGCTGACGGCGGGGGATGTGCTCTTTGCGGCCCTCGTGCTGGGTTGGCTGTATGCGCGCCAACGTCGCGCGGCTTTGCGCGTGCGCCTGTCCTCCAAATGGGTGGTTCTGGGTGTGTGCGTGGCTTACTTCCTTGCGCTTGAGCTGGCGCTGGTGTATGCGAACGCCGGCGGCTTCCACCCGATGCTCATCTTGTTGAGTCGCAACTGGTTCTACATACCATGCGGCTATCTTCTGACACTCGACATCCTGCGGCGCTTCACGGCGGACGAGACCGCGCAGTACGTGGGCGTGCTGAGTCTCTTCACCACGTGCCTCATGGTGCTGTACATCGCTTCAGCGCTGGGGGCGCCGATCTACCCCTACTCGAAGTACCTGGCCACTTCATTCGCGGGCACCGCGATAATCCGCGATTTCACCACGTTCCCCATCTGGATGGGGCTCGCGTGGGCCTACTATCTGTCACAGCCGAAGAGGAGCGCGTGGGCGTACGTAGCGCTGGCGGTGCTGGCTGCGGGAACGCTGCTGAGCTACACGCGTTCACTCATTCTCGAGCTCGCGGTGGTTGTCCTGTTGGTAGTGATCCTCCAGATGGTCCAGCAGGCTCGGCGTGCTCAGGCCCTCATCATTGCCGTTGTCGCCGTTGCATTCCTCGGGATCCTGCTTGTCGGCGGTCCCGTTCTTGCTCCGGCGCAATACAAGTACCTGGGGGCTCGCTTAGGCGAGGTCGACCAGCCCGGGAAAGCGCTTTCCAACGCCAATGTACGACAATATCGCCTCCAGCTGTTTGAACGAGCCCAGAAAGCCGGTGCGCAGGTCGACCATCTGCTCGGCGCCGGCCTCCTCGACCCGACCACATCTGTCGCTAGCCAGCAATACAACAGCTACGACAGCGACTGGATCCGCATCGTCTACTACACGGGCTGGGCGGGGGTCGCTGTCTTGGCGATGCCGCTCGTGCTGGCGATCGTCTGGGGAGTGAAGAGATTCGTGAGCAGAGGCGGCTCGGCCGGGAGTGGCACGCTCCTGCTCACGGGCGTACTGGCCACCGTGTTCTCCTTTGCCGTCAGGTTCACGGGGCAAGTGTACTTCTGGTGGCCGGCGGTCTCGCTCTTTCCGGTAGCGCTGGTGGCATATGGGTTGGGGATCCCGGCGGTCGGCTCCGCACGCGATTCAGGCGCATCGGTGCCTCATCGGGTGCTCCCAGAACTCGGGGGTAGCCGGTGACACCTAAAGCCATCGACGTCTCAGTGATCACCTCGCTCTATAGCTCGGCGACACACCTCGCCGGCTTCCTCGAGCAGGTTGAGGAATGCCTGAAGATGGTGGAGGCTCGCGGATACTCGGCGGAGACGATCATTGTCAGCAACGCACCAGACAAACGTGAGCGGCACGCTCTGCAAGCAGCCTTCGACTCTCCATGGTGGCGCGAGCACGGCCAACTGATCGTCGTCAGGCGCGAGACTCTGTATGCGTCGTGGAACCGGGGAGTACGCGCGTCTGCGGGCAACGCCATCACCTTCTGGAACGTTGATGACTACCGCAATCCGACCGCCATTGTCGAGGGGAACGAGATGATTCGCAGGGGCGTTCCCGTCGTCCGGTTCCCGTGGCTAGTCGTGGTGGAGCGGAGGTTGTCTCGACACGAGACGAATCGGGTCATCGACATCAGGGATCCCGAGAGCGACGGCGCGCTGGATCCGCAGGCAGACTTCTGTCTCGGCCCGTTCTTCATGTTCGCTCGACCGCTCTTTGAGGCCTACGGCCCCTTTGATGAGCAGTTCCACATCGTGGGAGATTTCGATTGGCAGCTCCGCGTTGTGCCGTACGCCGGTCTCTCGTGGGGGCAGTGCTGGGGCGGCGCCTTCTTTGCCGACGGCACGAATCTCAGCAGCACAGGCAACCAGAGACTGCTGGTTGAACAGAACGTCTTGTTCGAAAGGTATGGAATCGGTCGCGAGCCGTGGCCGCTAGATCCGCGCGCTGAGAAGCTGTCACTCAGCTACCGCGCGTCGGAATCCGCCAAGGAGTCTGTGACTAGCGACTGGTCATACGATCGGCAGTGGCGCCGTCAGCGGAAGTGGAACCGAGCCTACCGTCGATGTCGACGGTTTGTTGGATCTCCCTTGCGTTTGGCCAAGAGAATCAGGCGCGGCCTGCGATGACTCGGCGCCGCGCCCTCATCATGCCATCGTGGTATCCGAGCGCGGCCCAGCCGCTCACGGGTTCCTTCTTCCAGGAGCAGGCACAGGTGCTGGCGCGTGAGTGGGACGTTCGCGTTATTGTTCCGCTCGGCCAGTCGACTCGTAGGTACTGGCGCAACGCGCCGCTGCCGCCGGACCAGTTGCCGCTTCAAGACCCGCCGGCGTTCGTCGCCAGATACCGGACCGACAGATGGATGAGCTGGGCCCGGCGCTTCGATTCGATGACGCTGGGGATCTTGCGAATGCTGGCCGAGTTCAGCACTGGAGGATGGGCGCCCGATGTTGTGCTTGCGCACTCGACCGCATGGGCTGGAGTGTTGGCGACCAGACTTGGTAGTCGGTGCAACGTCCCGGTCGTCATCGTGGAGCACTCGTGTCCCTGGCTCCTGGATCAGTACACCACGGAGCAGAAGGTGTGTATCCGGAAGGCTCTCGCCGACGCTACGACGGTCTGCGCGGTCTCGCCGGCGCTTCGCCGGCTCATGCTCGCCCACGATCTTCCGGACTCAATTCACTGGGAGGTCGTCGGCAACCTCGTTGACGAGTCGGTCTTCTTCCCAGCGCGTCCGCCGCGAGTCCGAGGTGATGACGATTATCGTATCCTCACCGTGGCAAACCGCACCTTCAAGAAGGACGTCCGGACCCTCTTTCGCGCAGCGGCCATCATCAAGGCGAAGCGTCCACAGTTCCGATTCGCCGTTCGAGCCGTCGGCGACTTCCGCGCTGGGGGTCCCACGTTCAAGGAGCTCGCTACCGAGTGCGGCGTCGCCGATCTCATTACGGTCGACGATTCCCTTGAGCGCGCCCAGACGGCGCAGGCGATGCGAGAAGCAGACCTCTTCATCAGCTCAAGCATTGCGGAGACGTTCGGGATCGTGATGGCCGAGGCAGTTGCGTGCGGTCTTCCGGTGGTGGCGACGCGCTCCGGCGGCGCGGAGTACATCCTCGGCGAGGGGTCTCCTTTCCTTGTCGAACCGAGAGAGCCTGAGGCCCTGGCAGACAAGATTCTCGCAGTGGTCGACGGCACGCTGCCGTTTTGCTCTGATCGCGCCGTGCAGAGCATCGTGAGCCGCTTCGGTACCGAAGCCTTCAAGGCGCGCATGGACGCGGTGTTGCATGAGGCAATCGAGCGTCGCGGCGCCATACGGGTTGCCGGCAGCTGAGCGTATGCGCGTCGTCGTGGTCAGTGATTGGTTTTCCGAGACGATGGGGTACTCCGAGAACTTCTTGCCCAAGGCCTTGGCCGCCCAAGGGGCTGAAGTCCACGTGGTCACCTCAGACGTCCAGACGTACTTCGACTCTCCGCTCTATGCCGAAACGTACGAGCCCTTCCTCGGGCCCGGAGTGGTCAGCTGCGGCGTCAAGCTACTCGACGGCTACACACTGCACCGCCTGCCTCACGCCCGCCGCCGGGGCAGACTACGCATCAAGGGCCTGCTCAGGTATGTCCGCACCCTGAGGCCGGATGTCGTGCAGACCTTCGACACGCACTGTCCGTCGACGAATGAGCTGACGTTGGCCAAGCCGTTCTTGGGCTACAGGCTGTTCCACGAATCGAGTCTGCACGCTTCGGTGTTCCCGCCCGCCACCCGGCAGTTGGCCGTCAGCGAGCGAGCGAAGTGGTTCACCTACGCGTCCACGATGGGGCGTCTGGTCAGTGCAGTGGCCGAAAGATGCTATCCGGTTAGCAGCGACGCCGCCGACATCGTGGTGCGCTTCTTCGGCTTTCAGCCTGGCAAGATCAGAATCTGCTCCCTGGGGGTCGACACCGACCTCTTCGTGCCGCCGGACACACCCGACCTCCTGAACGAGAGGGAACGTGTGCGTCATGAATTGGGCTTCTCACCTGATGACGTGGTGTGCGTGTACAGCGGACGCTTCTCGACCGACAAGGGGCCGATCGTGCTGGCGAACGCCGTCGACCGGCTCGCGGACGCGGGCAGCGCCGCTAGAGGGCTATTCGTCGGCAGCGGATCAGAGGAGGCAGTCCAGGCAATAAAAGCGTGTCGGGGATGCGTCGTTCACGAGTTCGTGCCGGTCCGTGACCTGCCCCGCTACTATCGCGCCGCCGACATCGGCGTGTGGCCGAAGCAGGAGTCGACGAGTCAGCTCGACGCCGCGGCCTGCGGACTGCCGCTGATCCTCAGCGACCGCGTCGCAGTCCGCGAACGCGTCGACGGGAACGGCCTCGTGTACGCAGAAGGCGACGCCGGAGATCTGGCGAAACAGGTATCGTTGCTTCTCGATTCGGCGCTACGGCAGGAGATGGGACGACGAAGTGCCGAGAAGGTTCGCGAGAACTTCAGCTGGGCGCGAATCGCGAGGGAGCGTCTCGACGACTACGAGGCGGCCTTGGCGCGCCAGAGAGGTTGAGTCCCCCACGATCGTTCGACCCGTGACCGGCCGTTACAGAATCGCGCAATCACCGCCAAAGATACGACGAGTCCGCCGTATCCCAAGTTCCCCTCCTTGCGCCCCTGACGTCGTTGATGGCGCGCTGCGCCAGCCTGACTCGCTCCTCATGGAGGCGACAAAGCCACAGAGGAGCAGGATACGGCTGTCGTCAGCCGAGATCTTCCGCTAGAGATACTCGGTGAGGCAACCCTCGTAGTAGGCGAGCGTCCGTTGCAGACCTTCGGCGAGCGGCACCTGCGGCGTCCAGCCGAGCGTCTCGCGGATACTGGAGAAATCGGCGTAAAAGTCGCCGATGTCAATCGACTTGCGATCGGCCGGGAACTCGATGACCTTGTACTCTCCCGAGCCATGGGCGCCAATGAGGAGGTCCGCGGTCTCGCGCAGGCTCACCACGCGGTCGCCGCCAAGGTTGAAGACCTGTCCCTTTGCGGCATCGCTGACTGCTGCGAGCAGCATCGCGTCGACGGCGTCATCCACGTAGGTGAAGTCGCGTTTCTGGTCCCCGCCCCAGACCTCAAGAGGCTCGCCCTGAAGCAGACGCAGGATCCAGATGCCTAGAAACGTCTGGCGTGCGTCTTTGATGCGCATGCGTGGACCATACGTGTTAGTGAGGCGCAGCGAGCAGGAGCGGATTGCGTAGACGTTGTTGTAGAGGATGTGGTACCACTCGCCGGCCATCTTGTTTATGCCGTTAACGTCGATGGGCCGCAGAAGATGGCGTTCGTCGACGGGAAGGTAGTCGGGTGCTCCATACATCTGCCGTGTACTGGCGAACACCAGCTGAACATCAGGATTGTAGTGACGGCAGCTCTCGAGGATCGACAGCTGGGCGCGGCAGTTGATCTCGAGGTCGGTGAATGGGTCGGCCATGGAGTCCATGTGGCTTGTTTGGCCGGCGAGGTTGAAGAGGTACTGCTGATCGCGGACGAGGTACTTGAGGCTGTGCTCGTCGCGCACGTCGGAGATGTTGATACGGATGCGGTTCTCGAGCCCGACGACGTTGTAGAGGTTACCGCCGTACTCGGGCACCAGACTGTCGACCACAGTGACGACAGCGCCCAAATCGACTAGGCGGCGCACCAGATTGGATCCGATGAAACCCAGCCCGCCTGTGACGAGCACTCTCGCACCCTGAAACCCTTCAGCGACCATCAATCCCCCTCGTAGCGAAAGTGTGAGTAGGTACTGCGCCGCATGAGGCCATACTACATCTCGTTGGAGCCTCTTGCCTGCGCAGTGGCGGTCGCTCATCGTGGTGATGAGCGGCTCGACGTCGCCATGCGCTAAGATTGGCAGACGCAGCCATCGGACATTCTCGAAAGGATCTCCGTATGCCCATCAGAGTGTGGGAGTATCTGGACGAGTACGCGCAGGAGCGTGACGACATTCTTGCTGCCGTCGACCAGGTCTTCTCGTCGGGGCGACTGATCCTGGGCGAGAGTGTGTCGCGGTTTGAGGCGGCATTCTCCGAGTACTGCGGTGCCAGACACGGTATCGGCGTCGACAACGGCACGAACGCCATATTCCTCGCGCTCAAGGCTCTTGGCATCGGCCCAAACGACGAGGTCATCACTGTCGCGAATACAGCAGTGCCGACGGTTTCCGCCATCGTGTCGACTGGAGCGACGCCCAGATTCGTCGATATTGACCCTGGCACATACCTGATGAACGCTTCGCGTGTGGAAGAGCTGATATCAAGGCGTACGAGGTGCATTCTCCCGGTGCATCTCTATGGCCAGTGCGCGGACATGGAAGCCCTTCAGGCCATCGCGTCCACCTATGACTTAGCGGTCGTGGAAGACTGCGCCCAGAGTCACGGCGCCACACACAATGGTCACCGCGCAGGCTCGATGTCTGATGCGGGTGCCTTCTCTTTCTACCCAACGAAGCCCCTTGGCGGATTTGGAGACGGAGGCATGGTCGTTACGTCGAGGGATGATCTCGAGAGGAATCTGCGGCGCCTTCGATTCTACGGCATGGACGATGCCTACTATGCGGAGGTGCATGGGTACAACTCGCGACTTGACGAGGTCCAGGCGGAGATCCTGTATCGGCGCCTACAGAGACTGGAGGGCTACATCGCCACAAGGCGCGGGATTGCGGCCCGCTATCATGAGCTCTTGGCGGAGTTGCCACTCGTCCTCCCTGACGTCGCCTCAGGAAACGAGCACGTCTACTACCTCTTCGTGGTTCGTTGCGAGAATCGCGATGAGGTTCTCGCCAAGCTGGCCGAGCGAGGTATTCAACTAAGCGCCAGCTACCCTTGGCCGATTCATGCCATGAGAGGCTACGCATACCTGGGATACTCGATTGGCGATCTGCCGGAGACCGAGCGCGCGGCTGATGAGGTTCTGTCGCTGCCGATGTACCCGAGTCTCGAGGAGGAAAGCCAGATCAGGGTTTGCCAGGTTTTGGGCGAGGTGCTGACCTAGGATGCCGGCGCACCGCGCTGAGGATATGGGGCCGAACGGCGGCTTTGGCGCAATCGGCGCATGCACGGATACTCCGCGGCGGTACTTCTGCACCTACTTCGACTCTAGGTATCTCAGTCGAGGTTTGGCACTGTACCGTTCTCTGTGCAGGCATGTCAGCGACTTCGAGTTATGGATCTTGTGCTTCGATGAACTTAGCTTCGAAGCTCTTGCGGGGCTGCGTCTTCCGCGAGTCAGGCTGGTGTCACTTGAGGACTTCGAGCGTGATGATGCCGACCTGCAGGAGGTGAAACCCACACGCAGCGCAGTTGAGTACTTCTTCACGTGCTCTCCGTCTTGGCCGCTCTACCTTCTCCGCCACTACGAGCACATCGACGTTCTCACCTACGTCGATGCTGATCTCTACTTCTTCTCGTCGCCAGAACCCATCTATCAAGAACTGGCAAACGAGTCCTTGCTCATCACTCCTCACGATTTCCCAGCGCGTTTGAAATGGCAGGAAAAATTCGGGCGGTTCAATGTGGGCCTTGCGCTCTTCCGGAATGATGAACCTGCCCACTCTGCGCTCTCCTGGTGGAGGGAACAGTGCCTCGAATGGTGTTTCGACCGGGTCGAAGAGGCCCGCTTTGCCGATCAGAAGTACCTTGATCAGTGGCCTACGCTGTTCCCGCACCTTAAGATCCTCGCCTCTCATGCAGGCGCCGTGGGTCCGTGGAACTGGATGAACTACGAGATAGTCTGTCGTCACGGCGACATCCTGGTGAACGGCGAGCCGCTGATCACCTACCATTTTCAATCGCTGAGTCTACACTTGGGCCGCATCTATGCGACGCCACCGCGCTACCAGAAGATGCCCGGCAGAACTCGACGAAGCATCCACCTTCCGTACGTTCGTGACCTCGCCGCCGCCGAACGGGTGGCAGGCAACGCCACGAATGCCGCCAGGCCACTGGCTCCCAGTCGGCACCGTCACTCGTTGCGTCCGCGGGAGCTCGTTGAGGTAGTGCGCCGTGGGGACGTGGGAATCCGCATCCGTTGAAGATAACCTGCTCGATGGCGGTGAAACCCTCGACACATCGCATTGTGTTGTCGCCGGTGGCCTGCACTCCGAGAATCGGTCCAGGTTGTGGTCATGGCTTCTGGACCACGGAGGAGCAGACTTGAACGAGGCAAGCGTGCACGAGTCGCCCCACGGGAAGGTCTACGTGGGCCGAGTGCCGCAGCCGCTTGAAGAGAGACTGGCCGAACTCTATGAAAGCACGTACTCGCTTCCCGCTTACTTCGACCTGTTCTTTCCTGCCCTTCCGAAGTGCGCCTGGCACCTGTCGGATCCACCGCACGTCATCGAGTTCCAGGTGGATCGAGCGACTGCACTCGTATTGAACGGCGTGTTCCAGATCGACGCGGAGTCGCTGCGCAAGTTCTGCCTGGCGGTGTTCGCGGCGCTGCCAAGCGTCGATCGCATTCGCTTTGGAAACCTGGCCTGCGATCCGGCAGAGCTCGGCTTGTCGTTCCGCACCGACCGTATGGTTGACGACTTCGTTGTGACGCTCCCAGCGACACGAGACGAGTACCTTCGCTCCCTTGGCCCGCACACGCGCCAGAACCTACCCCGATATGTGCGACGCATCCAGCGCGAGCACCCGGGCTACTGCTTTGGGATATGGGAACGCGGCGGCATCGAAGAGTCGCTCGTGGAAGGCGTCATCGGCTTGAGCCGTCTGCACTGGTCAGCTCAAGGCAGAGTATCCAGTATCGATGAACTATACGAGCGGCGTCTGCAGCAACTCGTCCGCGTGTGCGGGCTCGTCGGCGCGCTCAGGGTTGGCAAGACCCTGGTCGCAGGGTGGCTGGGGACTCACGTTGGGCGGCATGCCTTCTTCCACGTGACTGGCTACCGTGACGAGTACAGCTACCTAGCCCCTGGTCTTCTCAGCTGTTACTTCACCATCAACGGTTGCATCGACAGGGGAATCCAGACGGTGCACCTTCTTTGGGGTGATGCGCGCTACAAGCGCGAGCTTGGTGCTGAACCGTACGACCTCTACTTCGCGACAGTGTTCCGCAACGCCGCCACGCGATATCGCCATCCCCGCGAGGAAGCCGCCTTCCGGCTGGCACGTGCGCGAGCCAGCAGCAGCCCGTTCGTAGTCATGCCGCGGCGCCTGCGGCGGAAAGCTCGGGGTCTGCTCAAGAGCACGACGGAGCGTCCGCGCGGCTGACCTGCCGGATGAGGTCTTCCGAATAGCGGCGCGATAGTGGCTCCGCTTATACTGCCTCTGAAGTATGAATGCGGGGGCGGTGACAGCGTGGGGGCCGATGGCCATTCGACGGTGACGAGTACCGGGCGCGCGTCGGCGACAGCGCATGAGGGGTCGGCTGCAGCCAGCACTTCCCCCCAGGTACGGTGGCTCCCTGCCCCCTCAGCGACGAGGGCGGACAGTACCCTCTTCCCCGGCTCCGATGAGCTCCCGGCGTTGTACCGAAGCATGCGGGCGGTGCTACCGTACTTCCGCATCCACGGTCTCCTCGCCAATGCTGGTGTCTGCCTCTCCACTGACCCGCGGCACGTGATCTACTTCTGCGTCATGCCGGACGGGTCGGCGCGCATCAGCAACGAGCTGATCGCCATCGACCCGGAGGCGGCCACGTCCATCTCACGAGCTATCTTCTCCGAGAGTCCCCGGGTCGATCGAGTCGTCTGGACACACATCAAGGGCGACCTGGGGCGAGCTGCGCTTCCCCATCTCGTGCACGAGGTCATCAAGGACTGGACCATCGACCTGCCCTCGAAGGTGGAAGACTGTCGCTCGGTGATCGGCCGGACAACGTACAAGAACCTGCGCAGGAAGCAGCGCCTCCTTTACCGGACGTTCGCCGACGCCGAGTTTCGCATCATCGAGAAGGATGAGATCGATGCCCACCTGGTCCACGAGCTCGTGGAGATGAACCGACGGCGTTTGAGCCGCAAGGGGACGGTCTCAGGATACGACAGCGATCCGCAGCGCGAACCGAGGCTCGTGGCGACCCTTCGCGAGTGCGGGTTTGGCGGGCTGCTGTACGCCGACGGCAAGCTGATCGGCGGCGTTCTTTGCTCGACGGTCGATACGGCCTGCTTCCAAGACCTGGTCGGGCTCGATCAAGACTACGGCCGCTTCAGCCCAGGGCTGATGTGCTCCTGGCTGGTAATGGAGGAGTGCGTGCGTCGGGGGGCGCTCTCATTTCACTTGCTGTGGGGGACCGACTGGTTCAAGCAGCGACTAGGGGCACACGCGGACGATCTTTGGACGGTGACGCTGTACCGCTCCCGAGGGGCGCAGCTGCGCCACTGGCGGGAGACCGCCGCCGCCGGCGCGACCAAGGTTCGCAGGGCCGCCAGGAAGGCGCGCTATTTTGCGCGCGGCCACGCCCGCCGCCTCGCCAAGAGAGGCTTGATGGCGCTCGGCTGGCGGCAGGCCGAGGCGGCCTCAGACGTGGCGGGCGTGTCCGTCGCGACCGAGGCCATGCCTGGCCCGACTACACAGGCACTTGAGGCGTCGGGAGATACCGTTGCCCGGTTGGGCGACCGCGAGGACGCCCCGCGGTCCGGCGACGTCGACTGACCACGCACCGGGCTGAGTGCGCCGGGGCGCCGCGCCGCTACATACGCCCTAAGGTAGAATGTGGACCAATGAATGGGGTCCGGCCACTCGGCGAGAGGGCAATGTTCTGTGACAAACAAGCCTCCCAAGATATCGTTCGGCATGATCGTTCTGAACGGCCTGCCGTTCCTGCCCTACAACCTTCGCGCTCTCTACCCCTTTGCGCATCAGATCGTGGTTGTGGAAGGCGCTGTGCCGGGCGCTGCTGGTATCGCCACGCCAGACGGGCATTCGCGAGACGGCACGCTGCGCGAATTGCGGCGCTTCGCGCGCGACGAAGACCCAGACGGCAAGCTCGTTGTGGTGACCGCCGAGGACCACGGTTACGAGAACGGCTTCTGGCCCGGCGAGAAGGACGAGCAGAGCCGGGCCTATGCTTCGCGTGCGACTGGCGACTACCTGTGGCAAGTCGACGTCGATGAGTTCTACTTGCCCGCCCACATGCAGGGAGTGCTCGAGGTGCTTGCCGGTAGTCCCGGCATCACCGCCGTCACGTTCCCCACGCTTACCTTCTGGGGCTCCACGAAGTGCACCGTGGACGGCTGGTTCTTGAGGCGCGGTGCGGCCGACTATCACCGGCTCTTCCGCTGGACGCCGGGTTCGACCTACGCGACGCACCGGCCGCCGACGGTGCTCGACGCCAAGGGGCGCGACACCCGTAGCGTGGGCTGGCTTGACGCGCGAGCTACGGGTCGTCTCGGTTTCGCCATGTACCACTACTCGCTGTTGTTCCCCGCGCTGGTCGTCGACAAGGTCGACTACTACTTCGACTGGGGGCTGGCTGGCGATTGGTTCAAGGATTCGCGTCGCTGGCTGGCAGACTCCTACCTCACACTGCGCAGGCCCTACCGCGTGCACAATGTCTACCACTATCCAAGCTGGCTGCAACGGTTCGAGGGTCCTCAGCCACCTCAGATCGATCGCCTCATGGCCGATGTCGCGCATGGTGTTACACCGATGGCGAAACGGCCCATGGACGACGTGGAGTGGCTGCTGCGGTCGCCGCGATACGCTGCCGGCCGCGAGCTGGTGAAATTCGCGGAGCCACTCGATCGCTACAGGCACCGGTTGCGCCGGTCAGGCCGCTCCTTGGCCCGGCATGTCGTTCACGTCGCGCGTAGAGGTGCGAGGGCCTCATGACGAGGGCCTCATGACTAAGGGGGCGGTCCGCGGGGCGGCGATCCGGCAGGCGCACCGAGCGGTAGCACGCTTCTTCCCGACCGCGGTGGTACTCGCGTATCACCGGGTGGCGTTGCCGGCCCTGGATCCTCAGCTGATGTGCGTTTCTCCGGAGCGCTTCGCCGACCATTTGCACGCGATGGGCCAACTCGGCCAGTGCACAGCGCTCCGTGATCTAGTGCGCTGGAGCGCTATTGGTCGCGTTCCTCGCCGTGCCATCGTCGTCACATTTGACGACGGCTACGCCGACAATCTCGATGTCGCTGAGCCGCTCTTGCGTGCCGCAGGCGTTCCCGCAACGGTCTTCGTCAGCAGCGGAGATCTCGAGAAGGGTAGGCGCTTCTGGTGGGATGAGCTTGAGGCTCTCTTGCTCCACACTGTGCACTTGCCGCCGATGGTGGCTCTTACGCTTCAGGGGCGTCGGTTCGAGTGGCCACTCGAGGCAGCGGACATCGTGTCGGGGTCGAGTGTCGGCACCGAGGCCGCAGACTGGGACGTTACCTGCCCCGAAACGCCGAGTCCGCGCCACGCAGCCTATCGCGACATCGCGAGACTCTGCCGCGGGCTCACCCCGGACGAGCGTGACATGGTGCTCAGGAGCCTGGTTGCGCAAGTGGGCGAGCCGCCGGCTGAAGGCGAGCATCGCCGGTTGAGCCCGGCGGAGGTCGCCGAGCTGTCCGCCAGCGCGGTGGTAGAGGTGGGCGCCCACGGCGTGTCCCACTCACGTCTCAGTGTTCTCTCACCGGAACAGCGGAGGGAGGAGTTATGGCTCGGCAAGCGCCAGTTGGAGGAGATCACCGGGCGCCAGGTCGACTTGCTTTCGTATCCCTTCGGGGCGCCCGGCGACCTGACGGACGACTGCGCTCGCTTGGCCGGCGAATGTGGTTACATCGCCGCCTGCGCTAATCGGGCCGAACTCGTGTGGCACTTGAGTGACCCTTATCGGCTGCCTCGCTTCCTCGTCCGTGACTGGAAGGCCGAGGAGTTCGCGAGCAGACTCGAAGCGTGGTTCGAAGGCCATGTCTAAGGACGCGGCATGAAGGTACTGTGGTTCGCGGATTACCCGCCGTTGGCAGTGCGTCGCCGACTGGGGCTGGCACACAACCCGGGGCCCCAGGCGTGGGTCGACGCACTGGCTGATCGACTGCGGCACGAGCCTCTGGTCGAACTCTCCATCGCGACGCACGGTGCCACCAGGCTGCCGTCTTTCGAGGACGAGCGGATCACCTATCACGTATTGGAACAGCCACCGCAGCCATCGCGCCTCCGAGGCATTGTCGTCAATTGGCGGCACCGGCTGCCGCCGGCGGCGGCCCTGCGTGAGGCGGTCGCGCTGGTGCAGAAGCTTGCGCCGGATCTCGTGCACGTTCACGGCACCGAGGGAGCCTCGGGCCTGCTCGCGCCCAGGGTGTCGCCGACGCCCTGCGTGATCTCGATTCAAGGCATCCTTCGGGCGTACGAGAAGCACTACTTCGCCGGCCGCTCGGTCGCCGACATGGCGGCAGTGGTGGCCAGCCGCGAGTTCCTTCTCGGACACGGGCCCGCGCATGGCTATCTGGCGCTGTGCCGCCGTGCGGACCGAGAGGAGCGCATCATGCGCGGTGCTCGCTGGTTCATCGGGCGGACGGACTGGGACAAGGCCATGCTAGCCGCAGTGAATCCGGCGGCTACATACTTCCATTGCGACGAGATCATGCGGGCGCCGTTCTATCAGGCGGAGTGGACGGCGCGCGGCCATGTCGGCACGCGCCTCTACACCACCTCGAGCGGACTGATGGGCAAGGGCACCGAATGCCTTCTCAAGGCCCTTGCGATCCTGCGACGCCAAGGGATGACCGACGTACGCCTGCGCGTTGCTGGGGTGCATCCCAACTCCGAGCTTGAATCCATGTATCGCCGTGTGGCTCGCCGAGAGGGGATCGAGCAAGCCGTCGACTGGCTAGGCCGCCTCGATGCGGCTCACATCGTGGGCGAGCTTATGGCAGCCGACGTGTTCGTCTATGCGTCCCATGTCGACAACAGTCCGAATAGCGTCGTGGAGGCGATGGCCGTCGGTGTGCCCATTGTGGCCTCATCCGTTGGGGGGCTGCCGACGCTCGTAAAGGATCGAAAGGAGGGCCTGCTCGCGCCGCGCGGCGACGCTGCAGCTTTCGCGGGGGCCATCAGACTGTTGCTCAACGACACCGACATGGCAAGCCGGTTCGGGGCCAGGGCGCGTGTGACCGCGCACGCACGCAATGACCCCGCGCGCATCGTGAAGCGCACCATCAGCATCTACCAGGAGATAGTGGCTAGCGCCGCAAACCTCCAGGAGCAGTCGTGAGTAGCCCGGCGATCAGCATCGTCACACCTTCGCTCAACCAGGCCGAGTACCTCGAAGAGACGCTCACATCGGTGCTGGACCAGGGGTTCGATGGCCTCGAGTACGTGGTGGTCGACGGCGGCTCCAGTGATGGCAGTGTCGAGATCATCAAGCGCTATTCGAACCGGTTGAGCCACTGGGTGAGCGAGCCAGACCGCGGTCACGCCGACGCCATCAACAAGGGCTTTGGCCACACGAGCGGCGAGATCATGGCCTGGATCAACAGCAGTGACGTGTACCTGCCGTGGACCCTGAGTACGGTCGCGGCAGTGTTCCGCGACGTTCCTCAAGCCCAGTGGGTGATAGGAGTGCCGTCATACTGGAGCAACGCGCACGCACTCACCAGCATCCATCCGACCTTTCACAACAGATACGACTTTCTGGCTTCTCACCACTGCACGATCCAGCAAGAGTCTGTGTTCTGGCGGCGTCCTTTGTGGGATGCGTGTGGTGGGCATGTGTCTGCGGACCTGAGGCTCGCTTGCGATCACGAGCTGTGGATGCGGTTCTCGCGGAAGGCACCGCTGTATCACGTGGATTCCGTGCTGGCAGCGTTCCGCCCACATCTTGACCGGCGGGGAAGTGTGCAGGGGGAGGAATACCATCGCGAGACTCGGGCGACCTGGGACCACTACCGCAGTCAAGCCTCGTCGCAAGACCTGCGGCGCGCCCTTCTCGTTCGCGCAGGCGGCTCAAGGGTAGGAAGGGTCATGCGGACCGCAGCGCGGTCACTTGCCCTCACGAGTTGGGACATCCCGCCGCGCATCGTCTTCGATCACGCGACGCAACACTGGACGGTCAGCTGACAGGTAGGATTGCCGCATGGCCAGAGCACTAGTCACCGGCGTGGCCGGCTTCATCGGCTCGACCCTGGCGGATCGACTGCTCGCCGAAGGGCACGAGGTCGTCGGGGTGGATTCATTCGAGGACTACTACCCCCGGGCCATGAAAGTCGCCAACCTTGCGCGAGCGGGCGAGAGCCCTCGCTTCACTCTTGTCGAGGGCAACCTTCTCGACCTTGGGGCGCCTGACAAGGGGTGCGGCTGTGCGCCGCTGCTGCGGCGCGCCATCGCGGAGTCCAACCACGTCTATCACCTCGCCGCCCAGGCCGGCGTGCGAGCGAGTTGGGGGCGAAGCTTCCGCACGTACACGGAGAACAATGTCTTGGCCACGCAGCTGCTGCTGGAGGAATGCCGACATGCCGGCGTCAAGAAGGTCGTCTACGCCTCTTCGTCGTCCGTGTATGGCGATTGCAGGGAGCTGCCGCTCCGAGAGGACAGCCCGTGCAGGCCACTCTCGCCGTACGGCGTGACCAAACTCGCAGGGGAGCACTTGTGCGGCCTCTACCTGAGCAACTTCAATGTCCCGACGGTCACCCTACGATTCTTCAGCGTGTACGGACCGCGTCAACGACCCGACATGGCCTTCCATCGGTTCATCCAGGCACTCCTGAACGACCAAGAGATTCCCATCTTCGGCGATGGCGAGCAGACCCGCGACTTCACCTACGTCGACGACATCGTCAACGGGCTGATCGCAGCAGTCGATAAACCGGACGGTCTTATCCTGAATCTGGGTGGCGGGTCTCGGATCTCCCTCTTGAATGCTCTGCGAGCGCTGGAGGAAGCCACCGGAATCACGGTGAGGGTGAGATTGCAGGCGCGAGAGGCCGGCGACGTGCGCCACACCTGGGCGGATGTCACCCGCGCTCGGAGGATGCTGGGCTTCGAGCCGAAGACCAGTCTCGTAGAAGGTCTGCGACGCGAGTTCGAATGGATACGCGAACTTCCCCGCTAGCATAGGCAAGGTTCAACGAGGACGGAAAGAGCGGCGAAGAAGCCCGGGAGAAGGTCGCATCCGCCGAGGGGCCGCAGACACGCGCCTGGGCAGCACCATCCAGCGCAACGATCGCGAGGCTAGCTTCGCGAGCTGAGGAGTGGCCCCGGCAGCACAACTTCCCACCCGGCAGCCTTCCAGCAGCCTGCCGCTCACGACTCAGCAATCACCAGGGCGCCTCGAAGGTCACGGTGCAGGAGCGCATGGCCTCGACGTTGCCGGCGGCGTCCACCGAGTAGTACCAGATGGTGTGCTCGCCGTCGCCAGATTCGTCAGCCGGCGCGGCCACGAGCAGCTCGCTGTCCTCGACCCAGGGTCCTTCGTCAAGCCAGTAGTAGGTGTGGGCCACACCGGAGAGGGCGTCAGTGGCCGTCAGATGCACGGTCACGCCCTCTGTCTGTGGCACGGGCGGGGCTTCGTCGTAGGTCCGGGGCGGATTACTGTCGAGCAGCACCGTCCGGCTGACGATGGCCTCGCTGTTGCCGGCCGTGTCGGTGGAGAAGAACTGGACCGTGTGGCGACCGTTGGCAACGTCACCGGGGTGGCCAGGGTGGCGTCTACGCACAGCGCGCAGCAGGCACCTAGTGCCGCTCTGCCAGGGGCCGCCGTCAATGCGGAACTTGGTGGCCGCCACATCGGAGCCGCCGGCGTTGACCGGCCAGCGCTGGCCAAGCCGGCGCGCCAGTGGCACCCACAGACCGGCCGACAATCTGCGTTCGTAATCGACGAAGCAGCATGTCCACTGAACCTGCCAGTACGTTGCGACAGCATCGGCATATACCGCAGCGGCCCATGCGCGAGCACCGACTAAGACCCCGCCAGCGAGTGCACACCGCGTCGGGACACGTCCATGAGAGGACCCCGCCGGAACCTCGCAGTCTCCGCTACTGGTGGTTGACGGGCACCAGGTCGATCCACGCCCAGCCGAAGACAGGGTTGTCACCGTAGAGCAGGTCGGCGTCCTGCGCATAGAGATCGAAGCTGCCGTCGGTGATGGTGACCGAGCCCAGCTGGTACTCGGTGTGCTCGGCATCGTCGCTGCCGCTGCCGCCGACAGTATCGACGGAGTACTGCTTCGTCTTGCTTGGTGAGTAGCCATAGTAGTAGAGCATGTCGCGACCGGGCTCTTGCGTGTAGAGGTTGGCGTAGACCTCATACTCGCCGTTGGGGACGCTGGCGAAGAAGTGCATCGGCGGCAGGTTGTCATTCTCATACTCGTCGACGCCCGCCACCACAGTCGGGGACGCAGACTGATTGGTGTCAAGGAACTCGGTCCACTGGCCGTCGTCCAGCTTGATGTCGGCCGGGTCGGTGGTCGTCGCCAGCACGGGTTCCTGATGGGCGTCGTCCCAGCAGTCGATCCTAAGACTCTGGAGCCCGCCGATGATCACCGTGCAGGAGCGCATGGCCTCGACGTTGCCAGCGTTGTCGGTCGAGTAGTACCAGATGGCGTGCTCGCCGTTGTTAGAGCCGTCAGCCGGCGCGGCGACCAGCACCTCGTTGCCCTCCAGCCAGGGTCCCTGGTCAAGCCAGTAGTAGGTGTGGGCCACACCCGAGAGCCCGTCTGCAGCCGTCAGATGGACGGTCACGTCAGCTTTCTGCGGGCCGACCGGGGCGTCGTCGTAGGTCCGCGGCGGAGTATTGTCGAGCAGTACCGTACGGCTGACGATGGCCTCGCTGTTACCGGCCGCGTCGGTGGAGAAGAACTGCACCGTGTGAGCGCCATTTCTGAGACCACTGAGACGGTGTCTGTGCCGGATGCGCAGCACGCAGCTGGTGCCGCTCTGCCAGGGCCCGCCGTCGATACGGTACTCGGTGGTGACCACACCGGAGCCGCCGATGTCGCTCGGCGTCAGTTTGAGGACGAAGCGTTGGTGCCAGAGGCCATCGGTGTTGTCGCTGGTCAGGGGTGCGCTGGTGTCGATCTGCGCGCTCAGGGTGTTGGCGGTCTCGGTGTTGCCGGCCTTGTCGGTCGACCAGTAGCTCAGTGTCTGGCTGCTCGTAGTGAGCAGCGGCTGGTTGTCGGCGGCGTAGGTCTCGACATCGCCGCTGTCGATCTGCCAGTAGGTCGCATCGAGGCCCGAGCCGCCGC
>Ga0209777_10002654_pt1 | contig 23179 bp, 47 predicted proteins | sample FrelakmetHBP12HB_FD_187147 | JGI IMG/M metagenome (GOLD analysis project Ga0209777, IMG submission 187147) | Freshwater lake sediment microbial communities from the University of Notre Dame, USA, for methane emissions studies -HBP12 HB (SPAdes)... | ecosystem: Environmental > Aquatic >...
AGCAGGGTCTGGAAATTATCAAAGTCTTTCAGGATTGCTTCTTTATTCATTTCATCTCCTTCAGCCTTTGTTCAATAATCTTTAATGTCGATGGGAACCGGGGTTCCATATTCGCAGGCAGGTTTTCAATCGGCATGAGTTCGTACTCTTCATTTTCGATTCCCTCTGACCCGTCCTCATCTTCAGTGAATTCGGAAATGTCATATTCAAGGTCATCGAATCCAACTTTTGCCATGCTCCCCTGAGAAATAAGGTTCTTGTAGCTACCATCTTTATTTTCTATTTCCAGACCGATGATAGGCCGGGCGACCCGGCCGTCTGGAAGAATGAATCCCGTGATGTTATTCTCATTCGGATTGGGGATAAGTTCGGTTAGGTTATCCCGAACCCGGAAGGTACAGGATATGGTGCAGTTATATATCTTGTCCATATTACTCCTTATGGGATTCTATATTATGTTTCACCCATTCCTTATATCCCAGTTTGGTATACCCATTGGCTACGTCATATTGCCAGTCCTCAATCGGGTAGATTTCCTCTGGGTTTTCTTCTTTAAGCATTTTCTTACGATTAGCAATTACCTTTGATGGCTTGTCATAATCCAGTAAGACTTCATTACAGGTTTCACATTCTACGGCTACGTTTTGGACGGGCTTCCCGTAGGTTACACAGGCAATTTTATGACCAACGTGTGCTTTTAATTCTTTATATGATAATGCTGACATTTTAGTTCTCCTTATAAGTTATTGGAACAGGCATCCAGAGCCGTTTGTATGCCAATGTCTGTTGCCAGGATACAGGGATGATGAATTTGTAGAGCTTAGGTAATTTTTTCTTTGCCATGAACTTTCTCCTTTTCTAATAGTGTAAGAGGGAACAGTCCATATTCATATTGGTATGCGAACTCCTCGGCCTCATCCTCATCGAACTCTTCGTCCCGTGCCTGCTGGATGGCGTGTCCCAGCTCGTGAACTATGGTAGTCTGGATTCCACAATCAATTCCTGTTTCATATTCATCGCAGGCTTCTCTGATGGACTTCAGACACAGCAGGATACACGGTTTCGAGTAAGTTCCATTAACGTATAACCCCATTTCCTCTACGTTTTTTATGAGTCCCAGGCTCGGGAGTCTGGATTAATCTAAAGTCCTTACGTGCCGCACACCTACGGTGTCTGGTAGTTTCTATTTCCATTTTATACGCCTCTTTCCCTCCCAGTTCTTATCTAAGTCTTTTAAATCCTTATCCATAGGAGTTAGCAATTCATCCACGTCTACCTTCTTGGCTTTGGATTTCTTCGTAGTCCCCTTTGTCATGGATTCCAGAGCCCCGCTTGCAGACACGACCTTCGACTTCGTTCCGACTGCATAGTCCTTTGAGGATACCGCCTCGGCATCAGCCCGGTCTTGGTCAACCAGACGGGTATGTTTGCAGGTGCGACTGCCATCGGCCGCTACGCGCCTGCACCATCCGGGACATCCACAGGATGTCGTTCCGTCTGTGTACTGAAGTGTTTCGTAGGTTTTATCGGGATTGCTGTCCGATTGGAATGTCCACACTTTTGCTACTGTCCCCAACGACATAGGGTACCTCCTTCTGTAATAGCCCATGTATCATTTGATTTAACAGGTTAACTTCTTTTTTACAACATTCAATCAGGTCATGCACCCCTTCTATCTTTACTAGGATAAAAGAATACCCCATACTATCATTGGCTCTTTCCTGAACTTCTTTCAATAAGTCCATCCTGATGATAGCCCTGCCGAGCCTGTTAAAGGCTTCGTCCAGAGTAGGTATCTCTGTGAGAGGTGGGAATGATTCTGAAATGAGCATGGCTCTTTTCAGCTTTACCGCTATGTACTTCCGATGATCCTCCGGTATCTTATCGAAGACAGCTTTCATGGTCATAGACCGTCCTTGCGTCATTTTATTACCTCCCAGAGATGATACTCTGATTCAAAGAGTAAGACTGTATTTGGCCCGGCCCCCTCCCTACCGTATGTGCTGCATACACCAACTGAAAGGGGTTGCTCATTATAGTTGAATCTTTTATCGCCCCATTCGGGGTGCTGAATATTTCGTATGATTTTTGCCGTCTTCGCTGTTTCTGGTGTCAGGACTACCATTCTACCTCCTGTAGGTCTGGTTACTCAATCGTGCCGGTTTCAAATGCCGTGGACTTCCATGACTTCGATTTGATTCCATCCTTCTCTGAATAGAACGATGGGGAGTATCGGTACTTATGGGAACCCAATACTAATTCCCGTGAGATGAGGAACATATCTTTATCCTGTGTAATGAACAGGGGCAGGAGTTCCCGCATCAGATTATCGTGTTCCACATATAGGGATTTCAATTCGATGATTTTGGCACGCAGTTCTTTAAGCCTTTTGAACTTGGCATTTATTACGTCCAGACTGGAGACAGGCGTTTCTACTTTGACGACTTTCTTTTTACCCATGCTATACCTCCTTATTGATATTCCGAAACTCTTCCGGCGTTACATCTAGTACGATTTCTGATATCACAACCTTCGTTAAGTCCACACGCTTGGGCGGATTAAACTTACGGGTAATGAAATCTTTTACCTCTATGGTTTCAACATTTAGAAGCATGGGAGCCATCTCTTTGGATACCTTCGCCAGATTGATACTCTTGGCAATCAGTTCCAGGTCATCATGCTCCGTCCGGCTCTGAAGAGCGGCCATAATATGTTCCGTAGTCTGGGTGGGCTTGGGTATGAATTGAATCGCTTCCGGCCATACTGATAGGATAGGAATCCATTCCTTTATATAATCCTTCATATTCTTTACGGCTTCTTTTACCCGAACTTTCTTTATCGCCCGCTTGTCCACATCTACTTCCGCATCCATACCCTTAATGAAGTAGCGTATGGTCTCCACTTGAAAGGTTGTTTCCCTCATAAGAGGAAGTATAATTTTTGTGATATGAGGGAAGTGCCCGTTCGTTGGAAGGCCGTGTATCCCTACGTATGCCATTTGTATCTCTTTGTCCTTCCACAGAGCACTAGGAATATCATCATCCTGATTCGCCAGGATAGATTTCAGACAGACCACTTTACTTCTTAAATGAACCGGGATACTATTAAGGGTCGTTTTGTCTGCGGCGTATTCTGCAAGCTCCACATCCCATATCGCTTCTGGAATGGAGACCTCCTCCCGTACTTTATCAATAGACAGGGCATACATAACCAACTCTTTAGTTACCAATGACTTAGGAATGCGGTTGATATTACCAGGGTCAGTTGCCAGAGTTATTTTTAACATGGACGGAGTCCATAATGACTCTGGAATTTGTTCTGAGAAGTTACCATACCCCACACGGAGAAGATTCTCTAACAGTTCTTCACAAAGAACTTCTTTAGGGATATCTTTAAAATCCACGCATAAGTTATGGCCTTTAGCTGTTTCAAGCCACATCTCCTTCGTAGCTTGTGGGAAGTATTTGATAACGTCATGACTGATAGAAAGGAATTTCTTTACAGCTTTCTTAGATAACTTTGCTGCTATCTCTTTATTGTTTTCTAAATAACCCTGACAACCATACCCTCTATTTACTTCTAAGTAGGCAGTAATTATCTTTTCAGTTTGTTTCTTCTCCGGTATGAAATCCATACATCTATAACTCGCAGTTACACATTCAACCAGAAGGTCTTCAGTTGGATTGACAATCTTCTTAATTGCTGCCGGATGGTTGATTATATATTTCAGAAACTTTTCCTTACTCATTGAACGGTTCATGCTTTCATTCTCCTTTCAATCGTTGCTGCCAACTCCTCATCCCCAAGGAACGCAGGCACATACTCTTTCTGGCAATGCTCAATAGCAAAGTGCTTCAGATATGAATTTCTTATAAGTCGTTTGACCTTGCCGAGTTCCATCCCGCAGACATAGGCTTCAGCCTGTGCCAGAGTCAATTTCTTACCATAGAGTTCCCCTAATAGGATTACCTCACGTCGGGTAGTACTCGGTGTACCATTCGACTTTATAACCATACCACTCTGAAACTCATAGGCATTTCCCGCTATATCGAATTCTATAGCAGGATAATACCACCAGACCCTTTTGACTGTCCGTATATATCCCAGCGGGTTATACTTATTCATCCGGTCTTGGGTTGACACCGTGCTCCATCCACCTGTATCTAGGATGATTTTATTCGGTTTATAGGTTACCACATCCGTAGAGTGGTATCTGATTGCAATGGTCTTATCATCCCGCCGGACGATATGGGTATGATTCCTAAGAGCTAACTGTTCCCGATTCCCAAGACGATTCGATACGTCATAGAAGAAGGCTTCAGGGGATGGAGAAAACTTAATTGGTTTCATGACTTTTCCTTTCCGTATACGGCCAGGTCAACATTACTTTTTAATGCTTTATAAAGTTTTAGTTTCAACTCTGAACTGAGTTCATTATCATACCATTGTTTAAAGGCAGGCTTCTTTCTCATCACAGGGATTATCTTTCGCCATGCCCGTATAAGCTCATCTCCGTCCAGACGAATGAGTGTATCTTTTACTTCATCGAGTTCCGGCTTAGACATTTGACCTCCTGAATAGGGGCCTGGTTTAATCCAGACCCCATATCGTCTTATGCGTGCCGTGTCATGTGAATCCGACCGCCCCAGTCCACGGGCGGGTTATGCCCCTCTGGCAATACCCAGAGCACCCGTGCATTGTTCGTTGGCGGCGTAGGCGCTGCGGCCTCACCATCCGTGAGGATGACCACTCCTTTATACCGATATTTGGATACCGTATCCATGACTGGTTGGAAGCACGTACCACCACGACCTTTAAATTCAAACTTCTGCCTATGCCGGTCATACGGTACGGGTTCTGTCTGTTTCTCCCAATCAAACTGCATCAGGTCAATCGGAATGAAGTCTATCATCCCATTCATAACTCCCAGGAACTCCATCAGCAGGTTTGAATCAATCGACCCAGACGTATCCACCGCCACTAAGTACCGGTCAATATGCAGGCTCTTACTGCCTGGATGAATGAATCCCGTCCTGCGATTCGGACGTTTACGGGTCTGCTCTTTATTTCTCCAGGCGATATTACCGAAGAACACCCGGATCTTATTCCGCCAATTAATACGGCGGGTCTGGGCGGCTATGATAAGTTCCTTCGTTCCCTGAGACATGGTTCCCCAGGAGTTCCCATTGGTAATTTCTTTGACTTTCTCTTTCACACGGTCATCGGCGATTTCATTTTCTTTCCATTCCCCGTGGTCGTCCATTGGACTACCAGGAATGTCCAGAGGCCCATCACTTTTTTCACTCTTCCCAGACCCACCGGGCATCCCCCCCGGCTGCGGGATACGTTTTATCTTTCCTTCTTTCTCCTTCTTGGCTAAGTAATCATAATACCATTCTGCGGATTGCTTACGTTCAATGTCCTTGAACTCGGGCTTCTTGAGCATGTTATCTACATGCCAACCGATATCCTTACCGTCTTTACCCTTGGGACGTTCACAAGACCCGGCACACTCCTCAATGAGTTCATTCGCTGCCAGGTCATATGCCACATTTGCACGATGATGGTCGTCTAACTTTCTGGTCGTACAATGATGCAGCGCCAGATGCAGGGTCTCATGAAAGAATACATACACTGCTTCAGCCTGTGTAAGCTCCTGCATGAACGCGGGGTTATACGAAAGTTCAAACCAACCGTTATCCAGAACCCGGACACCGGCAGTCGGTATCTTATAGTCTGGAACTTTCATCATCATCATTAGAATCTGATGAACGAATCCATATCGGCAGATAAGAAAGGTTACCAGCCAGTCGAACCGTTTTTCTGCTTCCCGTATCTGCATCGGGTCGAGCTTGGCTTTCGGGTCAAACATTATCTACCTCCCTTTAAAATTCCCTTATCCAATCTTTCAGTTCTTCTTCTTTCTCTGAAAGTTCCGGATGTCTTTTCACAACGCCTCTCACGAGGTCTAACAACAGAGCCTCGTCCTGTTCATCACAGTTTTTCTGATAGTCATCATCCATGTCAATGTTATCGTGTCGCCAGGGGTCTGTTGTGTACCCATTCCATGTGCCCCATGCAGAACGCATGTCTGTTTCTTGGGCATCTGTTAGTTTGATTGTCATGTCCACCTCTTAGAAAGAAGGGCGGAGTTATTCACCCCGCCCCAGACCGAATTACGCCTTCATCGAAGCTTCACGTCCCAGAAACCCAATCGAATACTTACCGATGGCCGGGTCTGAAGCATCCCATTCCGTGAACAGGTCTGGAACCTGCTTCGAGAACTCTTTCAGGAATCCAGCCGAGGCCTCATGCGGGATCGTCTGATAATACCGGAAGAGATTCTTGAACCGTTTCACTTTCATTTCCTTCGTGGACTTACGGCCTTCCGTCTTCAGGAAACGTACCAGCTCATCATTGTAGAAAGAGATTTCCGTAATCTTCGCCGCTTTCAACTCCGCCTCCATCTCCTTCGTCAACTTATCCAGGATTTCTTTCGGCGACCAGACCCGATACTCCTTACGAACATACTCCACATAATTGTTCGCTACCGCCGTCCCGATATACCCGCCCGCAATCTGCGTCAGATAATCCAGACGGGACGTCTCCGTAATATCATACCCACAAGCTGCACAGTTCTTAATAAACGTGGAGAGCTTCACCCATGCACGTCTGTCGGGAGCTATAACACCCGTTTCATATTTTTCTAAGTCCAAGTCCTTCGTGAACTTACCAATATACTGCAACACCGATTCATGTAACGGGATGACATCCACGGGATTGGCTGTGTAGGCTTTCATAAAGTCCAGAGCCTCTTCCTTCTCCTCACCCCGTCCCCAGTCCAACCATTCCCCCGTCGTCGGACGGAACTTAATCTTCAAGAACCGGGAATAAAGAGCAGGCTCCATTGCCAGAACGGAATACACATCCATGTTATCATTGATGGCCGCAATCACACGCCACCCAATCGGGAGCGTCTGAAAGTTCAACCGATAATCCAGAACTAATTCAAACGCCGCCTGCTGCACCTCACGGGTCGCACGGTTAATTTCATCCAGAAACAAATACCCGTAAGAATCCGGGTCGGTCGGGAACCATGAAGGAGCATCGTAGATTGTTACATGCTCTGCCAGACGCTTGACCTTGGAGAGCTTTCCGTTCTCATACACGGTATGGGTTACCTCAAACTTATCCATCCCACGGGGCATCCCTATTAAGTCCCCTACTTCCTTCTGCGATAATCGGAAGTCGATGAAACCAAAAGGCTTACCCAGAATGCGGGACATCCTGGCCGCTGCCTGAGCAACGACATTTGATTTACCCAGACCGTGGTTACCTTCAATCAACAGGGATTCACGGGCGGGCAATAACATCAGGGTACGTTTTGTTTCAGTAACATTCATGAGTGAGCCTCCTTAAGACGGGTTTCGATTGCATGTACATAACTTTTTCCTGGTTCCGATGTTGTTTCCCACTTTTTAGTAATAGTAGTGAGGATACCGGGTAAGTATTCTTTAGGGCACTGATGTAAAAGACTATGACATAACCATGAATAGGTCGCTCTATCCCGAACAAATACTTTCTGGAATTCAGGGAACGTTAGGTCAGCCAGACTCAACCTGATTGCATCTGAAGATATCCATCCATGATGAATGGCGTAGTTCAGAAGTATACTTGAAGTCTCATTAAAAATAAAGTCTTTTACAAACTGTTTTATTTCCGTATTCGTAAGTTTTTTATGATACCACCTGGATAGAAACGCCTTCCTCATACAGTATGGAAACTTAAAGTATGTTTTAGTATCCATACCTATCATGGGAAGGACTTCTTTTGAATGGAAATAGATAAGATACTCAAGCAATTTAATGGAATCCGTTTTTATTCGGATGTCATAAACCTTTTTTGTTCGCTGCATCATACCCTCCATTGCAGGTCTTTTATCAACTCCTCAAGAATGAACTGAGCCTTATAAGGCATCTTCGATTCAATCGTAGGGGCTATGGCGTTTATCTCCTTACAAATCTTTACCGCTAGACTTTTTGCTACCTTCGTAAGCTCGGGATACCTTTTAATAGGCGACCCTACTATCTCCTTAATAAACTGGGGCTTATAAGATTTTGGCATTTGTAATTCCTTACATTATGAATGGGATACCAGACCGTTTAAGGTTACTAATATCATCCTCGGTTAACTCCAACTCTACTGCATGACCATCCGGGATGGAATAAGGGGGTACAACCGGCTTCTTCGGAGCACCGGTTAGTACACGCTCCACCTTATCAATAACATCTACGTTCTCAGACGACAGAAACAGGGGTACGCTCTTCTTTGTGATAAATTTAAGGGAAAGATACCCCTTCAATTCAGAAGCCCGTACAGACCCTAATACAGCGTCTGCCATCGCTTTGGTTTGGTCAGACCGATTCACGTATTTAATAGCTCCGGGGTATGCTTTAACTAGGGCAACCATATCAAGTCTTAATGGTGGGTCTTTCCGTTCAAACTCTTTATAGATAGCTTGTATTGCTTTGACTCCGTCATCTCCTGCTTTTTCAATGACTTCCAGATTGAATTTCATATCCAGCCATTTCTTATTCCGAAGATATTCAGGTATGCCTGTATTCCAGAAGTCAATCCGATGAGACTTAATTGTACTAGCAACAAGGGTAACCAGACGGTCACGGGTTCGATATGCAGCTGGTATGTATCTAAAGTTCCATGTCTTTTTACATAGTAAGTCTGCTAATTCCTTATCAACGACAATCCTTTCCATCTTCTTTTCTTCTAAATTTTCTGAGTCAGGATGCAGACGTAATACCTTCTTCACCCGTTCCAGAGTAATCATCTCCACCGGGACATTAGATAGGGTTTTATTAGCCTCGATATAGGCATCAACCAAAACGTCTGTCATCAGCTCCGGTTTTATCTCCCCACCGTTTTCCATGACAGCCAGAAGTAATTCCTGTGTCCGATAGGCAACGGGGATCTGGTCGGACGAATAAATCCCATCAAAGTATTCCATCCAGACCTTATAGGGAAGTTCCGGGAAGAATACGATACAATCAGATTCCCTTTTCAGGATATTTAACTTCTGTTCATCCGTTAATTTTGGGAGCTTACCCATTGAAATAAAACGACTTAAGATTTTAAATATGGCACTGCCTTGAAAAGCATTCACCAGACCATCAAAGATTTCATCAGTCAGCCAGGCCATAGGCAGGTTAGATAGATAACTGGGTGCTCCGTATTCAGGCTTATTACATCGGCAGATAATGGACTCAATAGAGGGAGCTGTTAATATTTTCTCTGTGTCTTCGGGTGCCTTAATAACCCTATCCAGGTATGAACTATCCAGAGTAACTCTCATTACAAACCTCCTGTTAAACCATGACCCCGTTTTTTGTGAACTCATACTCATTAATTATGATTGTCTCTGCTACCGACTCATCAGATATCAAACTATCGTATTCCTTTTCCAATTCCTGATATATCGAATTGGACAAGTCCTTCCGAAGTTCGTTTACATCCTTCTCAAACATTTTGATTAGGTCATCCAGAGCCATGGCCGGGGCTCGGTACTTCAGCCGCAGGGCAACCAGACCGGAGAGAACTGTATCTCCCCCGTCATAGGTAGAAATCATCGTAGGTACTTCAGTGATATCGGCATTAAGAATTTTTGTTACATGCTCAATAGTTTCAAGCCCATTCTCTGTGGTATAGTAAAGGCTTGAACTATCTATATTTATATACCGTGTATTGGCATGGGAGTAATGATTTCCATAACTGTTTTTGTAAATACTAATAGCTATGGAAGGCCCATTATCTGTAAACAGTTTCATTACTTCACGAAAGAAACCTTCGTCCTTGCCAGAGTAAACTGCATCGGCCAGACGGGAGCCATCACACGCTGCATCGAAGCAGGCACCATCCCCCTGACTACTGAAGCCAGAGAAGTGTATATTGGCATCCATGAATCCTTCTTTGGCAAGTTTTGCTTTCCATTCATCCATTGTATACTCATACCAATCGGGGATGTCCGTGTTTATATCTCTATTCTTTTCAATGACTTCTCTTTGTGCTTCCTTAGATAATTCATCGAATTTAAAGACGGGTGTTGTCATGAGCCGCATAGGGTACCTCCGACGGAGTAGGGTTCAGGATACTTTTGCTTTCATTAGGCGGTTGGTAAAGACAGTTGTAACATGCCATCCAACATACTTGGGAAGGTCTACATCTTCAACGGGTGTGATTTTAATACTTTTGTTATACAAAGATACAGTTTTAAATAAGCAAGTTAACTCTTCTTCTTCAGCCATCATCTGAAAACGGATTCCCATACTCATAGCTCCATAAGAGAATCCAGTGACCCTTCCTAAAAATTTCAGGTCACCCCAAGGAATGACTTCATAGACCTTTCCGACTACTACGTTTTCTACCAGAGCAATTGCTTTTCTTTGCAATTCTATGTCGTTAAGTATCCTATGAATAAATGCTTTTTTATTCATCATTCTCCTCTATGCAGGTTCGATTTTTGTTCCTAGTCGTATCTCTTCCAGAATGCTTGAGACTAACTCGCACCGTTCCAGATGCCCTGTGAATACGATTGACCGGCCAGACTTATGAGCTTCTAACATGATAGCCCTCGCCCTGTCCTCACCGCAGTTGATAGCCTTCATTATCTGTATCGTTACTTCAACAGTGTTATGATGTTCGTCATTAAACAGAATGACGTTGTAAGGCTTTCCAATAATGATGCTTACGTCCTTATCCTCTAACGTTGCGTTCATTACAACCCCCGTATTCTTACTATGGCTATCAGAGTCACGCAGGCCAGAGACACGGCTGAATCAAGCTGCCTGAACCAGACCGGTTGGGTAAGACCCCGGGCCCGGAACCCTAACCAGGATACCACCGATAGCCCAATCAGAATCATACCAGACACTTGTATAGGGAATGAGGGACTGAAACACCAGACCATACCGTATATTAAATAGAGGAATGACCCTGTCCAGAGCAGGAAGGCAGCCATGAGTCGGAGCTGGAAACTAACACGTACACCAGACATGTCCTCTCCGGCTTCGGGCTTCCTTGTGAGCCACTTTGTAAGTGGTTTGATTGAACCGACTTGCAGGGATATGGATTCTGTAAGCAGTGCTGTGAGTATGGCAAAGAATTCAAGTACAATCATCAAGACCTCCTTATATGTGATACTCAATACCGTTATCATGGCCATTGGCAAAGACCCACTTGTGAGCGGATGTTTTAATATGTGCTTTACAGGTTTTCTTTACGGGGTAGGTACATTCATCTACCCGTTTACATTTCCCACCTGTAAACCTTTGGGGAAACCAACAGTCTGTTCCTAACTCTGACGACTTGACTATTGCACATTCCATCAGGCCCTCGCTTTCTTATAACCCACTGCAAAAGATGGGGTTGTAAGTTCTTCCTCTTCTATAACAATTGGTTCCGTTTTTAACTCAATGGAATCAGAAGCGACCTTCACGGGTGTCTCCTTTATACCGAGCTTCTTACGCATACTTCGGTACTTCGGAGAATTGTACGTGGTCCACAAAGTCCTATGACTCTGAAGGAACTCAATGTATGATTCCATATTGGTCAGGACCAGTTTACCTGCAGCCACACACCAGTGCATATAGGTTACGAACCCGGTCATTTGGAATATGGCTACTTTCGAGGACAACTCTTTCTTGAATTCTACACAGGCATCATTTTCAATCTGTCCATTCCTGCTTATGAAGAAATTCCGAATACTATCTTTTTCATCACCGAACAGGTCACGTATTTTTTCAGTCTTATGACCATTCCCGGACCGAGGGGGTTTAGTTTCCCCCATCGTATCTTCAGGTTTCACTTCGGCTAAGGGATGGTCTACGACTTCGGGGCTTTCCATCTTTTTGATTTCGACTACCAGGAACTTCTCCAGGAAGTCGGCAATGATGGGCCGGTTAATATCCGTTACACGTTCTGTCAAGAACCCGGCTAATTTTGTGAGGAGTTCAACATCAACTACCATTTTGACTCCTTTATGATTATGCTGATACCATTGACGTCCATTTATCCCAGTTCAACTCTACGAAATCCTTACATTCTTTCAGGCCCCATCCAAATATTTCCCGAAGGACTTTAATAGTAGCGATTCTCTTTCCTTCTTTAACTAAATCAGCTACGAGTTCCGCTACACTTTCGGGAAGGGTCTTAGATAATGTTGGTACTCCTACTGTCAGGATATTCTCTTTGATTTCCTCATTGAGAATATCCACAATCACTGCGGTCAATGGGTGGGACTCACTGGATGTTTTTTCCATCAACCAGTTCCTCACCACCCATAGTTCTGTTCCGGTCATCGGACCTCCCTTTTTGCACCACGTATGGCTTGAACTAATTCACCATAAGCCGTGGTCACTAAGTCATTCAGGTTATTCACCACTACACTATGCGGATAGAACTTTTCTACGCAATCCGTTTGGATACCAATGCCTACGCATTCAATTCCGTGTTTAGATACCAAACGGATAATCTCTTTCAAGTGTTCCGACAATTTATATTCGTTGGTTTCACCATTCACCGGTTCACCGTCTGAAAGAACAAATAGTACCCGTCGTTTCTCCTTACGAGTTGCTAACCGTGCCGCAGCCCATAATACTGATTCACCATCCGTATTTTGTGACATTATACTACCGATACGATTCATGGCTTCAAGGCAATGATTCAACCGTGTAGAGAAAGATTTATGAATGAAGTGTCTAAGCGGTAACGTCCTATCATATCCACCGCCATAGATACGGTCTCCACATGCCGTGAACGATAAGACTTCATGAGGAATATTAATGGTTTCAAGTGTAGAGGATAACAGGTATGCGACCTGTGCCGCTAATTTAATACTACTACCCATGGACAAAGAAGAGTCTATGAGTAACGATATGGCCGTATCAATTTCCGGCTGTATCGTTCGTTTCATAAACACGTCTGTAGTCGTACCCATACCCAGGACATGGAGCCGGCGCTGGTCCAACCTGCCACGGTCTTTATACCGTTCATTCAGCATTTTGGTAGCGAACAACTCTAATCTGAGTTTCTGAGCCAATACATTCACTTTGGTACGGGCTTCATCTATAAGTCGTGGAAACCATCCTTTATCCGTAAAACTACTACAGCCCTTCGTTAAATCATACACCACATCATTTTCTGTATACGGGGTATAGCTTCTAGGGTCCTCCGGTATCTTTTCCAAATCCTTATGGAGCTTTTTCAATAAGTCATCCATAAGGTCTTTGTCGGATATCATATCATCCAATTTGGATTTCATGCGGGATGCTTTCTCTATGGCATCCTCTTCCGGCGTAGTCCCCTTTGCTCCCGGTTCGGTCGAGTCGTCGCCTTCATCAGCTTCGTCTACGACGCTATCACTGTCTTCCGAATCATCCCCGTCAGAATCCGATTCACTTTCGTCAGAGTCTGAATCTTCATTATTATCATCTGATGCTTCACTCTCAGTATTAATCCCGGATTCCTTACTACCATCAGAAGGTTCGTCAGAGATTCCAGGTCCTGTTTCATCATCTTCAGGTCCGTCATCAGATTCAGAACTATCCTCGGTCTTGCTAGTTTCTTCAGATTTTTCTGAGTCAGCTTCATCCTTCTTATCCCCCTTGGATTTTTTAGGTTCGGGTTTGTCGTCCTGCAGTATTTCATCCTGCTCCTTCGGCTTACCTTTCTTTTCTTCCTTCTCTTCAGGTCCCTCTTTAGATACAGTCGGGTGTGGTTCCGATTCCTCCTCACTCTTCTCGGATTCCATTTCACCCGTTACTGCTTTGTCAATGTACTTCTGAATGCGGCCATAAGCCTCTTGAGCTACGTCGTAGGCCTGCTGACATGTTTGAATGTTATAGCACTTCTTCACAAGGTCAGCGCCAATGATAGCGCCCCATTCTTCCATCTTATAAAGCTTCACACCTGAGGCACCATACTTGCCGGCCAGGTAAAGTGTAAGCCCCATCTTCTTACGTTCAGCCAGGGCTTCCCGTTCCCCGTAGAGCAGGTTTTCCCGGCACCCTTCAAAGGCTTCGGACTCTAATCGTTCGACCCGACCATCTTCAAGGTATCGGAAAATAGCTTCGAACTTCTTCCCTTGTCCGATGGCTTTCTTAAGCAACCCCATATCTGATTTATAGAGCTCATGGGCCATCTCATGGTCGGTCCATCCCCTGATAGTACGGAGTACATCCGGGTACTTGGCGGGGTCTACAACGGGCAGGTACACCGTCTTATTATCCCGATTGATACAGGGTGTTCCTTTCCGTGGGACAACCTTGTAACCGATTTTGGAGAAAGCAGTTACTACTGCCTCTTGCCGTCGGTTGAACTTAGACAGATCTTCAAAGAGTCCCATTGTATTACCTCCTGTTTATTCTGCCTTTGCACCGAATATCCGGTTAGCAATTTCAAGGATTGACTTGGCATCTTCTGTCGAAGTCCGGTCAAGTACCGTGTACTTCAATGCCTGCGACAGCTTCCGACCACGGGCTAACTTCCGGGCCAGGTTCGCTGACTTACGTAGAGAGAATGTGCTATACACTTTCTGTTCTACGAAAGCACTCCGTACACACTCTGCGAACTTAGAAATAGTTTCTGCAACCCGTGTATCACAACCAGTCGTGGTCTGTAATATCTTCGTCTCCTGTTCTACCGTTGGATACCATACTTTCAGGACATCATCAAACCTATCCAGGAAGGCATCATCCAGCGTACTAGCATCAGGGAACAGTCCTGTATCATCGCCCTTACCGCCTGTATTGGCTGTAGCTGCGAACCTGAAATCTGGGTGAGGAACAATCTCATCTCCGGTCTGCAGATTAATGAACGCTGTGAACCGGCCCATGGGACTTGGTTCCAGGAATGTATTGAGTGACTTCAATAACATACTTGGGGCAATGTCCATCTCTTCCAGGATAAGGAAGTGCCCTTCTTTAATTGCCCGGACGATTGCCGAGTCTACGAAATGGGTAGCACCATCTTTAAATTCCCAGTACCCATAGATATCTTCCTTGGACATATCCCGGATAAGATTTATACGGGTATACTTCCATGACTTCTCAGTAGCTATGTGTCTGAGAATGTTAGACTTACCACAACCGGGCAAGCCATGTAGAAAGATGGTTTCTTTTCTATCCAGGGCATCTTCTACGTCGGTATAGTAGGATGGTTTCAGATAGAACATTGGGTCTATCTTTGATGCCTTTTTAACTTCGGGTGGTTTCATTTCTACACTGAGAACCTTAGGTACCTCTTTAGCCGGCGTAGTTTTACCTGAGCGTAAAGCTTTCGCCATGGACAGAACTTCTTCTGCCTTTGACATTCGGAACTCCTTTGTTTGTTTTATCGAGAGAGGAAATAAACGGCAACGATTAGGACGGCAAGAATTGGATAGGGTATGAAGAGGATTATTTTATACCTCATAATTGTGCCACCAGTTTATCAAAGTCCATTTCAGTATTCAAAAGGATATGCAGGTCAGTTATTTCATCCTTAAGGATAACGTTATCCCGAAAGTTATTCTTTTTTAACTCATTGGAAATCTTTCGGTTATAGCTAAGGACTCTGTTACCATTAAAGTCTACAGTCCATTCTTCGAGGAACCCGTCTTTTAAAAGCAGGTCGGATACCTTTGACCAGTCAGTACCTTTTGATTCATCAAGTTCCTGACCACTAATGGATAATTTTATATGGTCTTTTTTCATATCCGCGGATACAATACCGGCCATGATACTTGAGGCCAGGATACTTTTGAAATGGTTCATGGTACTTGGTTTAATATTTTCTTCAAAGTATGTTCTGCTACGATAGCTTGGAGGAATCATTTCCATCAATTGTTCTTTAACGGAATCACTGGGTAACTTCGGGCAGATGATTGTCAACCCGGTTAAAGAAGAGATAGCTTCCATATTCAGTTCACTGCATTTTTTAGATATCTCAACCTGCCATGCCTGCATATAGATTACTCCTTTTTTCCTGCTTCGATTAACTTGCATTCTGTGTATGCTTCACTGAACTGTCCAAAGGCCTGGCTACCTGTTCCATCCTCTTCACTGATATGGCACAGGTCCATTATCTTGAACAGTATTAATTTAAAGACAGGGTCATTACATATTGCTGCTGTATCAGACCCATTCTTTGAAGCTTCACAACCGTATTCCCAAAGGGTACATGCAATGCCTACTGGGTTACATCCATCTTGTAAGGATATCGCTTTAGCAGCCCACAAGTTTCTGTTCTTAAACATTCTTTTTCTCCTTATATTTTTACAGTCAGGCCTTTTTCATCTTCTTCTTTTGTAAAGGGGGCTTCACAGATAAAGTACCCGAGACGATTTACAAAGTGATATCCAGGGATAGCATAACAGTGGTCACTAGTTCCATCTACTACTGTCCATATTGTGAATGGATTTCTTTTATTGGCTTTTAATACGGCTTTAAATTCTTTTCCGTAAGTCTCAAACATCAACCCATCGATAGGGGCATCGGCTAGCTCGTTCTTAATGGGCTTGTATCTTTTTATAAACAGGTCCCAGTTCATGGCACGTTTACGCATTATATAAACCTCCTTATTAGATTACTCTACTCTTTTTTTCCCCTTCTGATAGGGATAATAGGTAACGTCCGTTACTTCATAGAAGCAAGGATAGGTCGTATTCTTATACGTATGAACCGTGGCTATCGGCATGTACCGGGCCTTGGTCACATCGTCCGGAGCCGGACCTGATATAGTGATATCAGGAAAACCACCCCCTTTAGGAATCACTATCCAAGGACCTCGAGTATGCGCTAATATATTACCCATAATTTTATCCCTCATACATTGGGTTATCATAATCAAAAACTTCTTGAACATCATCGGTCACTTCAGTAATAACAATTCCTATGTCCCATCGGTCCGGCTTAGCTTTCTTATATTTGGCCCGAGCTTCTGCTTCATCCTTAGCTTTAACTACTGTAATTATATGCCCGGAACCCCCTACTAGGTGATGAACAATAACGAAGACCCTAGCACACTGTTTAAGCACTTTATATACTTCCTGCTTCTGTGCTTGTGGCGAAATAGGCATTCCTAAAATATTACGTATCGCTTTATACATTTCGTTCTTATCCATTGTATGCCTCCGCACAATCAGGAGAACAGCACTGCTGACCCTTCTCTTCGGGGTTGAACTTAGTCCCGCACCATTTACATTCTCTGGTGTAGTCTTTCCATGCATTCGGACACCCTATTTCATGACACCGAACCCCGTTAATCATAACGACTTCACAGGAATTACAAGCTCCGGTCATGCTTCCTCCTTAGTAGTCTACGTACGGTTATCTTTCCTCGGCCGCTCTTAAATTTAATCTTCGGTAAGTCCTGTAACCCTATCAAACTAACAGGACTATTCGTTAAAAGCGAATCTATTACTGAACTTATTAAACCGCCGACATTGATAGCTTTCTCTGGAAAAACGGCAATACCCTGCATCGGAACCTCCTAAATGTTTTCACAAACTTATTCCACTCGAGACCAATAAACATCTCTGTTACAGACAACGCCCGAGCTATATCACTGTTCCTATGCCCCATTAAATACCCGTAGAAGATATAGCTAAGAAGTGGCTTATGATTCTTAAGCTCCTTCTGAACGTCTATAACCCCGTCAATATAATCATAACTCATACCATCCTTATTCGGGACTTCATCCTCAAGTATACTTTCAATCTCTTCATAATACCCGTTCTTTAAAAATTGATGGATATTATTAAGGTGACTGAAAGGTATCTCCTTTGAATGCTTCCTCATCATACCAAAGATAGCATTCCTTATGATGATATAAAGAAACGTCGTTGGCTTAGACTTACAGGAGCGCTCCTTATCATACCATGTTCTCGATGTCAATGCTTTTATCTTTACTTCCTGAAGAACATCCTGAAGGGTTATCGAATCGTCGATACAAACACCCAACTTTTTAAGCCACATACAGGACATCTTTTCTATATCCTTAGCATAGTCATCTAAAAACTTCATTCTCTGACTGGTTTTATAACACCGGAGTTTCCTATATGGTCTCTTCTTTTTACCCTCGGAAAGGACTACCCCCCGTAACTCTTTCGTCAGGTCTATAAATGTATTAATAGCACTCATAACATTTACTCCTATTCAGGTAATAACTTTCCGGCATGCTTTATTCGAAGGTCCCGGAGGGCAGGGCCTGGGCACAGGTCGTCCTCTATAGACTTCGCCGTACCTTCATGCTCAGGCAACGAATAAAGATAGGCATTGTTATACATGCTGACTACATTACGACCCACAATTATCTTCTGCTCTGCAAAACTCTTACCCTCTAATGAATTCCCAAAGTGCCGGCCATCAGTCGACATCAACCATACAGCCAGTATACTTTCGGGTTCTATGTGCTCTAGAATACAAATGGGCCGGCACGTCGCTATAAATCGCATCTCAATGTAGGCATCAATGTTCTTCTTACGAACCGAATGCCCAATGTAACCATGACACCCACCATCTTTAAGGTAGTTCTGTAACTCCTTCTGATTGAACACGGCATCCGAAAACCCACCCTGATAATCCTTGACCTGTAACTTGTCAGACCACTCGGGTATTACATACCCCTCTTTAATTCTACGATTCAGAGTCGCTGCACTCTCAGCATCCCAGTGAGCTTTCTGTGCATCCTTTAACCACGGGATATTCTGTATCCATCCTTCAGACTCATACTTAATAACCAGGGCCTTGAACTCGGGGGTCTCAGCAAAAGTATCAAAGAATTTCTTTGCAGCTAAGGCCTTGCGATAAAAAGTCTCATCCTCTTTAACATAGTACAGCGTATACCCGAGCTTCTTGTCAACCACGGTCTCCTTTACATCAGCCGGCTTATCATTCTTTAAAATCTCACGATGTAAAAAAACATCCCCGCTCTGACATGACGCCGCACCACAATGAATTTGTTTCGATACAAAGTACCGCATAAACTTACTCCCCTTTACGAGTCATGATATAAGTCGATATCAAATCCGCCGAGTGAATGATTACAGCCAAAGGACTCATGTCACGGTTCGGCCGTGCCGACCACCCACCATGATGCATAGCCAGGGCTTCTAAGTGTAAATCTTCCAACACAATACCATGCTGGGCACAGAGCTGTGTTACCTTCGCTGACTCATCATAAGAAGAGTCATGAGCATACTCCCATTCACGACCATCCTTCGGCGCCTTCATACGCTGATACCGGAATAACTTGTCCAGGTCATGAATGTAAGCCAAAAGGATAACATCATCCGTAGTAAAGTCGGGCTTTGACTTCACCTTTGTCTGTTCGTTCGAATACAGTTGATGATACAGCGCTATCGCATGTTCAATCACCTGCCGGACATGGTCACGATATCCGCCCGTCCAATTATGATGATACTTCACCGAGGCCGGGATGGATTCGATAAGGTCTTTAAAATGCAGATGCAACTTCGTCAGCTTTTCCCGAAGCACAACATCATTAATCAGGTCTATGTACTCAACCATTCTATTCCCCCTTTGAACCGCAACACTTTTTATATTTCTTACCCGACCCACAACAACATGGGTCATTACGACCAGGCATCACCGGACTCCGAATCCCATCAGCAAACTCATACCGGTAATATTTATGGTTATCGTATGAAAGTATCTGATAGTACCCGGCTTTTAAAAGTTTTAGTAAGCTTTCAAGCACACTCAACCTCCGTTAAATGAAGGGAACATTTCTCATTCGTGCAGGAATATCCAACATCAATCGAGACCAGTTCCATGAGAGACCCGCAGCTCTCACAGGGCAGAATGTCGAACCATGGATGAGCTTTCAACTCCACGGCAACACGACCATTAGCTGTCGTTACTGTATCATCCTTCTCTATCTGATACCCGCTGTCAATCATGTTGGCATTGTATTCAGTCATGTCCAGAGTAGCCGGAACCGATAACTCATGGCTAAGCTCGGCATTACTATGGGTATATTTGTATGTGACTGTCATGACACCCTCCAAAGGTATATGGTTTAGAATTGAATCTCTTACTTGCATTCCACGAACAGAACTATTACGATACCGCTTCCAGGACTTGTAAGGCGTACGGTCATCCCGATAGTTCTTCCAATAATTAAACCCCAGGGTTCGTTTAATACCCTTATAAAGGTCCATTCTTCCTTCACTCATGACTCCCCCCATCCCAGGGCTTTGCTTATCCCCGGAGTAAACCCACCCAGTTCATTGGTACGTTCAAAGATTCTCTGCTGCACCTTCATGTGCTCATCGGTCATTGCAGAAGGCAAGAACCGATACCACCGGCACAGAGTCATATGGTCCGCTTTCTCAACCTCTTCAAGAGTTGGGAATGTATTCATGAAGACCCCCCACTTTACGTTGTACAGCTTCCCACCACCCACTCTCATAAGCAAACCGCTCATAAGCCCGGACATACACAGGAAATCCCTTACGTAATAATTCCAAGTTGTCCTCATCAGCTAAGGATATGGCTGTCATTAATGAATGCCTGAACGAACCATCCAGGTTATACTGCCACTCGTAAATGACCTGCTCCCCTTCCGTAATAACCTTCGGAAAGACTAATGTATTCATGACACCCCCTTTAATATCCCCTGCAGTTCACGTAGCTTCATTATATTAAACAACTTACAGAATGAAAACCGGTCCTTAGACCACCGGCCCAATAATATATCCAACAAGCGAACAATCTCTTTCGCTATATCCATGTCGCTCATAATAATCCACCTTAAATAAAAGTTATAGGTAGTAGAGCTATGTAAACCCTACTACCTAAACAACTTAACCGATGATTTTACGCATCGCAAACGCAGGATGGTCAGCCTCTACAAGGCCCTGGCTCTTGGCCATTTGATGGTCAAGAATTATTCCGATATTCTCCGGTGTGATAATCTCAAACTGTGCCTCTTCAGCCGGCGTCATGACCAATGACCTGGCTACTTTCTCCTGCTCATACCTGGCACCAAGAAGAAACAAAGCAAAAACTAATACAAAGACCATACAAGCAAGAACGATTAAAAACGTCCCCATCAGAATACCCCCGACTTAAAAGGTTTATCGAACCAAGTCCCCGGCCAACTTCTGTAACAATTTCGGCACAGGCTTACCAATGGCCTGCTTGTAACAAATAATACCTACAGCCACGGTCAGAGAAACTACATAACCAAGAAACAAAAAGACACCCGTCAGGATAACTGCAATAATACTATTTACCATGAGACACCCCCAATTTTAGGTCTACATGGACCTGGTTGACTAAGTCATTGTACCTTACATTATCATACTCAGACTTGTATCGTTTTTCATCAACCCTACTTCTGAACCTGGGCACGACTTTCTTCTGCTTGAAACTACCACGAAGCATATTAATGACTCTTACATCATCAATATCTTCAAGCTCTTCTATCAACACTCTTTCCAATTTATACCCCTTTTAAAAAAGCCAGGGGGCATCAGGATTATAACCCAATGCCCCATATAGGCTTATATTGATTATTACAACCCCAGGACTTCAATGGCTTCCCGATAGGCCTTTGAACTGGTCATCGCATACCGCATCGTGGTAATGGCCTTATCATATCGGGCTCCGCCTTCCTGCCCTATCTTCCGGCAGGCTTCTTTTGAACGCTGATACAGGTCAAACCGAACTCGAGGCACCCATCCATTCACCGGTTCCGCTGTCCTGGGCATGACCACAAAAGTGTCATGTACCAATTCCTTGAGCTGTCTGATACGGTCTGCAACCCCGCTGGCGTCACATTTAGCCTGTACCAAGGCCTGACCTGCTTTCGTGGTTATGAGTGCATCCCATGGCCCTTTAACGGGCTCCTGAACGGCTACAGATACCTTACCGACTGTACGCATGGCATCAATCCGGTGCAGTTCAGATATTGCTGCACGGATATCTGATTCGGGTTCCTTCGCCATGACCACCCGAATCTGCCGGATCTTCTCTTCAATGTTCCTCATACCTAAACCCTCCTATGGTTTGGTTAAAGGTTTATAGTCTTCATGTCATATCCCCGTGAACCTACACGGGACAGGAAGACTTGACTGTTAATTGTTTGGAAATATTAGACTTGACTCAGCACCAACGGACTGAACGGACACCCATACGGATAACTTCTGCGGCTCTATCTTCTGTGATCTGACAGGATAAAAGACTAAGAACATAAGCAGGGTCTGACGTTTCACCGGCGTCTTCATCACCTATCTTTCGAATATAATCCAGTGTAGCCGGTAGTACCCGACCGAACCCGAACAACTTAAACCCATGTAAAGTATTCATGTCGGCATTGGAACTCAGACCATGATACCATGCGGCCAGAGCTGGCCCGTCCTCCGTCGGCCGGCGTTCTTCATACGCTTCCAGACGTGCCCATGTACCAGACGGGACACCTGCCAGACGTTCGGTCTGATCTGTACTACATCCGGTTGGGTGTAAGCGTACGCCCATAAGGTACCTCCTTTATAATTCCCATAATGTAAAAGGTTGCTTTGATTAGACATAGGCATAACAACGGAAAGAAAACGACTACCAGAGCAAACACTTGGGTACTCATGACGCCCCCTTATTAAACTCACCGAGGACCATTGGGAGAGCCGTCGTCAGATCTGAACTCCCAAAGTCCCTTAGAGCGATACGATATGCTTCGGTCTCATTCATGGCCTGAAAAAAGAATACGTTTGATCCTGTATTGACTCCCCACCATTTCATTTATGCCCCCTTGGTTATTAAATCCCACCGGCGAAGTATATCTTCTTTTCGTCTTTCTTTTTGTTCTATCTGATTTAAGTCTAACCGGTTAGGAGAATTTTTTAGATAGACCGCTGAACGAGCCTGACGCGTTCTGATCTCATTTAATTCTGCGGGTGTACGTATAGACGCCATAGTATAATCATTATACGCACGACGTCCTCCGACATTAATACCCACGTTTCGCTTAGGCAACGAATCAATTTTTGGCCCGAATGTTTTACATACGTCCTGAATGAATGACATATAGAACCCCTTTTAAAATATGGTTTGGATCTGAACACCTTACTATCGGATATATACGGGAGTTTTATTTATCCCTTCACTAT
>Ga0209777_10002655_pt1 | contig 23166 bp, 22 predicted proteins | sample FrelakmetHBP12HB_FD_187147 | JGI IMG/M metagenome (GOLD analysis project Ga0209777, IMG submission 187147) | Freshwater lake sediment microbial communities from the University of Notre Dame, USA, for methane emissions studies -HBP12 HB (SPAdes)... | ecosystem: Environmental > Aquatic >...
ATAAAAAAGAGAAAAAAATAATGACAAACAATCATCTCACATTATCGCAGAAACTACTCCCAGGTGTTTTTGCTTTATTATTGCTTTTCATTTACTATTCAGTAAAATCGACACCAGATACTTTTTTCACATGGTTTGAACAGACAGTTGTGGTTTACGCGGCATGGTTCTTTCTTCTACGAGCAATCATTTCAATGGTCGTAGAACGAGAAGTATTCCAAGAGAAATTCATATTACCCATGTGCATTGGAGCACTTGCACTCATCCTTGACCTCATCATCTTTAAAACAACACCAGAAAGCCTTCTCGTGGACATACTTGAAGCCACGGTCATCTATTCGGTCTTCATCACAATCTACGGCATGATGAAAGATAAAATCCATCACAAATGGTATGAAAAATAATCCTTTTTCTATTTCAATGTATACCTTTTTGTAGTAACCTATATAAAAATACAGGGCTTTTCTAGTATTGATGGTTATGGCAAACAAAGTATTAACAATGGAAAAACCATGGGTTCTGCTCGTGTTCGTGCTGATGGCGATTAACACAATAGTCGCATTCACGGGCGCGTTTGGAATCGCAGGCAACCCACTCAATGCATTAGCAACAAACCCAGCATCAATGCTTGTCGTTGGTGGCGCAACAACATCCGCTGCCGGTAGCATGAGCATCTGGGCAGTCATGTTGCTAGTCCTCGATGTGATAATCCTATACGGGTTGTCGCAGGGACACGTGTGGTCCTGGTACCTGCTGTTTTTTGTAACAGCGGCATCAGTGATAGCAGCCCTCGTCGGGGCGATAACCGGCACAGTGCTGGATTTCCTCCCGCTGATAATAAACGTGGTATTGCTTGCGGCACTCGTAAAGAAAGAGGTTATCGAAGAATATCAACCGGACCTCAAAATTATACCAGCCGAAGGCGTCTGGTAAATAAGTGCCCATCACATTGAGGGGCGGAATGCCCCGATATTTTTTCATTATTTACTTTTTCTGAATGAAGTTTGTATACCTATTTGCACTTAACTATAAAAAGTTAAAAGTGATTAATATCAATCAGGTGTATAAACATGCAGAAGTTAAATAAAAAAATAATAGTAATTTATATTACGACCCTGTTTTTATTAGGTGGAATCTCCTTAACAAATAATAGCATAACGAATAGCAATACTGTTCGTGCTGATTTGTCAATCGTCATGACGAACGATGCCACTGGCATAGGAGCAACAAATGCTACGCTATGGGGGACATTGACAAATGATGGTGGTGGGAACTGCACCGTTGGTTTTGAATATGGATTGAGCATTTCATATGGAGCAACTGTTCTATCAGATAATGTATATCGAACAGGTGATTCTTACTCTATTGTGGTTGCTGGGTTGACTAAGAATACATTGTATCATTATCGTGCATATGTGGAAGGTACTATTGGTTACACAGGTTCAGATAAGACGTTCTATACAGGTAATACATTTGACCCGCTGGGCGTACTAACAGTAACATCTCAATCTGCTACAGGGGTTGGGATAACAAACGCAACATTACATGGAACTATAACGGATTCTGGTGGATTAGATTGTCTGTGGGGTTTTAAATACGGTCCGACTGCTTCATATGGGACTACAATATATTTTACAGAGCCATATGTTTATGCTGGTGGTGTAGGTGGACTTATTGCTCGATATTGGCGTTCAAACATGACGGAGGCTCCACGGGTCGGTCCCAGTATGGAACAACAGACTGTGTGGGATACCGATAATAATCCAATGTCTTCAACGACAACATATTATGCTCAAACTTTCACTACCGGAAATATGCCAGTATGGATTACAAGCGTTAAATTGCTTTTATGGCGTAGCGGTTCTCCTGGGACTATTACCGTTGAAATCCGTGCAACAGATACAAGTACCCCGAAAAAACCAACTGGTTCTGTCCTCACAAGCGGGACAACAAATGGAAACAACTTGCCAACAGGAAGTCCCTATGAATGGAGGGAAATCACTCTCACGGGTTATATGTTGTCCGCTTCGACCACATATGCGATACAAATTAGACAATCAAGCACTGGAACCACGTATATTCGCGGGTCCGCTGATTATTATAATAGTGCCAACCCGCATCCGTGGTCCTACGGATGCTGGGGATATAGTATGTCAAGCGGAAGTTCCTGGACAATGGATGACACCGCAGATTTATTGTTCCAGATTGTAGGGGAAAATAGAAATTACGGAGGAACTATCAGAGCCCTTGTTGATGACGCGACTTATGTCTATGCTGCTGGAGATACAGTAAACAAAGTCAATCAATATTGGAAAACGAACCTGACTTTGAAAGCACAATCTGTTGCGTATAGTGGTACCATCTATGCTATGTGTCAAGACCACGATTACATCTATATCGCGGGGGCTAATGCGACAACAGCGGCGAATACTCGTATCTGGCAATTCTGGAAATCAAATATGACGAGGAAAGCCGTATATGCAACAACCTATGGATATGTGATGTATGCTCTTGCATGTGATGATAATTATCTTTATGCTGGTGGAGGAACTGGGACGACTCAGTATCCAATGAGATTTACGAAATCATCTCCTTCAACTGCGGGAACATCATTTTCAACAAATTATGGTGGAATCATTTATAGTATTGCTGCAATGGACTATTCATACATTTTTGTTGGTGGTGCTACAACAAATGTCCAAAAACGATATACAAAGGCTACGCCGTCCGCTGGAGCAACAGCATTCTCATATGGATATGGTGGGACTGTCCAGGCTATGGTGACTGATTGGAGTCTCACTGGTCTTTATGTCGCAGGTGCTACGATTTTCAAGCCATATATTTACCAAGCATCAAATACTGCTACTTCGGCAGTAATAACAGCGACATCATATGGAGGAACTATTAATGCTATTGACGAAGATGGATATTATGTTTATTGTGGTGGTGCGACAACAAATGCTCTAAAAAGATATACTAAAACTAATTGGGCTGCCACACCAGTGACAGCAACATCCTATGGAAATACCATTTATGCTGTCACTTCAAATAATTATGATTTTTCTACAGGATACCAGTTTTCTTATAATCTTGTAGGGTTAACTCCAGGAAACACCTATCATTGGCAAGCATATGGAGAAAACACTGAGGGTTATGGCAATAGTGGAGATAACACATTTACTACAATAGGAGTTATCACTAATTCTGCGACAGGTGTTGAAGAAACCAATGCTACCTTACAAGGGACCCTCTATGCTCCTGGGAAAAATTCAGTGGGATTCCAATATGGGCTGACAACAAGTTATGGAAGTTGGTATACTCTTCCTATAAACACATGGTATAACTCAACAGGTACGGTAACGACTGATTATCAATTAGGCGGCGGGGGTACTTCTGAAAGGTCAAGATGGGCATATAAATTTTCTTCGTTTACCGGTCAAGTAAAAACTGTTGCTTGGAATCTTAAAAAAATTGGTGCACCAACAGGCACTCTTAATGCTCGTATCCGATATGTTTCAAATGATACTATTATACAAACTCAAACATATAATGTAGCATCATTAACTACTTCTTATCTTTGGTATACTTTTACATATACATCAAATTATATCACTAACAAGGATGTCTATATATCAGTCGAATGGTCGGGTGGAAGCGCAAGTGCTTATGTCGCTGTAGGTTCACCGAATGGTGGTGGTAATGTTTACTCTTATCAATCATCCGCTTGGTCTTATGCGAATGTAAATCTTAATATTAAATTTAATTATAATTATACGGTATCATCGTATTCTACATCTGTATCCTCATTGACACCGGGGAAACTGTATCACTATCGAGCATTCGCAAACGGCACTAGCACGAATTATGGTTCAGATGTGACATTTCTCACAAAACCGAATGCACCGACTTCTCTTGTCATCAACAATTATGGTACTCAGCAGAATCTATCTTGGACACATGGGACTGGGTACAACAGAAGTGTTGTGCGTGGAAAGATAGGGAGTTATCCTACATCTGTGACAGATGGAACCTGGGGTTATAATAATACAGGAAGCACAACAACGCACACAGGTCTTTCATCTGGTGATACGTGGTATTATTGTATCTGGGAGTTCACAATCTGGGGTGTGGTATCGAAGTTCTCTGATGCATATGCTCAGGGTTATCTGTTAGTTCAGCAGAAACCAACTGTTACGACCCTTGCTGCGACCGGTGTTGGAATTACCAATGCAACACTCTGGGGATATTTACAAGACGATGGAGGGGGCAGTACATCAAAGATTTATGAAAACTATACAACGGGAGAAGATAATGGAATGTCTCGATATGGTGTATATTGGGGAGCACAGACATTCACTCCGACATCGGACCATATGGTGCAAGGAGTGAACATATCATTACTAGGTAATGCCCCAGGAACAATTACAGTAAGCATACGAGCGACGGATGGAAGCGGATTTCCTACAGGAGCCGACCTTGCTACAGGAACAACAGATGGAAACACGTTACCATTTATGGTTCCCGCCGAATGGAGACACATCGTATTCACAACATCTGTAGGTGTGCACAACGGAGTTAAATACGCCATAGTCGTGCGGGCATTAACAGGAACATCATCGAATAATTTCATCTGGAGGGAAGATAGTAGTTCACCAACATACTCGGGTGGGAACAGAGAATATTCATCAAATTCAGGAAGCACATGGAGCAATGATGTAGGCTCAGATATGATGTTCAAAATAGACGGATGGGAAGTAGATGTAGGATTCCAATATGGAACCACAACAAGTTATGGAACAAATACATCATACCAAAGTACCATAGAAGGAAGCACATTCAGTGCAGGCATTAGTGGTTTATCAGGTGTGATGTATCATTATCGGGCACGGGCGGTCAACATCATTGGAACATCCTATGGTTCTGATATGATATTCTCGGCTAATGTTTATGTTGATGATAATGCTGCACCTGGTTGGTATGATGCGACGCATGTCCATACAATACGGGAAGGCATCAACAACATATCAACAGGAGGGACAGTTCATGTTTGGGCTGGAACATATATTGAAAACATTTCTGTTAATAAACCGGTTACGCTTATTGGAAATGGGACAACAACTACTTTCGTACAACATGGGCAGGTTAACATAACCTCAGATAATGTGGATATCTCTGGTATCCGGTTTAATTCTTCTGCGTATGGTGGCTGTTCAACAATTGATAATTTTGAAGACTCTCTGTTTTCCATTAATCACATACATATCTATAATTGTCGTTTTACTAATTTTAGTAGCGCCATCGACATAGAACAAGGCGGAAGTGTAAACACCTATATCAATATCTCAAATAACGTATTCATTGGCTCTGGGACTGGTGTTAGTTTCTATGGTATTACTCTATGGGGTTCAGATTATTTATCTATATACCACAATACTTTTTCAAATTGCACAAACGGTATCTCTACACAAGGTGATGATTATGCAAATATTTCATATAACACTATAACAGATTCAGGCGATGGTAATGCAATGGAATTTATTACTGCTGCACATTTCGGAATCTTCAACAATATATTACTCCGTGGGGCTGGATTAGGACTTTATCTGGAATCTTCAGATGATTCAATTTACAACAATAGGATAATCGGTTTCAATGGAACAGGATGGTATGGCATTGAAATCCATAATAGTGAAAATAATCTTATCTATAACAATTATTTCAGCAATAAAAATAACGCATATGATGATGGAACAAACAAATGGAACACAACAAAAATACTCGGGACAAACATCATCGGTGGCTCATACATCGGCGGGAACTACTGGTCTAACTATATTGGCTTTGATGCGAACGGAGATGGTCTTGGAGATTGGGATGTTCCATATAACAATGACGGCAATATAGCAACTGGCGGAGATTATCACCCATTGTTATTTCCTTCTGGAGTTACTAATGTTTATGTTGACGATAATGCCGCCCCTGGCTGGTATGATGCGACGCACGTCCATACAATACAGGAAGGCGTTAACAATGCGACATCAGGGAAAACCATTTATGTCTATGGAGGAACTTATCGTGAACCAGCGGGTGGGACAGCACATATACTAATTGCCAGTAAAACTCTTACCATTATCGGTGAGCGATATGATATGCCACAAATCAGTCCCGCTATGTCAAACGCAACAAATCAATATATCATAGATTTCACTGGAATCGGGTATTCACTTACATTAAAATACCTTGATATTTCAAATGAATGGGGTGGGGCAACAACACCTGTGCATTATGGTATATATGTTCCTGCACAAAATAACCTTATTGTTGACCATTGTGTTCTTCATGATATAAACCAGGTGATAAAATGTTATGGTAACGTGACTTTCACTAACAACACAGCGTACCATTACAAATACAGGGTTCTTGAAGGGTCTTGGTCTGCTGCAAAGTATGCTTTACATTTTGTCTGCAAATACAACCAGATTTATGATGCGGTGGTAACAGGAATCAATAATGAGGCAATCAAACCAAAATACGGTCATTGGTACGGTGATATCTCATACAACTATATTGCTGGATGCAGAGTGGGAATATGGATAGATGAAGAAGGCATCGGACCTCTTTGTAAATTCGGCGGTAACTGGACTGTTTCACACAATACAATTGTCAGCAGATACGACCCGTCAAACCCAGATGATATAGAACAAGCCATTTCACTTACATCCACTTCAGATAATTTCAGCAAGATACATATCCGTGACAACCTCATCAGTGGATGTGGTTATTATGCGATTCATCTTGGGATGTATAGCGTAGGCGCACCATACCATGATAATACAACAATACAAAATTGTTTATTCTACAATTATTACACGTATTGGAATGACACCATCATGCACCGTGCCCGTTATTTAAATTTAACCAATCAATTGTATTTCCAATGGAATGGAACAGGCTACTCCACCAACATCAAATACGGCCATACTGCTCCTCATACAATTTGCGGTTGGGGTTATAACACAACAGCAGGTCATTTATTAAACATCAAAAACTGCATCGTAAGCGACCCGCTTTTTATGAACGTATCAGGTTCTCCTGCAACTCGTTGGGCACTTCGATATGGTTCACCAGCAGTCGGAACAGCAACAGATGGCACAAACATCGGAGCGTGGCAAGGAACACCTACCGAAGAACTTTTCGTAGCAAATGAATATCCATCAAACAACACATATAACAATCCTTTATCTGTCAACTGGCATGTCATGGTGGACCCTGATACCATATTCAACTGGACAATACAATGCAGTAATGGACAGAGCGCATCAGGAACTGGTGATGTGGGCGGTATCAAATTCCTGCCTTTATCTGGTCTATCTCCTTTGACGACATACACTGTCTGGGTGAACGTAACAAATGGAACAAAATGGATACGAGCAGTATATCATTTTACAACAGATAAAATGCAACCTACTTATCCGTCCAATTTCACAGAAACAGACAATCATCTTTTCCTCTATCCAAACTCAGACCTCCGAAAAGAATGGACTGCCAGCGGTGCGACGAACCATTATGAAGCAGTGAATACCACTGACAGCAAATATGTTTACGCTAGTGCACCAGCAGTGGATAAATTCGGACTGACAAACCATACTACTCAAACAGGAACGATTACAGATGTTGTTCTTCATGTCTCTCTCAAAGCAAGCAGCATTTTTGATTATCCGAACTGGGGTATTTCAAATGGAACGGCTTACTGGTGGAACAATGGGACAGTCGGATTAACAGCCAGTTATGCCTGGTATAATACGAGTATCGGTTCAGTATCGCCATGGTCTGGACTACCTTGGACTTGGAAAGATATAGATATGTTGACCGCTTGTATTGCAAGCACTGGAGAGAAAACTGATTATTGTGACAGGCTCTATGTTGATGTTCTATACACAACATTAGTAATAACAGACGAAACACCCATACCTGAGACAGCATATGCACACGTCTATAGTGCATATCTTAATGTATTTGTTTCTAATCCGAGCAATCAGCACATGAATGTAAGTTTATATTGGGCAGATGCCACATATCTGCATACAATCCTAAATGTTGCAAATGGAACAACTGCGAATTTATCATTATCTTCGTACATTCTTCCGCATCCGTGGTTGGCACATGACACGACGTACTACTGGTATGTATTGGTTCAGGGCGGCACAAGTCAGACACACGGAGAACTTTGGGAAATCCACACATCAAAAGCATGGGATTGTGACGAAAACAGAGTTGTGAATTATCTTGATGTATCTATTGTAGTCTCAAGTTATTCCACGTCAGGATTCATTCCGGGTGGAGTGCCAGCAGACATCATAGAAGATGGCGTTGTGAACTATCTTGACGCTAGTAGCGTGATTTCACACTATCATGAGACTTATTAAAAAAATTAAATGATAAATAAGCAATGAGAGTCACAGTACTCATGGGTACTACAAATATTATAGCAACAAGAAGGTAAAAAAATGAAAGACGAAAATCAACTAAAAAATAAGGCAGTTACTGTTCTGATAGCGACCTTAATGATATTAGCATACTGTGTGATTTTATCACCAAATGTACGAGCAGCATATGACGTCTACGTTGATGACAACGCTGCACCAGGGTGGTATGATGCGACACATGTCCATACAATACAGGAAGGCATCAACAATGCAACAAGTGGACAGAGCATCTATGTCTATGGTGGAACATATGTCGGGTCATTAAGCGGGTCAACTTATCTTTTGATAACAACCAAAACTCTTACTATTGTTGGTCAGTCGACAGATATGCCGATAATCAATCCCAAGATGTCAAATACTTCAGCCCAATATATCTTTCAATCGACAGGGACTGGATACTCGCTTACATTGCAATATCTTAATATGTCAGATTACTGGGGTGGGAACACGGGTGCTGTAAATATTGGTGTGTATATCACTGGGCAAAACAATGTAGTTGTCGACCATTGCATCATCCATGATATAGAGACAGCCGCAAAAGTCAGCGGTAATGCTACTTTTACTAATAATACCGTGTATCACTTTAAACATGAAGGATTATACAGCACCGCATCGAGTTACACACATCCTTTGCATTTTATCTGTAAATATAACATTATTTACGATTCAGTCGTGAAATCCGGGGCATCTTGGGGAGGTATTAACAACGAAGCAATTAAACCAAAATATGGATGTTGGTATGGTGACATCTCCTACAACTACATAGCAGGATGCAGAATAGGTATATGGCTTGACCCAGAATCGGGGAACCATCTTTGTCAATACGGCGGCAACTGGACTGTTTCACATAACACAATTGTCTCTAAATATGCCTCTTTAAATCCGGGCAACATGACAAATGGTATCGCATTCTCATCCGTTGATAATAACTTTACTAAAATAAATTGCCGTGATAATTTAATCAGTGGGACCTATCAATACGCAATGTATCATGGTGGATACAACGGTTTATCGGAACCCTACACAAGTAACATAACAATTAAGAACTGTCTATTCTATGATTCCTACAAAGGTATAAGCGATTCTCTTTTACCACAAAAGTATTTCCAATGGAACGCCTCAGGCTATTCCGCAAATATCAAATATGGTCCAAGTGAGGTTCGACCCGTTCTTGGTTGGCCATATAATACGACAACAGACCATCTTTTCTATGTTAAGAACTGCATCGTCGCAGACCCGAAATTCAACTTAACTGGAACACCTGGTCCCCAATATTGGGGTCTTCAAGCCGGTTCACCTGCTTTAAATGCAGCATCTGATGGGACAAACATCGGAGCATCACAATACCATCCATTCGTTAACAATAAAATGTATTTCGTTGGAACCCAAAATGTCACCGTTGGTGATAGTTTCCGTTATGATGTCTGGGGTGACATAAGCAATGCAATAGATACCATAGCCTCAGACAACATGACATTCCTCCCCGCAGGTGTTATCAATTTCACCAGTGCTGCAAAAGGAAATATTTTCAATGACGCATACACTGTGATTTGGATTAACGGGGTTGCTCATAATGCTCAAGGATATGTAAAGAATTTGGTCTGGAGTGTTTCATCAGGCGGTGTAGTAAACAGCGTTGTAAAAAATGCGTTTAACATCACGTGGTTTGCTAATAAATGTGGTGTCTCTACGATTACTACTATCACGAAAGGAGGTACTGCACTTGCTGGTGTTGACCCAGGCACAACAAAACTCACAGGGACTATTAATGTCCATCCAATGTTAATAACAAGTCTTACTGCGGTAGAATTTAACGCGACGCAGATTAATCTCGCATGGACGAAACAGACCGGTGATGATAAAACGCTTATCCGCTATCGCACAGACACATATCCAACAAGCGTGACCGATGGGACTCTCCTGTATAATGGCACAGGTTCATCGACAAGCCACACGGGAATCACTCCGGGTCAACATATCTATTATTCAGCATGGGGCTGGAATACGACTGCCGGACTTTACAGTTTAACCCATGCGACTGCTACCGGTAAAGCAGACCAAGCACCATCTCAGCCAACAAACGTACAGCCAACCAACAATTCGCTGTATAAGAGCGTTTATAATGAATACCTGAATGTCACCGCAATAGACCTAGATGGAGAAACAATGACTGTTTCATTCTACTGGAGCAACGGAACGCTTATCCATACGGTATCCTCTGTCTCAAACAACACACAGGCAAGCATCCACCTTCCTGCCTACACAAGCCCCGCATGGCTTACACATGATACGACCTATCACTGGTATGCCAACATCACCGATACCTATTCAGTGACAACAAAGAGCAACATCTACAACTTCCATACAAGTAAAGCACCCGATATCAACGAAGACGGAGAAGTCAATTACCTTGATGTAAGCGTATTTGTTGCTGCCTATGGAACAGACTGCCTCCCAGGAGAAATAGGTTCAGATATCAACAATGATGGCACTGTCAACTATCTTGATGCAAGCACACTTGTCTATCATTACAGCGAACATTACTACCCATAAGGAATTACATCAGTCTACGCAACTTCATAGAGGTTGCAGTAGACACTCTTTTTCTTTTGATACAAATTTCTGAATAAAGCACAATCTTTTTGAATAGGATAACCTATTCTCCTTCATGAAATACCTCATATATTTATTGTTTTTTTTGCTTCTCTTACCAACAGCATCAGCGACCATCGTTAAATTCGAGCCAGTGACTCTCAATATCAAAGCAGGAACCCAAGAATCAGTTGTTATAACAGTTATACCCACTGAAGCAGTTGATACTGTTGCAACAGATTACATCTATTGGGACGCATCAATAGTTGACTGTACTGGGATACAACGAGGGAACCTTTTCAATGACACCACCATCTGGATACCAGGGACCATAAACAACAACAAAGGAGAAATAAGAAAAATGGTATGGGCATCCATATTCCCTACAAATGAATCTGGGACGTTCATCACGCTTAATTTCACTGGCAAAAAAAATGGCATTACGAAGATAACCATCAATGAAACAAACTGTGGCATTGCAAGGGCGGGAGTGGATATAAAGAAAACACTTCAAGGAGTTTGCACAGCAACCGTTTACGGTGGCGTAGACCTCTCACCCGCAGTCTATAACGGAATATCACCATATGTTTATCTTGGAATATTTATTTTTATAATAATTATAATGGTTATTTTCTTTTTGACAAGGAGAAAGAAAAAACCTCAAAAAGAACCAGACGAAAAAAACATTGAAGATATAGATGAAAATATTTTCTAAATAAAACAATATTCCTAATGGGTTGTATACGTAATTGTGGTAATCTATTTAAACTTACTATCTCATTCTTTACTTAATAAATATAGAGGTGTATCAAATGAAATCTTATGTTTCGCTATGGGTATGTTTAATGATGATTTTAGCGTCTGCTGTCGTTGTTACAGCCGGTCTTACTCCAACTGCAACAAACTATTGTGGTTTTTCATCATCAACCACACATAGAGATTTAGTTGTAGGAGGCACATTCACCACATCTATTTGGGTTAATGTTCATCAAAGCATTGATACTGCGGCAGTAGATAATATGACTTTTACCCCTGGAATCATTGATTATACCTCGACAGCCGCAGGGAATCTTTTTTCTCCATATATCATTACTATAAAACCAGAAACAAGTGGGCATATTGATAACACAATTGGATATGCAGAGCCGCTTGTTGGTGCATCAAATGTCCCTGCTAACAATACCAATGGGACGTTAATGACAATCACTTGGACCATGCATACTTGTGGTAGAGTGGACTTTGCTATTACTGATGGCGGAGAAGCGAGAGGGGGCGTCGCTGTTCCTGTCACATACATTCCATTCTCCATTTGGATTCAACCATCGGGTATAACAGGTTTCACGGCTACAAAATATCATTCAACGCAGATTAATCTTTCATGGACAAAACAAGCCGGAGATGATAAAACGCTCATTAGATGGAGAAGTGACCATTACCCAACTAGCGTAACCGATGGAACATCATTATATAATGGAACTGGTACAACAACAAGCCATTCAGGTCTTTCATCTGGAGACACTCGATATTATTCTGCATGGGGTTGGAATACGACTTCTGGATATACTGTTAATTATGCAACTGCATCAGCGACCACAAATCGTGCTCCCGTGTTTGGAACACCATCGCCTGTGAACAACTCAATAAATCAAGCAACGCATTTTACATGGGGCATTCCTATTTCTGACCCAGATGGTGATAACATTGCCTGGTCTATCGAATGTAACAATATTCAATCAAATAGCGGCAGTGGTGTTGGAGGCACAAAATCATTAGCATTGACTGGTTTGTCATATTCAACGAATTATACCATATGGGTGAACGCAACAGATGGAGAATTTCCCATTCACGCATGGTATAGATTTAAAACAGAAAAAAAGACTACGCCCACTCCTGGCGGTGGAGCCGTAACACAGGGGGTCGGGAAAAGTGCTGTTACCATATCAGTGGTACATGATTCTCTACCAATAAATGCAACCATCACCATCAACAGAGGGACTCTTCAGAATATAGGAGCGATAGTTAGTGTCACAACAACAGGGGCAGATGGGATACAAGAGTACACTTTAGATGATGGAACGTATGTAATCACTGTCACGGCACCGGGTATGCAAACATATCAACAGATATTAACTGTTGCAGGAACCACAACTAAAATTGTTACTCTGCAAGCATCAACAGGATTAGAGTCTCTTTTCCAGCCACCATTATTATATTTCATCATCGCACTTATCGTCTGTCTGCTCTTGTTTTTCGTATTAGCAAAACGCAAAAAAGATAAAGCGTGGTATCGAAAATTATAAAGAAGAGCAGACGAGATGAAATTAATAGCATCTACTTTAATCATAGTGGTCATGGGAAGTATTTTTTTCGTTCCTGTTACCACAGCAGATGATGCTACCATCTCACTTCATGTTTCACAGTTTGATAAGACATATGTTGTAAACATCACTGGGAAAGATATTGTTTCCATCTCTGTGGTTGGCAGTTCTGGGATATGCACGCCAGCGGTTCAACCGGAAATGCAGTTATTCACGACAAATAAGAATCAGACAGGCACTCCAATAGAGCCTGCCAGTTACAATCAGTATACCGCAGAAGTCCTTAAAGAAGGACTATATAAGTACCTTTACATCTATGCACCATCAAGTTATTATCAAAACGGATATAACACAGAGACTCTTTCGCTTGATTTCGCGATAACAGTTACCAATGAGCCTTTTACACCTATGCCCCTTCCTGAAACAACCTATGAATATGTTGTTATAACAACAAATCTTCTTTGGAATACCTTCAATCAGGATTTCAAACAATGGAAAATAGACACAGACCCTAAAATCACTAATATCCTCATCACCAATGTTTCAAGTATCGTCAATATGTCACAATGCTGGGTCAACGGCACATATGGTGATGCTACAGATATGGCTCATGGGAATAATTGGGTTGAAAACGGGAAAGCAATAACGAGCCATTATTCGATGTTTAATGACACTCAGGCGAAAATACGGAACTACATCAGATATTGCTATGATACCTACGGCACACGATACGTTCTTCTTGCTGGAAACAAGAACCTTGTCCCACCAAGAATCATGTTCAATGCAGCACATTCAGGACCAGGCGGAGAATGGTATAACTGGACAAGCGCTGTCGATATGTATTATTCCTGTCTTGATGGGAATTGGAACAATAATACTAACGATAAATGGGGCGAAGCCAAAATTGACTTCTATTGGGCTAAAACGCCCGTCTGGGACGATATAGACTGGGGATACGATGTAACCCTCGGCAGGATACTTGTTGATTCTACAAGCGAAGCAAGTGCCTGGATTACGAAATTAAAGGAATACGTCGATGGAAACAACTACGAAAAAGGTAATTACCTCAAAAACATCATGATAGCGGGGAAAAACCCAAGCAACGTGATAGACCCCTATGCTTACAATCAACTATACGATGAATTCCCATCAAATGTCACATTTGTTAACAACAACACCATCACACAAGGACAATGGGATGTTATGGATGATATCTGTAACGGTATAGTGTCTCCGTATAACGGCGTGCAAATCCTTTATCACTCAGGTCATGGAGGAACAGAAGCACCATATTTGACAGAAAACCTTAACAACAGTGATAAACCACAGGCTTTGTTTTACACAGAAGGATGCCAGACAGCGGATTTCGGAGCAAGCACAACAACAAGAACAGAGAATCTATTCTCAAATAACGGTGGTTTTGTTTGTGATATCTCCAACAGTGCTTACGGCTGGTTCATCGCTTCTACATGGTATAGTGAAACAATGTTCAGTTTAATGTTCAACACAAGCCATGAAAGATGTTTCGCCAAAGCGCATGATGAAGCACGAGAATTATTCGGGCATACCGCACATTCTGTCTGTCCGCAACTTGTCAAAGGAACTATTTTCTTTGGAGACCCGGCACTTGAATATAACTGGTATAACCCTGAAACCATCATGACTCCAGCGAACGGTTCAACCTATGAGAGTGTCCATGCGCTATATCTAAGTTATGTGCCACAAGAGAACGGCAATGTCTCATTCTACTGGGGGAATGACACGCTTATTCATACAGTCCTAAATGTTATAAAAAACACTCCCGCCAGCATCTATCTCCCGGATTACCATGAACCTGCTTGGCTTGAACATGATACAACATACTACTGGTATGTTATTTACAATGGCACTACTTCCCCGGTGTTCAACTTCAAAACAAGCAAAGCATGGGATTTAAACGAAGACCGTCATATCGACTCCCTTGATATCTCATTTTTCGTTACACATTACGGTACGACTCCATCAGCGGGAGACCCATGGGACATCAATGAAGATTCCTTTACCAATTTCCTCGACCTTTCAATACTCGTCAGTCATTACGGAGAAAGTTATTAATATAAAAATATGATATGGCAACCATGAAGAAAATCATCATCCTTTTTTTCATTACATTGATTTGTATTTTACCATTAGCATCAGCCTCACCAACAACATTACAGATAACTCCCCCGTCTAAGGTAATTCAAATAGGAGAAACATTCAACATCACCATCAACGTAACACCAGGACAAGACATTGATACGGTGGCAATAGACCTGCTACGATGGAACGCAGGGATTATTGACTGCATCTCTGTCCAGAAAGGGAACCTTTTTGTAAACCCATTGATATGGATGTCAGGGAAAATCAATAACACCGCAGGGAAACTTCAATATCTGGTCATGGCGAGTAATGTACCAACAAAAGAAGAAAAACAATTCTGCACCATAACTTTCAAAGCAAAAACTGAAGGAATCTCCACTATAAGCATCCTTGAATCAGGGGTCGCAAGAAATGGGACGGCACTCGCTAAAAAAATACTTAACTCATGTCAACTTACTGTTGGCACCAATTATATAGCACCGCCATCTAACACATCGAATAACCCAAACCAAACTAATCAGACAGAGCCAATAGAAAATACGACACAACCAGTGAATAACAATACAACCCAAACTCCCCATGACAATACAACAAATCAAACGCTGATACCCATCTCAAATACAAACAATACTAACAAAAGCACCAATAAAGAAGCAATCTCACCAGGATTACTTGATAATATCCCACCGACAACAATTATCTATGCAATCGTCGCTATCATCATCATCAGCATATTTTCCTATATCATTGTCCGTCATTTCCAACACAAACAAGAAGACAGAGAAGATGAAGAAATGGAACAAGACATCCCTCGGGGAGAAACTGACCTTGATGACTTCATAACACATAACTTTGGAGCATGACTGTAATGGGAAAACCAATAGTTGAAGTGAACTTCAAGAACAAAAAACATCTTATATGCTGTAAAACACTTGATGTTGCAATCAACGAAGTAGAAAACGTCCAAGTAGAATTACAGGTATTCAAAAATCAACTTGAACTCAAATATGATTTGCCGAAAGACATGAAAGACCGGTTCGATGATAAAATCAATGACCTTTCAGTGAAAAAACAGAAGATGAAAGATAATATCAGATTTTGTGGATGCGACTGAAAACATGTCACTCATCCATATAAAGATATTCGGGCAGTCACTCGATGACAGTCTTGTTTTCAAAGTTATCATCGGAATAATCAGCATCCTCCTTCTTGTCGTATTGCTTGGAACAACATTATTCAACGACTGGGTTCTTAAATCATTCATCATACAAACAGCAGTAATACTACTGATAATACCATTGACCTACGGTTTCATCGAAGAAACATGGACATGGATACATATTATCATGATAATCATCGGACTAGCCCTTGTCATCATCTATATTGTTTTTGGTAATTTCGATGCGAAACTTATGACAGTAAGCATCCTCGAATCAATCATATGGGCAACAATCTTTTCTATCATCTTTGAGCAAGTGAGAACAAAACTCGATAGAAGATAGTTTATATACGTCTAACCTATTACAATTTTTGATGGATGATAAATTATATCCACTGAAACAGTTCGAGCAAGATTGTGAGGCTATCCGTAATCTGAATGTATCGCATGAATCGAAGATTGAAAAAGGAAACGCCTTAAAACATCTCTATTATAATCAAAATAATCCAAAAGTTATCGAACCTTTTAGCATCGCTGATATTCGTGAGAACATCTTGAAGGAGGATAAATGAAATTAAGTTGGACAACACGGATGCTCATTGACGTAACATGGAAAGGCTTACTCGGCGGGGAAATAATACTCTTGGAGGGTATTGTACTTCTTTTAGTCTTTCAATGGGTTGGATGGATATGAAAAAGGGAGCAACGAAATTTAAGAAATATTGTATAAATGCACATCGCCTTCCATTTGATGTTAGAGAACAAATCGGTCTTGAGTTTTTGGCTGGAGACAGAAACTACCAAGGATATGATGCTCAAATTGATGTGATAAAAGGATTGATATTGTGCATGGATACAAATCATGAGAACTATCATCGTCATTTAACGAAACAGAAAAAAGACCTTGTTGAAAAACTCATGAAGAACGAGGATGTAGTCAATACTGTTCTTTGTACATTATTTCAATGGTTTGGAACGAATGTTGGACGATGTGACATTAAAAAAATTATTGATGAGATAGATTCAATAGACCATGACGGGAAAAAAAGGTAGATAAAAATGAAACCACCTATAAAATATTGCGGAGCGTGCAAACATCTCGCTAAAAAAGAAACAGAGCAACCGTGTAAGGATTGTTCGATACAAAGCAAATGGGAACCAAGAGAAAAAGTATGAGAAAATATCGTGATTGGAATAATGATGAAAAAATTGGATTTTGGATGATGCTATTGTGTATCACCTTTATGTCAATTGCAGAACTCATTTTTATTGGATGGATTTGATTATGGAATATGCCAAAGCATTGGAAACAGTTGAACAATGGCTTGATATGAAGCATATTCGGCAGTTCTGTAGAAACGCATGCAAGGGGATGTGTTGTAATGCTCAATGCGACGATAAACATCAATGCAAACGACCTCCGTTGCTCTGTGCAATGTATCTCTGCGATGACATCCGCAACATCATATTCGGTTTCCACAACGGTGAGAAATACGTAGAAATCACAAGAAAAATAAACAAAATCATCACAGATGCAGGTTTTGACACCATCGAAATGAAAGACACTTATCCCTCAATCGAGATACCAGATGATTTGATTACTGCTTTGCTTTCAACAGGATATCAATCAGACATCCATTACCCCCGGATAAAATAAAGAGGAATAACCATGGGTATAGAACAAGAAGTAGAGAAAATTAACAAAGAAATTCATAGATTAACAGTTCAAAAAAACGATTTAATCCAGAGATATATTTCAGATAACGGTCTTAAAAAAGTCATGGAAAACATTCGGAACTCTCCCATTGAAAACAAAATCGAGGAATTCTATTACGAACCAGATTCATCCATGTATGTCATTCAACTAAACATCACTGATAAAGATTTTTCATCTCGATTGGAGAAAAAACATAAAATTTGCATAGATGCCTTCAAAGGGATAACGGATGAATTTATATTAAGAAACATCAGGATAATGGGGGCAATATAAGAAAGGTAGTAAAATGAGTAGTAACTGGTGGGGAAGAAGCAATGGAGAATCAACAATTCTTTGTATTCATTGTGGAGCAACTATTTTAAGTGGAAACACTTGTAATAATTGTATTGGTAAAATAGGAGAGAAAAATGCAGAAAGTAGAACTTAACCGCATGGGAAAAGAGCCACATTATGTTGAAGTACCGGATGATTGCACGTGTTTCATTGATATGCGTGCAAGATTGGGCTTCAAAAAAATGTATGACCCGTTGAGCAAGCGATATAGACAACCTGTCGCACAATATTTTGTGTTCTGGGAGAAAAACAAGGACGGCAAATGGGTGTTGCATAACGAGCCTCTGGAACAACTCATCATATTGGGCTATCTTGAAAGCCCTGGTTTCAAAGACGCAATAAAACTAGCAGAAGCAGAACGAGACAAATGGAGAAAAGAGAAAGAGGCAACGAAACAATGAATTACGGCTCTGAAGTCCTTTCAATAATAGAAGGCGGGTTAGAGGGAAACGAGAAGAAAGTAAGGTCATACACTGAACTTCTTGTCAATAAATTACCGGATGGCGACCATATTAAACAAGCCATCAAAAGACGACTTGACGGCTCATATAAGAACGACCCGGTGTTGGAAGCAAAGAAACACGGGTATTTTTGTCCTCAGTGCAAACAGTATCATCAGAGTGAGAGTAAAATAGGCGTAAAACATAAGGCGGTAACATGAGATGTTTATTCAGAGATGTAGAGCAAAACAGCAAGGCATGTGAAGATTGTCGGTATAACTGCAAATACAATAAAAACCGTAAGGAAACTAAAAAAGAACGATTAGCGATACTTGAGGAGATAACAGCAGGAGATTATTAGATGATTAAATCAGCAAATGTAGTAGCAATAACCTTCTTCAAACCATCTTTAGAGTTCTGGACCAGTTTGAAGGATGGGGTGGAATTAACGCTGGAGAGAGAGCCGACAAACCCGCGTGACAAAAATGCAGTCAAAGTAATCTACAACGGATTTCATTTCGGATACATCGAAAAAGATGTTGCTGTGGTTCTTTCAGCATTAATGGACGAAGGCAGAAAAACAACAGCAACAATCACTCGTGTCTTCGGAACACCAACCGATAGACCTCACATCGAACTAGAAATAAATGTCGTTTAATGCTGAAGTGGTGTATTAAGGATAAGCATATTCGCAGCGCCACAATTCCCACATATCTTCTCAATGTATGGCTCTAACTCCATCCTACTCCCACACGACCAGCATCTATACCTTTCTTTAAATATTTTCATTCATCATCCCTTGGCGTATCAACCATATAACTCCGCTGGATGAGTGCCCCTTTCCCCTTGATAAACGGAAACACATAGAACCGTCTACCAACATTACTTCCATAACGAGGGCTTCGTAAAGTCCTATAATGCCCCATAACCCAAAAACGATGCGAATATGTCCAAGTACGAGGGTCTTCTTGCAATTGTTTCACATACTTCTTTAACGTCCCATCAAGGTTAATCACATTTCTTGGTGGAATCGGCATCTTTCCTTCTCTGATTCTTTTTATATTCTTTTCCTTATCATAAGCAACCTCATGATAAGAAACCTCTGGGTCTTGCAAAAAATTCAAAAAATTCAAAGCAAAATGATGAGCAAATTTCCTTGCACGGGGGTCCGTCATATCTATTTTCTCGATAGTCGTCTTCCCTCTTGCAGCCAGTTCCTTTGCCTCATCAGTCAAATTAAAATTACGGTTATACACATCAAACTGCATTTCTTCATCATGCAAACCAAGAATAGTAATCCTCAATGCAGAACCATATGATTTCTTCTCAGCAAGGTCACTCGTCGTAATCAACATCCGTTCACCCTCTCCGCCATAACGGATGAGTTTAGCCTCCGTAAGCATAATACCGACAATCTCATCATATCCGATGTCAACACCAAGATTCAGCATCTCATCTCTCTTGAAATTAACATCAATAAAGATGGTGCTAAATGGGAGATGAACTGCATCATTCACCTTCGGAGTCGAAGTCAGCACCAATAAACGCTTCAAATCATCAGTGATTTCAAAAAGATGGCTATCCCTCATATTTCTTGTTATAGTATCCAAGAAAATAGGAGCAACCATCCCTTTATCAGTCGTAATCCCCATTTTATTCGCAAGCATATATGTCTTTAGATACGCCGCAAAACGAGTATACGTCCCGATACTATAGAGATACGAGCCTTTCTGCGCTAACTTCAACGCATTATCAACAGCAAAAGAATCAAGCGAGCAGATTTCTAAACTCTCACTTCTGAACAATATGCCTTTTAATTTATTTTCACATGCGTTGTAACCAAAATTAAGGTTCACAGACTTATTCGGTATCTGACATATATCAGCACCACCAAGAACCACAGGCTGACCACCAATACTATGACACTTACGTTCAAAAACATCTGATTCAGTAGTAAACAGAACATCTGTACTCTTGATTTTTTCCGCATCAGATATCATTAAAATACTAAGTATTTTGAATGTTTTATACTTTAGGGCAAATAAGAACACAAATCTATCTGTGTATACCTAATTGTCATACATTATATAAATTTACAGAGCAATACTTTTTATGCCGTTATGATGCTCAGTTGCGAGAAATATCGCCAAATGGCGAAAGGTACAGTAGCCGATAGATTAGCGGTAGCAATGAGTACCCTCCCCGATGCATGTGCGTCAGAATTGTTCCTTATTCTTTCTAAAGATTCTATACCGGATGTAAGGGCTAAAGTTGCCTATAATCCTAGTATTCCAAAAGACAGCATCTGTAGAGTTCTTGGTCGCCTGCATAAAGATAAAGCAACCTCGGTTCGTAACGCCGTCAGAGACAACATCCGATTTAATACGGAATGCGACGGAGAATATGAGATGAATTATTCTACTGAACCATGGTACAATTTCGATGTGAAACGTGCTGATGCTCGTTGTCATGGTGGCTGTAACTACGATAGGCTTATCGGGGAACTTGAGGCGCAAGATGTTGCTGTTGTCTCTGTTCTCGATTGGAAGAACGAAGATGTTAACACGTTGCACGATTTTGGGTTTGATTATGTTCCAGCGAAAGTATCCTGGCAAATAGACCTCTCAAAATACCATTCCGTTGGAGAGTATCTCCAAAACATCAAAAAAGGAGACTATATTGACAGGAGAAAAAGGCGGTTACAGAAGGACAATATAACTTTTGTTGAAATGCCTGTATCCTCATCAAAATATTACAATCAATGGTATGCGATTTACAAAACTACAATGGAATCAAAAGAACGTGGACGTATTATTGTGAAGGAGAACTCGCCACCGGAGCATCTAACGGCAATTTATGCTTTAAAGGGCGATACTGTCCTCGGTGGCATCCTCTACAATAAAAGACACGATGTGGTTTCTGCTGCGTATGGTGCATTCCTACGAGAACCAGTTGGCTTGACTGATGTTGCGTTGGCTGAGTTGATTGCCAATGCTATCAAGACTGGCACGAGTAGATTTACATTAGGAATGGATACGAACTTCTATGGGTATCATCTAAAAACAGGGCTTTATTCCTTCAAAACATCTAACGGTTATGTGCCTCATGAGTTCATGGGGAAGAATTTCTTTAAGGTTATTGATGATAGGAAGTTCGATAACCCATACATGTATTTGAGTTTCTCGCATGATTCCGGGCTTTGTAACAACATCTTCGTAAAGGGTGACGTCAAAGTCCCTCTTGATGTTTTTAATGCACCAGAGGGCATCAGGATACATCACAATGGTAAACTGCATACGCATTACCCTGAGAAAAACGAGTATTATCAAAATGGCAAGATTGGCATAGAAGGTGATTCATCTGTTTAAGAGAGGCGAACTCCTTCTTGCATACGATGAATCGGAAATCTATAAATCTGAGGTAGATTTTGTTAAGGAAATGTGGGATGAGGACTATAAGAAAACACATGGTGAAATGACCGATGCAAAGGTCGAGAAAATCGTATGGTCTCGTCTTTCAGATGGTTGGATTACACAAGATAATTGGGATAGTTTTACTCATGAGTTCTCGAATTTGATGCGTCAGCGTAATCCTTCTTTGCATTGGGAATCACCGGATTATCATTCAGATGATACTCATGTCATGGAAGACCAGAAATTCAGGATGGATAGCGGTCTTGAGATGTTACAGAAATTCGTTAATTTTGATAGATATGGGAATCTTTCTTATATCAAGATTTTTGCGTATGGGAAAGATGGGTTCTGCATTGACCCTGAATGGCAACAGGAGAAATGTGTTCTCTCTGCCTGCAAGAGCGGGTTTTATCGTGATTGGAACCATGATGGTATCTGTGTCGCTGCAAGGGAGGGTGAATATCCTGATTAAAGGTAAACTCCTCTTTAGGTATGATGGGAAGAATGCAAAGGGTTTCGATGGGACACCTGAGCATGCGAAAGAGCGTGAACTCTGGCAAAATAAATACGATAAATTCAAAGAAGAT
>Ga0209777_10002656_pt1 | contig 23165 bp, 41 predicted proteins | sample FrelakmetHBP12HB_FD_187147 | JGI IMG/M metagenome (GOLD analysis project Ga0209777, IMG submission 187147) | Freshwater lake sediment microbial communities from the University of Notre Dame, USA, for methane emissions studies -HBP12 HB (SPAdes)... | ecosystem: Environmental > Aquatic >...
TCCGATCTTATTTGCCCCCCGAGCACCGCGTTTCGTTCAAGCGGGCTATCGCCTGCGTTAAGGCGCTCGATGGGATCGAAGACCCGCAAGCATTCATGGCGGCGGTAAAAGAGATTTCCAACATCGTGAATGACGGATCTGAATCAATCGGCCCCGACGATCCCGAATACTACGCCGGAGGCGGACAGGATGACGATGCTTTAATAGCAGAGTCAAATGCGATTGCGGAAGTTGTTGATCGGATTGAGGCCATGTACATTAAGGGAGATTAAAATGGAGTCTAACCACCCCGACCTAATTGTCCGAGCCAAGCCCGCGCCCTATATGATCGTCCTGCTGCGGATGATCGTCAAGAAACTTGATTATCTGGTGTCCATGTTTAAGGACCGCATCTATTTTGATCACGAACTTATTTTCTCTGTGCCTTCCCTATTCGATGGTGAGAAGATAGTTCCCGGCCCTCATGCCGTAAGTGATGGATATTCCGAACTCCAGGATGATGTGAGGAGAATTTTAGATTTATTGACCCGCGCTGGCGGGTTTATGTACGGCGATTCATTCCTCCGGTATTATATGCAGTGGTGGGATGGCCTGGACAAGCAACTAGCCGAACGCGAGCGGGCGCTGGAATTGGAGTTGGAAAATGTGCGGACATTGCGCAGGGCCGAAGCCGCTGAGAAAAATAAGATGGAAGAACTGATTGACCATATCGGAAAGTTTACCGCTGACCCCGATCCCATCGCTATTTTACGTGACCTCCTGGAATGGAAAGACCCAAACCTGATCAAGTTCCTGCGTGACCAGGGCCGGGACCATTCGGATGAAGCAATCAAATCGCTGGAACAAGGGGGAACGGGATGAAAAAGATAAGTCCCAGGGAAGCGGCCGTAGAAATGGAATTGATATTTAAGATAGGGGATATGGAATCAAACCACATTGACGGTGACAAACTGATGCTCCGCATCCTACGAGAAAACGGATTCAAGAAGGCGGCCGATATTTTTGAAGCGATGGACAAGTGGTATGCTTGAAAATTCCTTAACCGTAGTAGTCCCGATGAAAGGAGAGACGAATTGAAAATCTATCTTGCGGCCCCCTATGCAATGCGCGTCCATCTGCGGGATACGATCAAGCCCCTACTGGAATCCTTCGGCCATGAGGTAACCTCGCGCTGGATACACCATGACGAGGATGATCCCTGTTTTGGGGCGGTTGAAGAAGCATTGACCACGAATGTCGTCCCCCGCGAGATGAAACCAATTCTTCAGACATGTTGTGATCAGAATTTAGCCGATATTGATAAGGCGGACGCGATTGTTCGGTTTAACCCAGGCGGGCAGAACACGTTGATTGAGTGGGGATACGCTATCGGCAAGGGAAAGATAGCCATCCTGGTGGGACCGCCAGTCCTTATGTTTGATTACGCGGTAAAATATCAGGTGATGGGAATAGCACAACTGCTGGAATGCCTCGTGTGGCGTGAAAAGGTGAAGAAACGAGCGAGCGGATAGGAAAGTTTTTGACGGTCGAGGGAGGCATTGCCGAAGGCCGTAAAACGGGCATCTGGAATATTTGCGGCAACGATGGTACGGCGCTTGGTCTAGTTAGCTGGTACGGTTCTTGGCGGCAATACATATTTGATCCGTGCCCTAACTGCATCTTTAACAATCAATGCCTTCGGGACATCGCGGCGTTCCTCGACCGGATCAATGCAGAGCAGAAAGAAAAGAGGGAATCGAGATGAACACGAATCCTAATGGCGGTCATTGTGGCGAGTGCTTCCATTTTGATCGTTGCCTCGCCCTGATCGGCCCATGCAATATCAAGTCAGATAGCACCCACTGCGATACAGCAATAAGGTGCTGACCTTCTCGTTCATTGAGGAATAGGTGGAACTTTGGTAACCTGTCCCTCTTGCGGATGCGAGTGCCGTCCCATCGGCGACGGTAAATATCGTTGCGATGTGTGCGGCGTCGTAACCGAGGCCGCCGGAACTATAGTCGTGGAGGACTGAATGGGAATCGTGGAAGAATTTGATGAGGCCAGCCGGAAGTTCAACGAGAAGGTGGTTGATCCGATGCTCGGAGAGCAGCCGGAGCCGGGCCGGACGTTGGCCCGGGCCATGCTGAACAGCCTATATAACCTGGCGTGGGGCCTATGGCAACAGGACATGGCGGTTGAAGATAAGCGCGGGCAACTAAGCAATGCCGTGATGCCATACATGGCGCTAGTTGCCGATTATATGGACGCCCCGGAAGCCTTTGAAGAGTTTGGAGCCAAGATCGGGTCCATTCTCAAGGACTTGCAGGCTCACGAAGAAAAACCGGATCATTGATCGGACATCTCGTATCTATGTAGCAGGAGGGGTAGCATAGATTCGATGATTTTGTAGCCAAGGGTTGCCAATGGGGTACAAAATGTCCATGAAACTAGCAACGATGAATCGAGATGAATCATGCCGAAGGCGAAGCACTAAGCATCGTCGCGGAGGGTCCGGTGGTTGCGATGAATTTTGCCAAGGTGTCCCTGTATAATTTCCGTGAGGAGTTTCCAGAAGACATTTTCACGATCTGCGATGAAAACGGTCCATTGGCTATGTGAGAGGAGGAACCAATGTCAAACCGCTACGACCAGGGCTGGGCCGATCAGCGCCCGCGACTATCATCCCAAGCCGTGATCTGGGCGGTGACAATATTTGTCACCATCTGCTTGTCCGGGTGCGTGCTCATGCGCCAAAAAGAATTCACCCGGATGAAGGACAATATCGCCTCCCTCCAAGAACAGGTCAGTACCATGACCTCCGTCGAAGATGAACTCTCCAAACGTGTGGGCGAACTTGAGGCCGCCATACCAAAGGGAAACCCGGAGTTCAAGGCCGGGAAGATCAATCCCGATTATTACAAGCTCTCCACCATCGACATGATCCGTCAGGTTGCCAAGGACGAGGGCTGGCGCGATGTCGAAGGTTTGATCCGCATGGGCCAATGCGAGTCCGGCCTTAACTGCAAAGCCATTGGGCCGGGTAGCCGAGACGGTAGCCCTCGTGGGATGTGGCAAATCAAGGTTAGGGGCAAGGTCAATCTTGAAGGCGGGGCCATGACGGTGGCCCAGGCCGAAGATCCGGTATATTCAACGATCTGGACGGTACGGGAGCTTAAAAAAGGGCACCTCGGCATGTGGGCCTGTGCTTATACTGTGGGGCTGAGACGCCAATGAAAAATCCCTATTTTGTTGATCAAACCCAATTAGCAGAGGATAATTACCGCGTGGTTAAGCACGCCGTAACTGGCCAGTTTGTCGCCAACTTTTACGCGAGCGAACTCCACCCCGATCCTTCAGCGCAAAAAATGGCGGAAGCCTTTTGCCGCGTGATGAACGAAACGGAGCAAGACAAATGATTAATTCACCTCAAACCAGGGAAGAGGCGAAGAAATTCAAGTACGGGGCCGGACCCCGTTATTCCCGATTGAATTTTCGCCCCGAACAATGTGCATATAGCGTGGATGCCAAACTTTGGCATCAATGCTCCCGCAAACCCGGCTATGGTCCTGCTGGCCTGTACTGCAAACAACACGCGAACCAGTTTGTCGCCGATGGTGGAAAAATGAAACGCCGGTCGGGACGTGATACGTGTTGCTCGGAGTGTAAATCAAAAGGCCATTGCAAGCGGGGTTTCTGTACTTCCGATCCCATTAATTGCGAAAGCATTATGATGGATGTGGATGGTTGCACGATGGGGAAATGTATTGTGTGCCGAATGTGGAAAAAGAGATAAGGAGGACGCGATGGATCAGGCGAATATAAAGCCGGTACTTCGCAATTGTACGGGCTGTGGTAATCCCACGGATATCGACCTGATGCAGAATTGCCCGACCTGCGGGGCGATATTCTGCTCAAAGTGCATGTCGGCAAGCAAGGATTGTAAGAATTGCGCGTGGGAGAAGTCCCAGGGAATTCAGGAGGGGTGATGAAAAAGTACATGTTAGTCACGATGCCGGATGGGTCGCAGTGGTCGGTTCCAACAGAACTTATTGCAAAAGACCGCGCCGAATACTATGCCAAAGAATTTGACGGCGATGTCGCGCGGTCATTGTCCGAGGATACACTTCCTCTTTTTGATGGAGATGAATATGAGATCGAAGATTGGGCCTCATACGATATGAATTGGGATGATGTAAAACATCGCGCCCAAGTCGTAACCGAGCCAGTCGAGGTTGATTATCAAGAGGGATGGGTTAACGGCGACAAGGAATTCAGCGACGACGATCCCCCTGGCGTGCAACCGGAGGATCAAACCGAGCAAGGAGAATGAAATGGCCACATTGAATTGTAACCTATTGTTGTGCGCCAACAACAAGAAGGGCATCTGTAAATCTATTTCGGGCGTCGATATTTCGGTGGAATGGGTTCAATCCCAGGGAGAAATCATATCTCCGGGGACGGCATTCCGGCTAGAAATTTCCAACCCCAAGTTCGAGTGCCCGATCTGCTTCATAAAGGGGGAAGCGGGGGCGAAGGTGCCATGACCCCGAAGATGAAGTACGAGGAAAAGTCGTTCTCAGTCAACGTCGGCGACACCGAGGCATACCGGCGGAACTATGACCGGATTTTCCGCAACAAGCGCCGAAAACTAAAAAAGGAATCCGAGGGCAAGAAATGATCTCCAAAAAGATCATCCCTGGCGCTCCCGAACTGATCCAGCAGTTGATCCGCATCGAGACCGGACTACCCATAACCTCCCGCGAGTTCGAGGGCATGATTCAGTCGGCGCTCAAGTTCGCGGACAAGGTGCTGCGGGACGACCGCATCCAGGGCGACCTCCGGTCGTACCATCGGGTGGAATGGGAATACTGGCCATACCGCTTCGAGACGGCCTGGGAAGAGGTGGGGGGAACGTTTACTATTTTAACCTTTGCTTGGCGGGATTTATATAGCGGCACGTCGGGGAACATGAAGGACACGGCGCAATTCAGGGGGATGCTAATCAAGGCGGATTATAATCGCCGGGAGGTTTGGGGATAATGACTTATCAACCCCTCGACTTTAGTCGTGGGTGAAGGACCATTGTTCATGTAGAAGCAATCCGCACCGAAGCTTATTGGGCGGCGGTTGATAAGCTGGTCGCAGCCCTCGACGCGAGCGGGGAAGGGGAGGAAGGGTGATGCTTAATGGGATAGGGCCTGATTCAGATTGGGTTGAGGTAGAAGGATTGACTGATGGAGAAGTCGGAGAGGTTGCCGCGTTAAAGGCCCAGGTCGCGGAACTGACCGCCAAAATCGCGGAGCGTGAACGAGAGATTAAAAACTACCGCTCTTTGTGGTTGGCGGCGAGGCAGGCGGTCAACCTTTGGCAACATGGCTATGACATGGCTAGCGAGAGCGAAATCGGCACCGTTAACAACCTCAACCGTGTGCTCGGATTGACGGATACCGGGCCACTGAAGCACTCCAAATCGGAAGCCCTGGAAGCAAGGCTCTGCCGGGCGGAGCGGATCGAGGCGGCGGCGAAACAGTTCGTTTGCGTTTATCATAACGTTACTAAAATTCTTTACAGCAACGAGCAGGAATTAGCAGATAAATGCGAAATTATTCCGCGTGAAGTGGACAAACTCAAATCCGCCCTCGCCGCGAGCGGGGAAGGGGAGGCGTGTCCGTGGTGTAAGTCCAAAAGGCTCGTTGTTATGAGTGGCAATATTGAAAAGTATTGGGTGGCTTGTGCTGGTTGCGGAACTCCAGGGCCGCTGGGGGACACCAGGGAACTCGCTCGCACCGCCTGGAACACCCGCTATCCTCTCGAGGAGTTGACGGCTTGTCATGGGTGTGATCATTTAGAATATTCTCGCGGACATTGTATCACGTGTCACTCAAAAAAATGTGCCAATATCGGATCGAAGTCTGATAGTGCAACCGACGATGGGCACTATGTTGCGGGAGAATGCAAAAATTGGGAGGCAGGGGACACCCGCGACTACATGATACCGGAGGGGATGAAGGTTGCGGAATGGTGGGACGTGTATTCTGGCCGGCGTTATAGCCGGAATCTCCAGATCACTCTTATGGATGGCCGCGTAATGGGCCTGAATGAATACCTCCGCCTGATCGGGGCGATGGAGACGACGAAATGACACCGGAACAAGAAAAGCAAACAGAAGAGATTGCGTCGGCAAGGATGCGCGTGGTGGCAGGCTATACCCCTGGCGCACATGGGCAGTGTCCAACATGGATGGTGGCCGTTCCCGAAGAGATAAGGGAATTGGTTATCATTCATATCCCCTACCTCCTCGCCCTAGTCCACGAGCAAGCGGCCAAACTCGATGACCATGACGCCTACGATCACTGGTGCGAGGAGAAGGGATATGACGGCCATTGGAATGAATATGAGGACTGGAAGAAGTTTGGATAATTCTGTACAGGCAGAGGAGGGAGAGGGATGAATGATTTTTTGATGGAAAACGTGATGGCGGACATTCCAAACGTTGAGGCGAGAATTACCCTGATCTTTCCTCCGGGTACTAATACTGCTACATTAATTCAGCGGGATTGGGAAGGTCCGATCTTGGTCGAATACGGTTTTATCCTGCACAAGCCCTGGTATCGCCGGGCGTGGGAGTGCGCGCGAGAAATAGAGCGGTTGCTTTTTGGTAAAGTCAAAGGGTATGTGCCGCCAATGCCCAAGAGTGGGTGAGGGTCGGTAAACCACATGCTCCCGGCTTGTTACTTGGAGTGGGAGGAGCGCCTGCGCAGGCGAAGATAGGGAGAAGCAATGGATGATAATAAACCTCAAATGCTTTTTGGTCATCCTATAGTTCCGAAATAAAAAGGGCCTAATTATCATCCCAGACGAAAGAGAAATCAAGATATTGGGGGGTCTCCCTGAAACTCCGCGCCCAAGTGAAGGATTTATGTCCTATGAGGTTCCCGGCATATGTTGGGGCATTCCCCAGGAGCAGGAGTTCAATCGTCTAAGGGAAGCAGAAGGCGAAGTGGCGGCCAATGATTATGCCAAGGCGCTAGGGTCAACCACCCGTCCCCTGAAGGGAGCGGGCTTGTGACGGCGGTTACAACGTAAGGGTTGACTAGGGGGCTGTAACGATGACGAAACAGCAGACGCGATCAGGGCTACATAAAGAACGGCACATTGCTTCTCCAGATGTGCCCGCTTCGGCAGAACCGCTGAATGCCATGAGAGACGGCTCCCTAAGCCTTGATCGCACCCCCGAGGAGAGCTTACCGCTAGCTGGGGGCGGGCCGCATGTCGGCGTAAAACCCAGCATTTTTAACGTAATTAGACCGGGAAAGGAGGCGGCGATTCCTCCCGCCCCCTAAAGGGAGCGGGTTCCCTCGCCGAATTTGCTATGGAAAGAAGAGCAAATACCACAACGGTGGGAAATCATTCGGAGGGCGTTTACATGATACTTCGGATGTCCTGGAAGAACCGCTCATATTGGGTCCATGTTGACATCGCCACCTCTGGCGACCCCACGGTTAGGATCGTGCGCGAGCGATCAAGTTGGCCCCACCCCATCGTGGAAGACACCACCTTGGCCGAGTTTGAGGCCAGGAAAGACGAATTTATTGGAGATCTAGAGAAGAGGGGCTACAAGTACCAGGGCTACAGGCAACTTCCGGGGACGAACGAGGATACCCCCTCCCCGGAGGCAATCGTGGCAGCGGAAGCAAACCTATGCCCGGGAAAAATTGACAAGGAGGTGGAAGATGGAGCGTGCGGTAGCGATGCGGCGATTGAATGACCTACTTCGGCAACATCGGGGCAGGCGTAACGCCGTCGGCATGGGCGAACTGTACGAGGCCGTGTTTGAGATATACCCAATCAGCCGGATTAACGGCACCCGCCGCCTAAGAAAGCTGATTACCGACCTCCGGCGCAAGGGACGCCCCGTTTGCTCCAACATGGCCGGTTATTACCTCGCGGCGAATGCGGTGGAATTGGCGGATTACAACCGAAGAGTGCGTCGGCGCGCCCTCGGGGAGTTAGAGCGGATCGCGTGCCAACTTCGCATCTCAATGCCGGAATTGTTAGGTCAGTTGCGGCTCGATCTGGAGATGTAAAAAGTTTCGGTCATTCAACGGCCGCCTCGTATCTATCTAATGGGAGAGATGCGCCGATTTCTAAGGAGGGGAGGAAGGGTGATGGACGCTGACACCGAAAAGAAAATCGCGGAGATCAGGGAAAACATCGAAGGGCGATGCTGGAACGGGATGAGCCTTGATAAGGAATTGTATATCAGAAAGGATGAAGTTGATTTGCTCTTCTCCGCCCTCGCCGAGTCCGAGGCCCGGGTCGAGGAACTGACGCCGACACCCTGAAGGGCGCGATCAAGGATATGGTTGACAAAAAGGCTACCATCATGACGGATGAGTTCGCGTCTTATGAGGGGATCGGGGAGGATTTCGCGGGCGGTCATAAGACGGTCAACCATAGCGAGGGCGAGTATGTGAAGGGCGACGCCAACACCAACACGGCGGAGAGCTATTTTGCCCTCTTGAAGCGCGGCGTTCATGGTACGTTCCATCATATCAGCCGGAAGCACCTTGGCCGGTATTGCGGCGAGTTTTCATTCCGCTGGGGCCAGCGCAAGGTGACGGACGGCATGAGGGCGGTTGAAGCGATCAAGGGCATGGCGGGAAAGCATCTAAGCTATCGGGAGTTGGTAGGGAGAAAATAGTGGACAAAAACCGGCTATATTACGGAGATAACCTGGACATCCTTCGCAACCATATCCCCGATGAATCGGTGGACCTGATCTATCTTGATCCGCCATTCAATTCCAATCGGAATTACAATGTCATCTATGATTCGACCGCCCAAGCTGAAGCCTTTAAGGACACATGGAGTATCCAAGGTTGGCAGGATGAAAGTCACCTTATTTTTGAGGATGAAGCACAGCGATATAGTAGCATCCATTATGTTATAGAAGCTATGCGGATTTTATTGTTAAACTCTAACCCTGCACTCTTTGGCTATCTCGTTATGATGGCGATTAGATTGGTAGAACTGTATCGGGTGCTAAAACCTACGGGATCAATCTATTTGCATTGTGATCCGACGGCGAGCCATTACTTAAAGATAGTGCTAGATGCAGTCTTTGGCCCCGAAAATTTTAAGAATGAAATTGTTTGGAAGAGGTCCACCGCACACAATATGGAAACCAAGGGTTATACCCGAGTTAATGACGTGCTTCTATTCTTTACCAAAACTGGGGACTACACTTTTAACGAATTATATACTCCATATTCCGATGCGCAACTTTCACGATATAAAAAAGACAAGGATGGACGCCTTTATAAAGCAGAGAACTTAACTTTTTCGACGCCTAACCCCTCACGACAGTTTGAATGGAGAGGATCAAAGCCTCCCGCAAATAGATCGTGGGGGGCTTCCCTTGAACAATTAGAGAAGTGGTGGAATGAAGGAAGGATATTGAAAAAGAGGAATGGCTCTCCCCGGTTGGATGGATTGCTAATTTACTTAGACGAGACAAAAGGCGGAAGCCCTCTTGATACATTTTGGGGCGATATTAACAGGATAGGCAATACATCTAAGGAACGTTTGGGATATCCTACGCAAAAGCCGGAAGCATTACTTGAGCGCATTGTTGGGGTTTCAAGCAATGTAGGTGATCTTGTATTAGATCCATTTTGCGGTTGCGGTACTACAATAGCGGCGGCGCAAAAACTAAAGCGGCGCTGGATCGGCATTGACATCACTTTCCTCGCCATAGACCTTATTCGCCAGCGGCTCCTTGACCACTACTATCGAGGAGAGACGGGGTTGAATGAGCCGGACGCCCGTAAGCAATTTGACGCCGAAATTGAGATATTCGGCATTCCCCGTGATTTAGAAGGGGCGCGGCAATTGGCGACCAAAACTCCGGGCGATAGGGTCCGCAAGGAATTTGAGAAGTGGGCGGTGTTTAGCGTGGGCGGCGTCTATTCGGAAGTCAAGGGAGCCGATATGGGGATGGACGGCTACTTTATTCTCTATGATGTTGATGATGACAATAAGTCCAAGCGGGTCCAATGCCCGATTCAGGTTAAGAGCGGGCATGTAGGCGCAAAAGACATCCGGGACTTTATTCATGTGATTGATCGAGAACATGCGCTGTTGGGGATTTTCATTACGCTTGAAGGTGCTACGCGACCGATGAAGGCTGAAATTGCCAAGGAACCAAAGGCCCGGCTAAAGATAGGGCAAGAGTACGATAAAGTCATCATTGTCCAGGTGCAGGACATTATTGATGGCAAATTGCCGAACTTGCCGATTCAGCGGGCAACCAAACGGGCAGGAAGGACGGTAAAGAATGGTCAAAGAAAATTGTTCAACGAAGAAACCTAAGCCCAAGAAGGACCGCCTCAAACCGATTTCCCTCTACCCCTTGAAGCCGGAGGACGCCCTTCGTGCCTTCATGCAGGTCAACCCCGACGGTATAGTGAAACGGCGCGGGGGTAAAAAGAGCGATGAAACGGGAGGTTAGGGATGTGCTTTGCCAAAGGTATAATTCCGATTAATTATGGCACTGGGTTTGACTTGAGGACGGGGGGTGTGCGAATCGGTGCCCTGGTATCCGCCCTCGCCGCGAGCGGGGAAGGGGAATGAAAACGGAAGCGGAGATCAAAAGGGAGATTAAGCGATTACAACAAGCCGCCCGACGCAAAACGAAACGCGGGAGTTTTAACGACCTAGAAGAAGCGTGGGTTATGGGCTTTCAAGTGGATGAACTCAAGTGGGTGATCGAGGAGGACAAGTGATGAACGCTGACACCGAAATTAGGGAATTAGAACTGTGGGCTAGTGAGAACGGCGCAGAAATAATATCTACTCTCCGGTATTATCTCTCCGCCCTCTCCGCATCCGAGGCCCAGGTCGCGGAGTTGACCGCCGAGAATAAGCTGTTGAGGCGGATCGAGGCGGCGGCGACAGCGCTGCACGACGCACACTACAAGGGCGACCCGACCGACCATCTGTTTCATATCTTGGATAAATCCCTGGCCGGACCTTCGACAAGCTCGGGGCAGGCGAGCGGGGCAATGGAGAAAACGACAACGCCTAAATCCCTCAAAGATATTTACCCCGACCCGATGGATTACACCTGATCGGGGAAGGAGGGGGGAGGGGAAATGAAGCGCGAACAGGGAAAATGTCCAGACGACAAATATTTGCCGCGCACGGCTAACCGGGCGTTGCATGATGCCATCCTATCGTTGGACATTCCCAATGCCGATTCGTTGGCATGGAGCATATTTCAGGTTCGGATGTCGGATTTGCGCGACCTCATGGCCCAGGCCGACGATCCGAAGTTTGAGGCGGTGGTGAAGGTTTTGAAGAAAGGATGATGGATGAAAGTCAACGATAAGTTAAGGATGGAGAACTTGAGGCTTAAACGTCAGTTAGGGGCTGCTGAGAATGCCCACGTAGTCCTGAAAGATCGGGAGTGGTTCGCCATCAGCGCCTACTACGACGAGGACGAAGATGATTAACCATTTATCCTACTCCCAGATCGCCGAATTTCGTAAGTGCGGACGCTTGGCGTTCTTTCGGCGCTACGACAAGAGCGCGCCCAAGTTCCCAGTCCCATCCTATATGCACGAGGGCACGGCCTATGACAAGGGGGTAAGCGTAGGGTTGGCGGAAAAAGCCGTTAATGGCCAGGAACCAAACGAAACCGCGATGACGGACGCCTTTGTTCAAACCCTCCAAAATCCTGAGCGCGAAGTTGACTGGACGGAAGCCAATCAAAAGGAAGCCGAAAGCAATGGCCTCGGGCTGGTCCGGCTATATCGCAATGAGATGATTCCAGATATCATGCCTATTCGGGTCCAGGAGAAGCACGCCGTTATCTTCAAAAACCGGCCTTGGAGCATGATTGTGGTTCCGGATTGTGAAGCGACCGATGCCAATAAAGAAACGATAATCATTGACAACAAGCGCCCCAAGATGGGAAATACCCCAAAGGCCAATAGCGCCATAACATCCGAACAACTTACCGCCTATTCGCTGGCGTGGCAGTCCCGAACGGGATCATTGCCAACCCGAGTTAGACTGGACTATGCTTTGGCCTACAAGGGTACGCCCCAGGACATTGATAGGTTTGCGGCTATCTGCGGAAGCAAAAGCGGAGGCATCCTGGGAATTTTAAGCCTCACGTCCAATCGTGACGCCGATGCCATACGCTGGTATTTACAAGTCATGGAAAGCGTTGCAATCAATCTACAGGCGTGTTTAGATGGGAAGATCGAGTGGGGTTACGCCTCTCCCGATGGATGGTGGTGTACGCCTGAAAAGTGCGAATATTGGCAATATTGCCATCAAAACTAAGGAGAATAATCATGGCCCCAAAGAATTTACCGGAAGCTACTACCCCACAGGACCGCGAGGCGGCAGTAGGCAATGTCAATTTAACCAGCGTGATCGAACAACTGGCCATAATGGTCAATATGGACCCCAAAGCCTATGATGCGCTCGCGCGCGAGGTCACGACCCGTACCGCCAAGAAGAAACTGTCCGAAGAAGAATATGCCTATTTTATGGCACAATGCCAAAGCCTTGACCTCAATCCGGTCAGGGGAGAAATCGCGGCCTTCCCCAAGGATGGAAAGGTGATCCTGATCATCTCGAACCGGGGCTGGGTCAAGATTGCCAAAAAGCATGATGATTTCGATGGCTATGACTCCGAATTGCACTTCGCCGCCAACGGCCAGCTTGATTACATTATAGGGATCGTATATCTCAAGCACACCTCCCACCCCGTTCGTTTCCCTGTTTTCATGACGGACTTTTATAGGGCGGAATCTAACGCATGGGTAAAGTACCGGAATACCATGTTGGCAAACAAAGCTCAAAGCCACGGCTATATGCACACCTTCGGATTCGCCGAATGTATGGACTTCGACGATCTGGAACGGCTGGTCGGACTTAACGATGCTTCCGCTCCCAAGTCCTTGCCCGAGATGGAGGTTGCCCCCCCGGAAACCGCTCCCACGCCGCCTACGCCGCCCCCTGTAGCCTCGTTGCCTCCCCAGCCCGGTCCTACCGGGACCACAACCCAACTCTCGCAGAGACAACGATGGTATCTGGGGGGGCTGTGGAAAGAGCATACAGGCATCGTGGACAAAGAGAAACGGGATGAAGCATGGTTGGTGTTCTTTCGAGATAAGGGTATTCTAAGCCCTGGATATGATGACCTCAAGCCCCTATTGGACAAATGGGCAACTACAGATCAGAATAGAAAACCCAAGCCCCCGGAAGACATCTCCGAAATCATTGCCTTCCTTGAGTGCCATCCCGAGTTCAAACCCGCTGCTGGGGAGGGGGTAGGAGCCTCCCCCCCAGCGCCCCCCGATGGGGGCCTAATCCTCGTTACCGGCATTCCTTGTCCTAACGAGATGCCAGAAGCATTAGAGGATCGGGGGGAGTTGTTGGCCATCATCGACGCCAGTGTAATGGAGGCGGCCAAAGCCAAGAAGCTCAAACGACCGGATGTGGTCAAGATTGCGGGAGACCGATTTGGGTGTGGACTTCCCAATCTGGATCTCAAGCAATGGAAGATCATCTGGCTGCACATCCTGACCTTAAAAGGATAACAAAAAAGGAGGAAAAAATGGACGACATTATTTTCCAACATGCTGGATTGACTTGTTTGATTAAGTCTTGCCTCACAATGCACCTGTGTGGATACGTGGGTATTCCTCAATCGCATCCTCTGTATGGCATAAAGTATAACAAAAAGCATCCCGTGCTCATCACCCCGATGAATCAAAGACTCAGAGAACCCATGCCGAAAAATCCAGGACTTGGTATCATGATTCCAGTATTGTTCGGGGGCGAGCTAAAACCAACACCAGAACAAAGCCTAAAAGTTCACGGTCAAATCACTTTTGCCGATCATTGGGAGGGCTATCCTGATCTTTGGTTTTTCGGATTTGACCTCGGCCACGCGGGAGATGAAGGTCTTGCCTGGAATGAGGATTATGTTCGGAAACAGTGCGAGCTTTTGGCTGATCAACTCTCAGTAATTAAGGGTGGGGAGGAGGGGGATGACCAAGCACGAACTCATCAAGCAGAGGGGCACTTTCCAGACGCGATTAATCCTCCGAGATCCAAACGGTTACGGTCGCGGGCATGGGAGTTTGTCGAGGCGGCTCGTGATGTAGTCAACGCTGGCCGACACGATATCGGAGATGCTATCCACGAACTCGCGGGACTGCTACCGTCTTTGGAGCCGAAGGATTAGAATGCGCTGGTTCAAACATCTTGCCCGCTCTCATGATGATGAACGCTTGGGCCATATTCTTGATGAATTTGGTCCTGCTGGATATGGTGTTTTCTGGATGATCGTTGAGCGCATTGCCCTAAATATGGAGGGCGGAGATCAAACCAATATGGAGTTTTCATTGAAATCATGGGCACGCTACGTCCGAATGGAACCGAAAAAAGCTCTCAAAATCATCATGGAATCGTCACGGATCGGCTGTTGGACGGTGGAAGTGTCGGGACAAAATCTAAAGATAGACTGCCCTAAGTTGTTGAAATATAGAGATGAGTACACAGAAAAGTCCCGACACAAGCAACGGAAAAGTCCCGAGAGTGTCCCTCCAGATAAAGAGACAGATAAAGAGAAAGAGACAGATAAAGAAAATGTTATACCTACCACCGCAGGTAAGCCTAAAAACAACCCATGTGATAGTCAAGTTTCAATTCCTGTGTCCTTCATCCCTCCCGCATCTCCCAAAATCTCCTCTCCTACCTGCAATAAAAACGATGATCTGCTATCGCTAGCGGACTACAGCGCCCCGGAAGTGCAGGAGGCCGCCCCTACCCCCGTCCCCACCCCCAAACGCAAGCCCACGGGCAAATCTGACGATACCGACCCACGTGTAAAACAGTTTATTGACCACTTTTACCAACGCTATCTTAAAGTCTTCAAAGACCGTTATCATGTCAAAGGCGGACGAGACGGAAAATTAGTCAAGGATTTGCTTAAAACTTATGATCTGGACACACTCAAATGGAAACTTGAGCAATTTTTGATCGACGACTTTGAGTGGGCAGACGGAGAGAAGAGCATCCCGGTCTTCACCAGCCGGATCAATAAGTACCGCGTCAAAGGTAAAACCGAAACCAACGGTATAACCTTTGCTTCAGATTATCGGGCCAACCTAGAGAAGGGGAAACTTGGTGGTTAATGATAGTCAAAACCAGGTAGTCGCCGATGCCGAGCGCGCGGTATTGGGCGCAATCCTACTTGACAATACCGCCCTAGATATTATCTCAGAGTACATTCAGCCTGAAACCTTTTACACCAACGATCATTACCGGCTGATTTATGCTGCAATACAGGAGTTGCGCGGGAAAAAACCCATTGACCTGCTTACGGTTATAGATCGCCTGATTGAAAAAAAGCAATTTCAAACCAAGGAAAATCCGGCGGGAGTTATCACCCCGGTTGAAATAAGTAATCTGGCGGGACAGATAGGCACTGCATCAAACATTGAATTCTGGGCGGACATCATGCTCAAAAACCAGATGCGCCGCCGAGTCATCCAAGAGGCCCAAATTGCCATACATGAGGCCCAGACCAGTGAGGATATCGAAGCCACGATTAGCACGGTTTCCATGCGGATGCAACGCCTACTTGAAGGGTTACCAACCCTGGATATAAACATTGAAACCATAGCCAATAATGCGGTTGCGGAAATCCGCAGCCTGGTTTCCGGGACCATAACCCCGGGCATTAAAACAGGATTGCATATATTAGACGGGGAACTCCGGGGGGGATTCAAACCTAGCCATCTCGTTTGTCTAGCCGGGAGGCCGGGTACTGGCAAGAGCGCGCTGGCTTTTCAAATCGCTCTCCACGCTTCAGGCATAGGAAAGTACATTGCGGTGTTTTCACTGGAGATGACAGCCAACGAGTTGATCCAGCGGGCTATATGCCAACTGGGAGAGATCAATTCCGCCAACTTCCGGCCACAAGGATTGAGTGAGTCCGAACTATATAGAGTAAGTGATGCGGGATATCAAATCAGCGGACGTTCACTATGTGTCTACGATGCTCCCAATATGACCGTCGCCAAGATCGCCAGTAAGGTTCGGAGACTCCATAAAGACAAACGGATTGATATGGCGATCATTGATTATCTACAGTTGATCCCCGCCGAATGGGTAAAAGGACAAACCCGGGAACGTCAGGTCGCAGAGATGTCGCGGGCGCTCAAAAACCTGGCCCGTGAACTGAATATTACCGTCATGATGCTGAGCCAGTTCAACCGCGACGTGGAGGATCGGAAGTTGGGTCGTCCCCGCTTATCGGACTTGCGCGAGTCCGGCGCTATTGAGGCCGACTGCGACGTGGTATTGGGCATTTCCCGCCCCAGCACCTATGTTGATGGTTACGAGCCGCAATATACCCTACTGGACCTCATGAAAAATCGGAACGGCAAATCTAACCTAACTTTCGAGCTTCAATTTCAGGAACAATTCGTCCGGTTTATTAAATGGACGGGAATTAAGGGTGGCAAGAGTGGATTACAACCCACGGCACCCATCAAGGACTATAAAAACTATACCTAGAGAGGCGAGGATTAATGCGACGCAGACGGCCCAGGATTGATCCTAGGATACAGGAGCAAATCATCCTGTTGGGTAGCATGGGCAAGCCGCCCGCTGTCGTGGCATGTGCCCTGGGGGTTTCCCGGGGCACGGCCCGCAAATATATGGTACGGGCAGGCATTACGCCTACCCGTGTCCCGCGCCGGAAATATGGCGCAACCCATACAGTCCCCAAGATGAAATATTCAAAACGCATCTGTTTAGGTTGTGACATCGAGTTTGATAGTTGGGGCATAATGAACAGAAAATGTCCGCTATGCCGGGAGCGGGATGGGATTCATTTCGATCTTCCCGTCCACCATAAAATACGACATATTCATCATGCGGAGATTGTGGAATGAAGCCCTACTACGATCATGCCGGAATTCAAATTTATCTTGGGGATTGCCGCGAGGTGTTGCCGACGCTGGCCCCGGTGGATCTGGTGCTGACGGACCCGCCATATGGGATGAACTATTATAGCGGCCATTATAAACACGGAAATCCCTACGCACCTGTTGCCAATGACGACCATTATCCCTGGCCCATTATTAGCCAATGTCTGGATATAGCTACGGCGGCAGTCTATTCATTCTGTCGGCGGGACAACATAGGCGATCTTATCATAAAACCAAAATCATTCCTGGTATGGGTTAAAAATAATTGGACCGCTGGCGATCTGGAACATGCTCACGGCCGGGCTTGGGAAGGGATCGCTTTTTATCCCCGAGAAAAGCATAAATTCCTGTCGCGCATCCCCGATGTAATTTATAGCAATAGGGTGCCGCCCGACAAATTGAATCACCCCACCGAAAAGCCCCTTGGAGTTATGCTGACAATCATAGGGGCCAATGCGGGCAATATCATCTGCGATCCGTTCATGGGTAGTGGCACGACCCTCGTTGCCGCCAAACAGGTGGGGAGAAAAGGTATCGGCGTGGAAATTGAAGAGAAGTACGCGGAGATTGCGGCTAAACGGCTTAGCCAGGAAATGCTACCATTTGGAGATTAGATGAAAAGAGAAGATACTAAACGGACCCTATCCTGCCATGCGGCAGAACCCCATATTGTGTCGGCCACGGAACCAGCTTGTATCAATTGGGAGTTGGATCCAAAACTGGCGCATATCCGCGCCGTTGAGCACACATGCGGATCATGCAATTGGGCAAAGGGAGGTTCAAAATGAAGCTGAACACCGGCGCGCGGTTCAAAAAGCCCAAGCGCAAAGAAACTGAAATCCAAGCCGAGATTTTGAACCTGCTTAAGCGGCGCGGAATATTCGCCTACAACTCCAAAAATCAAGGCACGTGGAATGCGGCCAAAAGTTGTTATATCTATCATGGCCTCCAAGGTGTCCCCGACATCACCGGATTTTTACCAGGCGGCCGTGCCCTTTACATCGAGGTCAAGAGACCAGGAGAAAATCTCCGCGAGGGATATTTCACCAAGGCCGGTAAATACATTCCGGGACAGACGGATTTCCGCGATATAGCGATTGCGCAGGGGACGCTCTATATCCTCGCCCGCTCAATCGAGGATGTCGAATCCGCGTTGCCGCCGCCGGGGGTGGTGTATGTGTGGTGCACGGCTGGTGAGCCTTGCGCGTGGGCGATCAAGACGGGAGGAGAATAATGGAAAACGTGCAGACCAGCGGAACCTTGTTTGACAAAACCGAATACATCATCAAGTGGCCTCGGCGCTACGAGGATTTCGATGACAATGCTCGCTGGCGCATTCGAGATGCGGTGTGTGCGCGGTTGGCCGATATTGAGTGTGCCGAGGTAGACGGCGAAGATTATGCCGAAATCGCGGAGGAACTAATCAAGTGGCATTCCCACCATGACGGCTATGAAATCGCCAAGTTATTGGAAGATTATCACGGCTGGAAAATTAGCGTATCCGTTGTCGAGGATCTGGATTCCTTGCCTAACATTATTAACAATGCTGTTCGCGCCGAAATCGCCAACTGGAGCAAGGCGAATAATATTCGGCTTACATGCAAGATAGGGGATCGGGTAGCATGGCTTGATCGATGGAATCATAAAGCCTATTCAGGAGATATTGTTGGTATTGACGGCGAACATGGCGAGGTTACCGTATTTTGCGAGGCGCTGGGGCACGTGCGCACGGGAGTGGGTAGTCACGGACGAATTTTATCTGTCGAGCAAATTCAACCATATCCAGAGGAGAAAAAAGATGGATAAAAGTTGCGAAAATTGTAATCGTAATGCCGGAAAACGGAGAGTTGCTAATGCTTTTGCCGGTCAATAAACTCATCTGGGATCCAACTTGGACTAGATGGTGCCGTATCCCCTATTTTGGTCATCCGAGGGGATGTCCCAATTTTATGACCGGACACACGGGATGTCCTGGGGAAGTTCGTCCATTGGAAGAGATAATCGACATCGAACGAAAGATGTTCATCGTCTATGCCGAATTCGATCTGGCATCTCATGTAGCGAAGATGCGGCGGGAACATCCCGGCTGGACCGACCGGCAATGCCGCAATGTGTACTACTGGCAGGCCGGGGCGCGTAAGCGGCTCCGCGAGGAAATCCGGGTGGGCACATTCGGATTGACTCCCGCCCTGGTTGTGCTCGAACGCCCCGAAGCCTATGGCGTCAACGTCTACGCGACCTGTGCGGCTTCGGGTTTGAGGTTGGAGCGCATCAAAAATCTTCGGATCTGCCGCCACGTCGCGTTAATCGGAGAACGACCATAAAGGAGAATAGGATGGAAATCAGAGAATTACAGCGATTGATTTACGAGTATGGCAAGGGAAAAGGCTTCCATGATAATGACCCGACGGCGGACGAAATCTGGGAGCAGGGCTGCGATATCATTCCGCGTTGGCTCATGAACGTAGTAAGCGAGTTAGGCGAAGCGCATGAGGCTTTTCGGTGCGATGACCGCCTGAATTTTGCAGAGGAACTAGCCGACGCCGTACTCCGTATCCTTGACGATTGCGAGACCCTTGGCATTGATCTGGAGGCCGAAATCATCGCCAAGATGGAGAAGAACAAGCAACGTCCGCACATGCACGGGAAGAAGTGCTAGGAGAAGATATGACCCGCAAAGAAGCCATCGCCATCCAGTGTTGCCGCCTATGCCAACACCGGAAAGATAAGGGATGCGAAATATATGATGGGCATGGTTGCCTTGAAGGACCGGGCTACCGAAAGTGTGTCGGCCCCGACCATGATGATTGCCAGAGGAATTCATGCGAAGAATTCGCGGTGAGGGAAAAATGCTAACCCTTGATGCCGACCGCTATGTCTCGGTAAACGACCAGAGATCGCTCGTCATCCAATCATACTGGGAGCGTCAATACCTCGCGCTCTATGGCCGCGCACAATTTGAGATTTTACTCGCTGTAATTGAAGACAACATCCATAGTGATGACGATGGCGAGCACATTGATTGGCCCGCCGTGGAGAAGACATGAAACGCAAACCAATAATGCTTATGGTGGCGATCATTTTGGTTGCGCTGGGATTCCGGCTGTCCGTTGCCAACTGGCAAACCATTGTCTATCCCGACTCCGCGCAATACTTGCATCTCGCCCATGAAATACGGCACGGGGCGCTGTTCGCACACGACTATGATCTAAGAGCCGGATTCGTCAACTCACGGCGGGTGCCGATGCTGTATTCTTCGCTGGTGGCGGCAATACCGGAAAATGTGCAGAATCCAGAGATCGCCGGGATCATGGTGTCCCTAGCAATGAGTTTACTGGTCTTCATTCCGGTTTATTATTTAACACTCCTGCTTTACAATCGTCGCGCCGCGATGATCGCTTGTGCTGTCATGGCCTTCCATTATTATGTATTGATGTATAGCACCACGATTCTAACCGAGTCTACATTCACCACTTTGTTTATGACCTCGATCTGGGCCGCGAGCGCGGCATTGCGAGCACCGTCATGGAGGCGCTGGGCCTTGACCGGGACTATGTGTGGCTTGGCATACCTAGCCCGCGATGTAAGTTTGCCCTTAGTAGGGATAGCGGCCGTGGCCCTGCTGATCAAACATGCCTGGGTGGATAGGATCGGATGGCGGCGGGTCGGCGCGTACTTGTCCGCGCTGATCATCGCGTTGGTCCTGGTATCACTACCGTTTTGGGTTCACGTCCGGGTGCGGACGGGATATTGGTCGGTGACCAATCGGATGACATCAGGCGGCATCGTCGGGCAAGTTGGCGGCAACGATACCATGCCTATCGTTCCCCGCGCCATCCGCAATGGAGTTGACTACGGACTTGCAGCATACCAGGCGGCGACACCACTGATTGCTTGGTTGGTGATACTCAATCTATTGTTTGCGATTGGCCGAGACTCCAAACTGGCTATGCTCCGGTGGGCGTGGCCAATGGCCTGGGCGGTTATGTTACTGGCAATATATTCGATATTGACTCCCCGCATGGATGATGCGCGATATGTCTATCCGGTCATGCCGATGGCGATTATGTTGGCGGCGGCGGCAATTGATGTCATATCTCGTGCATGGAAGAAATCGGCAACAACCTGGGCAGCTATAGGGTTCATTGTCGTAATCTTCGGCGCTCAATCGGGATCATATTTCCGCTTGCTACTGATGTCCCATGAACATCCGTCACAGATCTATTATTATGGCGGGGCCAAGCAAGTGGCCCAGGACATGAGGGAATTGGGCTACGATCTAACTGGGAAGGACGTTATCGCCGATAAGCCGTTTGTCGCCTATTACGCACATGCCTATTGGCATGTTGACTATGATCAGGGGCGAGCACTTCCGTCCATCATGCCTGGCCTGCTAGATCTGATCAAGGCCAATGAAGGCAATTACCTGGTTACCGATAGTGCGAATTCTTCCGTCCTGAACCCGCAATATTTTCAAATGTCACTCGCGCTAGAACCAATACCTAATGCCCGTCTTATTTATAGCCGATCATTCCCGCATTACAAGAAAATCATCACGGTTTATGATTGCGGACTGGTAGAGTATGATCATCCCCGAACCATCCCGCAGCACGTGGCTGTAGCCCATGAATACCTCATCGCCCAATCGCTACCACTCGCCTTACGCGAAGTAGACGCCGCTTTACAACTTGATCGGTGCAACCTAGACGCGCTCATGCTCAAGCGTGAAATACTCAAGGCTTACCTGAATTGTTGTGAATATGTCCCATTAGAACAGGAAGCTCCACTACTTTTGCTCGTGGTTGCGCGGTTCAACGAACAGTACCGGGGATGCTATCCGCCGAGGACAGAATGATGGACGACATCACACTCCATTGCGGTGACGCCCTAACCGTGTTGCGGACTTTGCCGGACGAGTCCGTGCAGTGCTGCGTTACTAGCCCTCCTTATTTAAATATGCGTGATTATTCCATCGCGGGTCAAATAGGGTTAGAATCCACGGTTGGGGAATATATCTTAAAATTGGTTGAAGTCTTCCACGAGGTTCGACGAGTATTGCGTGCGGATGGTACATTATGGCTAAATATTGACTGCTCTTACGCTGGCGGCGGAGGATTTGCTCCGAATGCGCCCTCAACAAAAGAGAGCATAAGCGGAAAGAGCGGCATTGCCGGTGCATTAAGACGGGAAGGCGTAAAGCCGTCTGGCCAATTCAAATCCAAAAACGTTATTGGTATCCCGTGGATATTGGCCCTGGCAATGCAGGCCGATGGATGGTATCTGCGATGTGATTGTATCTGGTATTGCAAAAATTTGCCGATTTTGAGGACAGGGCTTGACAAATAGGGATAGGCTGGCTATACTATGAGTATGAAACTTTCAGAATGGGCACGGCTTAGGGGGGTCAGTTACAAAACCGCTTGGCGGTATTGGCGGGACGGGAAGCTCGATGGGGATCGCCTGCCATCCGGCATGGTAGTGGTCAAGATGGATTCCGGGAGGCCCCACAAGGTGGTGGTGTATGCCCGCGTGAGTTCAAGCGAGAACCGAGACAATCTTGATAGCCAAGCTCAAAGGATGGTTGATTATTGTACGGCCAGGGGCTATCAGGTGGCCGATGTGATTAAGGAGGTAGGTTCGGGTGTCAACGATAGCCGGAGGTTGTTAACCAAACTTTTGCGGCGGAAGGATTTTAACAAGTTGGTGGTTGAACATAAAGATCGGTTGACCCGTTTCGGATTCAATTATTTGAGCATTCTGTGGGAAGAGCAAGGGGTCGAGGTAGAGGTGGTAAATGAAGCCAAGGATGATCGGGATGATTTGATGCAGGATTTTGTTTCCATCATTACCTCTTTTTGCGCTCGGCTTTATGGGCTACGACGTAGCCGCCGGAAGACGGAAAAACTGATTGAGCAATTGACCCATGATAAAAAAGCATAGACGTTCTAATTCGGGATGGATGCGCCGGACCTCGCGCATCTTCCTGACCGATTTGAACCAAGGAAAGTCGGATAAGTTGGTTGACTTTCTTTATGGATATTCCCATGTGGTGCAATATTTCGTCGAGATGTTTTGGTCTATGCGTGACTTTTCTTCGGCTCTTCCGGCCAAGGAAATTACAGGCCGGGCGGTGTCAAGGTTTGGGGTTACGTCGCGGATG
>Ga0209777_10002657_pt1 | contig 23161 bp, 35 predicted proteins | sample FrelakmetHBP12HB_FD_187147 | JGI IMG/M metagenome (GOLD analysis project Ga0209777, IMG submission 187147) | Freshwater lake sediment microbial communities from the University of Notre Dame, USA, for methane emissions studies -HBP12 HB (SPAdes)... | ecosystem: Environmental > Aquatic >...
TGGCACAGGAGTCTTTCCTTGTGTTGTTATACAGAGACTTATGAAAGGTCTTGTTGAGTGGCAACCAGATCCTGAATTGAGATTTAAACATATTATGGAAAACATGATTCATATTTGCGAATTACAACCAAAGAATATGTTCATATATCTTCAATTATTTGATCCAAATCACGAATATAAAATGAATTGGTATAGAGGGTCTTTCTTGGATGAAGGATTCGATAAACATATGAAAGAAGTGTGGGGATTAGATGGATTTAATTTCATATTAACAAATCCTCCGTTTCAAGAGGTGGATGAAAAAACTGGTAAAAGTAAACCAGCTGGGGCTAATTTGTGGTCAAAATTTTTATATAAGAGTATAGATGTTTTGAAAAATAACGGGAAACTTTTACTAATACACCCTCCAGCGTGGAGAAGTTATGGAAATAAAATGTTAGATGATATTTTTTATAAATATCAATTGAAACATCTAGAAGTAGGAACGTCGAAAAAATATTTTCCTACTACATCCAGTAGATTTGATTGGTATTATCTTATAAAAAGTGAAAATCTGAAAGAAAAAACTAAAGTTTTGTGTGATATTGACATGAAAAACGGAGGAAAAATAATAGAATCTAAAATATTATTTAATCATGAAATTAAAGTTATTCCAAATTTATTAACTTCCGATTCCATATCAATTTTAAATAAATTAAATATAGATAAAAAATTGGAAATAGTAAGAAGTTGTGAATATCATACTCAGAACGCTGACCTTAAAAAAGAAAAAAACGATGAATATACATATCCTATTATACACACAGTTTCAAAAGATGGATTACCTGGAATTCTATGGGCTAAAAATCCACACAAGAAACAAAATTCACTAAAAATAGTTGTATCAAATGCGGGTTATTTGATTCCTTATTTTGATAAAGGGATGATGGGCACAACACAGAATGCATTTTTTGTTGAGGTAAAAGATGAAAATGAAGCGAAATTAATATCGGATTTAATAATATCTAAAATTTTCAAATTTTATCTTCATATGAATAAATTTTCAGCTTATTTTAATAGAGTATTAAACACACTACCATATCCGGATATTAAAAATCCAGTAAGTGATGAAAAACTTTATGAATATTTCAATTTAACAGATGAAGAAATAAAATTAATAGAAGAAACGATAAAATGAATCTCCACGAATATTACGACCATATAATAGAACAATATAAGAAAAAGAACTTTAAAGTAAGAAAGTTTAAAAAAGTCTCTTTATCTAAACCTTCTCCTCATTTAGAAGTTCTAAATTATCTTATGTATGAGTGGTGTGATGATCATAAAGATTTTCGTTATAAGGATATATTTGATTATGTGGTAGTTCCAAATGATTGTGATTTTGATTTCACATCAATAACATTTGAAGAATTTTTTCAATTTTTAAAAGAAAAGAAAATATAATTTTTATTTTTAATATATAAGAGAAAAAATATTTTCTCTTGATTAATAATTACGACTTATTTCTTGAATCATCATATTTCATCAATTTGGATACAGGACCAAATGATTATCCACTTGTCGCTAGAGACACAAGAAGACAAAATAGATTAAAATATAAAACTTCTAAAATAGAAAGAAAAGGTGGTTCAAGGCTTGGTGAACAAATATCTGAAATATTGTTTAACGCTACAAACCAAAATGTTATAGATACATCTCATCCATTTGTAGATTTGAGGGTTCTGGATGATATTGAAAATGTGGCTGTTAAAAATGAATACATATCTGTTAAAACCTCATTTGTCAATCACAGTTTGAGAACATCTGTAGGAACTTCAGGTGGATTCAAAATTGGGCAATTAATTCTTTTCGCCTTAGATCAAATGAATTTTAGAGTGTATAAGACTTCTGATTTTAAAATAAGACATTCTTGGCAAACATATGTTTTTACTACATATTTAGAAGAAATCATATTAAAATTATTTAGTAATAATGTTCATCATTATAAATACGCCTTTTTACATAGTCTATTGATCTTTAAAATAATATTGGATTATTTGAAATTATTGAGAAAAGATAAAGATCCAATGATGACAGACATAAACGATCTAAAAGCCGTTGTGGCTGTTATTGCTGCTAAGTTTGTTGACGCTAAATATACACGCGCGAATTATTTTGGTCGTATAGAAACCTTAGAACCTAATGTTAGTGAGTTTATTCAAGGACATAATACAAAAATTCAAAATTACATAAGAGATAATAAACTCACTATTCACGAGCCAAGAAATAATAGTTGGGTAAGAGAAATTCTTCCAATCGGCGTTAGAAACATAAAAATATCTTATTGTGTAATTTATTTTGATAAGGAAGAAAATAATAGGGTTATATTAAATGTATATAAAACAAAAAGTTTAAAATTTGAAGATTTATTTATCAATACTTTAAATGAATGGAGTCAGAGGGAATATCATATAGACGCCGTCAATGTTTACAGAAGAGATAGAAAGAAAATTAAAACACTTATCCTAAATTTTGACGGTGTTTGCGCGGCATTTCAAAATAATGGGATATCAGACCAAAGAGTTTTTGATACTCACATTCAAATAGACTTATCTCTCAAACATGAACGCGATAGAAGAAAAATAGGCACTAAAATGATGTATATAAAAACCATTAACAATATTAAAGGTATCAATAGTGACGAAAAAGAAAAGGACATTTTGAGAATTTTAAATAAATCAGTTAAATTGTTGGACGTAGATGATGTTAATAAGAAAAATGCTCGTATAAACGCGTTCTCAGAATTTATTGATAATCTTTCTACCGAAGTGCTAGCACCAGAACAACCAATTGCGCCTGTAGTTTAAAACTTTCTATTTACAAAAGGATTCAACTTCTTTGGTTTGAAGTTATCTTTCTTCATTGGACTCTTTTCTTGATCAATAGATGTATTGAAATAAGAATCCATATCAGTAACGATTTTAACTCCGTCTTCAAGAGAGCCGAATTCCCCTATCTTTCCGCTTCTAAACACACCAGAAATAAATTGTCCTCCCATTAAACCGCCGTAGTAATAGCAGTTTCTAAGTGAGCTTAATTGATCCACATCTGTGTTTTCTAGTTTACAGTTATTCACGTCTGTAGAAATAACTTTACAGTTATGAAGGTGAGCATTTTTGACCTCGCAGCTTACGAATATACAGTCTTTGTAAGTTCCACCGTTGGCGTTACTGTCAATAAAAGACATATTCTTTAAATCAAATATACATTTGAAATCCGCATCCACCAATTCCAATTGTTTTGTCTCCGTATCCCAATTAATTAAACAGTTACTTAAATTATCGATGTTTTTAATTATATCGTATATCTTACTATAAATATTCGAGTAATATGACTTCACAACCACAAATGATTCATCCTTATCTACTTCCAATTGGATTGTCGGGAATTCCGAGATAAATTTCTCTAAACTTGAAAAGTTTTTGAAGTTATTGATGTTCTCATCTAAGATGCCTCTCAACTCTTTTATATCATCTTTATCTAATTTTTCGTTGATGCAATTCCAAGTCAGTGAAACAAAATAATCCATCAGTTCCATAATTTCCCTACTCTTGAACTGATAATCCTTATCGCCAATATATCTAAACTCTAATCTTCCGTTGAACGCTTCTTTTATATTTACGCCGTAATATTTAGTGTCTGGTAATTGAATATTATTGATTAATATATTAATGGCGTCATTCGTATAATCATATCCTTTAAATGGTATAAGTTTTTTAATGCTCTTAGCGTAGAAATTATCTTTTCTAGTTGGAAAGAATTTATAAATCAAGTCCTCTTTTATTTGAAGTATGAGTTTTAAAATATTCAATTTGTCCAACACCTTTTCAGTGAGATCTTTATCAAAAGATATGTTTATATGTAATGAGCATTTTTCATCCGTCTTTCCATATTTTTGTAATATGGCTAAACATTTCAAAAGAGTTAGTTTTGCGTTTTGATAAGACATTGGTCCAGTGATTAATTCAACCATGTCAGGCCCCCCACTCAAATCAGGTTCAATTTTAAAATTATGATCATCCACTTCCATTTCGGAGTGATATTTACGCTTTCCCCACACTTTAATTGGAGCGAGCTCACGATTTAGTAGCTCTAGTAATTTATAATAAGATCTATCGGTGTAGAATTCGAATTCGAATCCAAGTATAGATTTCTTTAATATGTCGTAAGACCCTATGTATTTATTGGTGAAATTATCCATAATGCTATATATATTAAAATTAAAAATCAAAAAAACTATTTTTATATTTTTATATACGTATAGTAAAACAGAACCACCAGATAAATGTGGTTCAAAAATAAAATAAAATTATGTTAATAAATGAAAAAATAAAGATTAAATTATCAAAAAAGAACATAAAACATTTTAAATCACTTGGTTATAATGGAGAATTAAAAGATATTATTGAAGTGTTCACTAAAGATATAAATCCAGGTAGTCATATACTTATTAAAGTTAAATGTGATATTTGTGGAAATGAGAAAGAAATTTTATTTCAAAAATATATTAAAAATATTAAAAATGGTAATTTTTACGCTTGCTCAAGTAGGTGCGCACAAGATAAAGTAAAAAAAACTAGTTTAGAAAAATTTGGTTCTGAATATTATATGCGAACAAAAGAATATAAAGATAGTGTCAAAGAAACTTCAATAAAAAATTACGGATGTGATCATTTTACTCAAAACGAAGAAGTTAAAAATAAAGTTAAAGAAACTAATTTAGAGAGATATGGGGCTGATAATCCATTCAAATTTTTTTATTATTAAATTTTTTTGTATATTTGTTCCAAATAAAAATAGATTATGTCAATATTAGACGACGACGTTGATATCACAAAAGATATTCTTATCGATAAATTAATCAGGGAAACTACTGATATTCAAACGTATTGGTGGAGCAAGAGGAATTGCACCACTTATTACGAATATGTGCATAGACATAAATTAAAAGGCAAAGTTGAAATAGTTTTTAAAATTTATCATTATAAGACTCACGACGGACATTCAATAAACGTTTTTATTCAAAAAGGAGAATATAAATATACTCAGGTATTTATTATTCAAAATAATCCAAGAGTATTTGAACTAATTAAAACAATCAACGATACTAATAGTGTATATAATCTTGACGTATAAACAAATGTGTTTTTTCAATATATAAATTAAAAAAAAATTATGAAATCAGTTAAAGCGAAAGAATTAATCACGTGGCTTGATCGTGAAGTCAGGCTGAAACATTATAAACCAGACTATATTGAAAAATTAATTGAAATATCAGAAATTGAATTATCTGGCGATAAAGAACTTTTAGAAAAGAAAGTAGCTGAGTTTCAGTCTAGATTTTCAACTGAGCATGACGTTTGGTTTGATATTCATTAAGCAATTCCGTTAATTTTCGTAAAATTCATTGAATAAATATACACGTAAAAAAGAAAAAAATTATGAAAGAAATTACAGTAACTGATAAAATGAAATGTCCATTTTTAAAACACGTAGATAATCACTATAGAATATACGAGTGTGGTTATAACGGTAAAGATTTGGGATTTAAAGACGACGCTCCTAAATGCTCAGAGCTTTGTGATCTGAAAGACGGTGTTATAATTAAATTTGATATAAAGTAATTTATTTACCACCATATTTATATAAAGTGTCAACTAGTGTATCCATTTCGCTGTGGTTACGTGCTAATTTACATAATTGTGGATAATTCCACAATTTAAAAACTCTCAATTTATCCTGAGAATCTTCTACCAGAGCAGTAAATAAGGGTTTTTCTACAAAACTAAGTAATTCCATTTCAGCGTAAGTTCCAGCTCCGGCCATGGAATTCAATCCCAAGAATATAGCATCTACTTTATTGATAATCAATTCGTCATAATAAACTATAGCGTCGTTGAACTTCGTTCTAAAGAATAATATTGCTGCATCTACAGCGTCTTGTGGAGCATTGGAATCTCTTAGCGTGGCAAAATATTTATCAAAATCTATTTTATTTCTATCTTCTTCTTTTCTAACAGGATTAAGAAGAGCTGGTTTATCGTATAATTTCAAACATTTCTTTGGATCCTTAATGAAAAAATCCAACATTGGTCCATCTATAGTAAAAGAAGGTTTGACTATTTTAACATCATCGCCTTCCGGACCTAATAAAATTTCTATTTCTGGTAGTGTTGACTTGCCTTTTTCTTTCTTTTCTAACTGATACTCTACGTCATTTCTCCAACCAACTTTTCCACCCTTCTTAGCAGCGTCCATACCACCGGCTAAATATATAGAGTTAAGCTTGAACGCTGGAAATGCCTTATAAACGTCATCTAAACTAGTTAAATCAAAGATATTTAATTTATCGATAAGTTTATTATAAAAATCTTTTTTCTTATTAATCATATAGTTAAGAAGTTGATCGGTGAACCACCTTCTAAACTTATGTTTTAATTTAAATAGATAGTCTGATATAACCCCTTCATTTAAATTCTCACTAATTTTAGCTAAATTTTTGAGTTCGTCCCTGAATTCCATAATCTCATCAGTGTTTAATCTAGCTACAATTGATAAAATTTGATCTAGTCCAAAATCTGGAAAAAGACTTTCATTTAAAAATTGGTTATAATTTTTAATTTGTGATATATTTTTCATATCTTTGTGTTAATTTTTATAGGTATACTTATATATTAAAATTTAATTTTGTTTTTTTATATATATTAAAAAAGATTGGAATAAATGTTAAAACGTTTTGAATCATTCGAACACGATCCAATATGGGACTACATAATTGGTATACCCAGTGGTGAAGTTATTGATGTGAATGATGATGACATTGTAACACTTAAAAAACAAAGGCTTTTAAAATTTGAACGTAATTTAAAATGTTTTACTTTTCTTGATCAGAATTATAAAATGGTCAGGAAACATTTAATAACAGAAGAAAGATTAGATAAAATAAAAAGTTTTTTTGATTCTATTGACGTTTCAATGAAATTTGTAGAAATACATGATGATATGTCAGTTAGTGTTCACGCTGATGTTGATATGAGTCAAAAGGGATTAACATCAATTCCTGTTAAATTTGTTACTGTAGATGGTGATTTTGATTGTTCTTTGAATAAATTAAACAATTTATATAATGCTCCTAGTTTTGTGACAGGTGATTTTGATTGTTCGTGTAATAAAATTTACACGTTGATTGATGGACCTACACATGTTGCTGGAGGATATTATTGTAGTGAAAATTTTCTAACTACTTTGGATGGTTATCCAATTTTATGTAAAAGAGCATTTGATGCTAGTAAAAATCATATTTACACATTAAAAGGAGTGCCAGAAGTTATTGAAGCTAAATTTTTTAAAATTGCGAATAATAAATTAAAATCATTAATTGGAGGACCTAAAAGAGCTTTTAATTTTGATTGTAGTTTTAACCAAATAACAACTTTAGTGAAAGGATTAGAAATTTGTGAGGGTAATTTCGATTGCACACATAACAGATTATATAATTTATTAGGAATGCCAAAATGTAATAGAATATTCTATGAAGAAGGAAATCAAGTAGACGAAAGAGGATGATTAAAACATTTGAATCATATGTGAACGACGAATATCTAATAGGTTTGCCAAGCGGACAAATCATTGATATTGATTATAAGATGATAAATAATCTTAAGCAAGAGGGATATATTGTTTATAATAAAAAATATATGTCTTATGTTTTTAAGGACGAAGTTTATTTAAAAATATTGAAATATTTGAAAATGCCTTTACCCAGTGAAGTTGGTAGTTTCAATTTAGATTTAGTTCAAGAATTCTTCGATAATCAACGAACAGTTAGATCTTATATGATAACAAGTGAGGGCATTGAAGTCAATGGAAATGTCTATATTTCAGGAAAAGATTATGTTTGTTATCCTTTTCAATTTAAACAGGTGACTGGTGATTTTATATGGAAAAATTGTAAATTGAAGACTCTTGAAATGGGTCCAAAAAGAGTAGGTGGAGATTTTATAGTGAGTTATAATGATTTAACTGATTTGATTGGTGGACCAGAATATGTTGGTGGTAATTATGATTGTAGTAATAATAGTTTAATATCTCTTAATGGATCTCCTAAAATGATTTTTAAAGATTTTGATTGCTCGGGTAATAAAGTAACAAGTTTTAAAGGTGGACCAGAGCAAGTTAAAGGAATTATGGATTGCTCAGGTAATAATATAGATGTTGAAAGAGGTAGACCAAAATGTAATTTGGTGATTAGATATTCTAACGCTAAAAAAAGGAATGAAGATAATAGACTTAAATGGTAAATATTAAAACATATAGTCAGTTGAGTGAAGATTTACATAGTCATGAAGATTATATCATAGCAGTGCCTAGTGGTCAAGTCATTGATATGATGAGAGCTGACGCTTTAAGATTAGGTAGGATAGGATTATGTATTTTTGATTATGACAATACTAAACATTATATATGCGATGATAAAGTAGTTCCAATAATATATGATTATCTATGGAGAGATAAAATAGTTTATAGTAAATCGATGATAGAAGAATTTATGGGGGATCTTGGTTTTTTAAGAGATCAATTTAGAATTCACGAAGATTTAAGTGTGGATGCTTATGCTCCTGTAAATATGACTTATAAAAAATTATTTAAAATTCCTTTTAAATTTAATTTATGCACCAGTGATTTTAATTGTTCTTTCAATAAATTATTAAATCTTACTAATAGTCCACGCACAATTCATGGTAATTTTAATTGTAGTTTTAATTATCTCACTGATTTAGTTGATGGACCAAGATTGATATCTAAAGCTTATAATTGTAGTAATAATAAAATATCTTCATTAAAAGGTTCGCCTTTAAAAGTAAACGCATTTAATTGTTCGAACAACAGTCTTAGAAGTTTAGAAGGAGGACCAGAAGTTAAAGGTATTCTATCTTGTTTCAATAATCCGTTCGAAGAAAAAATATTTAAAAAATAATGATCATGTCATATAAAATTTTTGAAAATCGAGATTTAAAACTTAAGGTTGGTGACTTGGTTATGATCACATATAGAGACTCTAGATATTATAAGCATATTGGAACGATAATGCGTATAAATGAAATAGAGGATATGGATGTTAGATTAGAATATGAAGATTTAGTGGTTAGATTTTATAAAACAAACTTATTAAAAGTGGATCAAATAGTTGAAGTCCCAACTGGTGAGGTCGTTACTGTGTCTTACGAACACAGAGTTTATCTTTCCGCAGTTGGTGTAGCTCAATATGATTTTGATAGACAGTGTTATGCTTTTAGAGCAGACGATAGATGGCAAGTAAGTGGATTTCAAATATGATAGTGGATTTTAAAACATATGAAGCCTTGAGCGATCACAAAATTGGAATAGTGGGCATTCCAAGTGGCGAGTATTTGGAATTAAGTGTCGAAGAATTCAATTCTATCAACGATGCTAGATATTTAGATTATAATACCAGATTAAAAGCTTTCACTTTTGACGATAAAGATGTAAATGGAATAACATATTTTATTAAAAGTTCTCAGATATATAAAATTAGAAAATTCTTGGATTTATTAGGTATTAAAAAATATAAAATCAATGATGATTACACAGTAGATACTTACGGTGACGATATTAAAATAAGAAAGAAAATGGAAAACATACCCATTAAATTTGGTTACGTTGATGGGAATTTTGATTGCTCGCATTGTGGTTTAATATCTTTAATGGGATGTCCGGATGAAGTATCTGGAGATTTTAACGCTTCAAATAATAATCTTCCTGATCTATATTATAGTCCTGAAATAGTTAGTGGAAATTACGATGTTAGTCATAATAAAATAGTATCATTAAAAGGAGCTCCAACTAAAATATACGGTAATTTTATAATAGCTTATAACTCTATTAAAAAATTGAATTACTCACCGGCTATAGTTGATGGTGATTTTGATTGCTCTTCTTGTATGTTAGAGGATCTTGATGGAGCACCAGATGATATCGGTGGAGATTTTAACTGTAGTTTTAATTATTTAAAAACTTTAAAAAACGGACCAGATATGATAAAAGGAACCTACGACTGTTCGTTCAACGAAATAGAAACTCTGAAAGACGGACCAGACGTAGCTCGTATTTTCAAATGTAATAATAATAAAATAAAAGATCTGAGTTTAGCACCGATTGATTGTGATGAAGTCATATCACACGGTCAAAAACTTCAATAAAATAAAAATAGAATTTAATATATAGAACAAAATAAAAATTACTTTTATGGCAGAAATAAACTCATTTTCGAAATTTCTTAATCTTAATGAAGGTAAACGAGAAGAAGCCAAAATGAATGAATTATTGGATTTAATGAAAAGACGTAAACTCACACAAGATGAGAGCGATCTTTTGAAATCTTTAAGTAGAGGTGAAAGTCTTCCAGAAGAAGATAATACTCCTCCAACATTAAAGACGCATAAAACTGGAGGTGGTTATCTATTTGATGATGAAGGTAATGTGATGACAGAAGAAGAGGGCGAAGCAAAACCTGGTCAGGAATTCACTACAGCTAAAGGAAAAACAAGATCTGTGGATAAGATTCAACCACCAGAAGAATTGATTGATGCTAGAGTATATAAAAACAAAGCAAGTGAAGAAAGATTCATCTATTCTTACGTCACTCTAACTGATGAGAAAGGCGTTACAAGTCACGACTGGATCATTTATAGAACTGGCGGTGGTGATTTTGGTTCTCTTATGAACACTAACGCTGAGAAATTTAAATATTATAAACAAGTAACACCAGAAGTATTATGGAAAGAACTTGACCATAGATTTGATTACTGTATGGTTTTAGATCAAGATTTATATGAAGATTTTGTTAATTTTATCGAATTATATAGAGAGAACAGCAAAGTGAATAAAGATGTATTGACAAGATTATATAAAAGATTCAGTTGCTTGTTATAAAAATAATTTATTATGAATGAACAATATTAAATATTATGATGAATATGTTAACGAAGAATTCGGATGGAAAGATGTAAAAAAAGTAGCTCTGGGTGCTGGTATATTTGCTCTTCTTTGTGTGGGTGGAACTTCATGTGGTGATTATAGTAACATAGCTTATAATGTAACTAAACAAAAAGAAATTAAAAATAACGATAAAAAAATAGCTAAAGGTAAAGTCGTTCATGTAAAAAGATGGTCTACAACAACTTATAATCCATCGACAAAAATATATGATACTGATTATTCAAAATATGATGGTAGAAATTGATGGTTGTGTATATTTTATTCATATGAATCACTGGGACAACGACGAAGAAATGGTAAAAGGTAGTGTGTTATATTTAGACTTAAAAGGAAATGGTGAAGGATATATTGTATTTAAAGATAAAGTATATGATTTGAGCCATTTTGGAACAGATAAAATTGAAGATTTTGGCGGAAAAGTAAATAAAGAAAAAGAAACTGAAAAAGATTCATGGTAAAAATAACAATAGATTATGAAACGAACAAGGAGAAATAATAATATGTTGAATGAAGGAGTATATGACTTCTATGAAGTTTATGATCAAAGTAATACTAGTGTCCTCAATAAGATAATAAATTATTATATTGATAAAATAAAGAAATACGGTAAAGATTCTTTGACCAAAAGAGAACAACAAATTTTTAAAGACGCTAATAATGGTAAACTTCCACTAGATAATCCTATTTATAAGAGAAATAAATTAACAGGAGATATTGAAACAGATAAGGGGACAGCTGTTAGATTAGATAAAGACACAATTTTTCCTGGTGTTCCATTTGTAACATCCAAAGGTAGAGGCATAAAAAAGACCGACGTTGTAAATGGTCGTTGTTATTGGGACATAGATGAAGATTGTAAATATTATTATGTTTATATTTTAGCAAAAGTATCGGAAGAAAATCCAACAGGACTTGTAATCTATAAGACAACATCTAAATCTGGGGAAAAAGCACTGGGAGCATTTATTGTTCCAAAAGCAGATTTTAAAAATGATAAACCAGAGGATCTTTGGAAAAAGATAGATAGTAAATATGATAAGGGTATCATCTTAGATAAAGAAATGTATTCAAAATTCGTCATGTTCGAAAGATTATTTAGAGCCGGTAGAATAGCCAACGCTCAAGAATTATCCGTTCTTTACGAAGAACTAAAAAATTATACTGGAAAGAAATGATAAGATTATATGAGTGGGATGAGTTCGAAGAAGAAAATGAAGTAGATGAGCCAGTTATGAGTGATAGAGAATTTACAGATCTATTCGCTGATCTTACTAGATATGATGCTTTAAAAAAATACGAACCTATTGAATTTCTTAAATCTTTAAATCTTACAAAAAAACAATATAAAAAATTAGCTGAAATTTTCTTAGATATCTATGGTTATGAAAGATGGTCAGATGGAAATTCAGACGGATACCAACAAGGATATGATAGCGCCAGTGATAGCGAAACGAACATTTATTAAAAATAATTAAGTATGAATGAGAAGATTGTATGAATGGGATGAATTTGAAACAGAGGACGAACAAGACGACCCACCAGTTGACGAACTTAAAGATATGTTTGCTTTCTTATCTCCCGATCAGCTAAAACTATTAAAAGATCTACATCTAGAAATGGAACAATATGAAATGTTGTGGGATATCCTCGAAGGACACGGCGAAAGTAAGTATGAGGAAGGCGTCAATAGCGGTTATGCTGATGGTTATGATGAAGGATACAATGAGGGACACGGTGAAGGATATGATGAAGGTTACGACGAAGCTAAAGATGAATACGGAAGAAACTAATATAAAATAATTAAAATATGAATGATTAAAACTTTTGAACAATTTATTCCAGAAGATCCATTCAATGAAGAAATTTGGGACGAAGAAGAACGTCAATCCGAAATAAAAAGAAAAGAAGAAAGACATAAAAGAATTCATGATGTGAATCTCAATAAAGATATTATGATGGAAATCATAAGAAATTTGAATCCAATTAATTTGATAAAAAGAGTCGATTGTGATCAAGAAATTATTGAGTGTGATTCAAATGATCATCACATAAAAATTAAAAAAATTATTAGTTAACATTCTACAATATTCATTTTGAGAATTGATTATGAAGCTGCTTATTTACCAATGCCATTAATAGGAAAAATATTTAATTTTCTAGATAAAAAAATGTATAGGTCTGTAGATGGTGAGAAAATGATAGATGATATCAGATATTTTGGATAATCGCCTTACATATCGATCAGATCAAAAGGATCTTTTGCGAAATAATTCCCCAATTTTAAACTACTATAAATTCCCTGATCATCATAGAACTCAGCTAACTTATTGATATCCTTTATATTAGATTCTAGATGGTATTTAAATTTACTTCCTTTCCCTTTAGATAAATCGTTAAACAATCTTTTCCATAAGAACACAGAATAATTTTCATCAATCATTTCTTTTGCTTTACGTTGTCCAGCTTCGTCAGTATCTAATACGAATCTTAAATCAAGATTAGCGTCACTTAAAACTGATATATCAGTATCTAATCCAACAAGAGCAATAGAATTTGGAAAAAACACACTATCTAAATATCCTTCAAACACATATATAGTATTATCGTAATCTATATTCAACATATTAAATATAGAAGAAGCTTTGTTATATTGCACAGCTTCAATTTCATCTAAAGGATCCTCTGGATGCATTAAATTATATATTTCTTGAAACGAACAAAATTTATAAATACGTTTAGTCTTTTCAGATTTTAAATTTCTAAGTTGCATTCCAAGTAATTTATCCGCTGTTCTATTTAATATAACTATTACTGGCTCGGTCCATTTAGATGTTATGTGATAATATCCTTGTCTTATGTTTTCAAAATTATATATTTTCCTGTCTGTTAAGTATTTATGAAATATAGATCCTGGAACAATTTCGTGAACTCCGTTTAAAAAAGATCCTTGTCTGCTGTTTAATGTTTTAAAGAATTCTTCTAGATCAATGAGTTTGTCCATATTGTCTATAACGAAGTCTTCTTTCTTTTCGTATTTCCAATTATTATCAAGATAGTTATAGATCTCCATCTTTTTATCCATGTCTATCTCTATGTTAAACCTTTTACAGAACTTAGTGAATGACATAGAATCTATTTCGCGTTCATTATAACAAACGTAATAAAGATTTTTGGTGAAAAGATGTCCTCTTTTCATAGTTGGTCGATCATGACTATCCCCACAAAGAGGACAACAGATATTAAATTCTTTTACGTGGGAATCATTAGGTCGTAATACAATTTCTCTTCTACGTGGATCAGTAAAAGTTTTATTAACTATCTGCTGTAAGACACCCTTTATGTAATTTAAATCTAACTCTTTAGAATTTATATTTAATCTATCTGGCATTTCACACTAACTCCCATAATTCTTTTTCTACATCAAGATAAATTATTTCAGATTCTTTAATTTTCAACAATTCCAAAACTTTGTCCATCTTATTTTTTAATATGTCATAATCTACATCATTTTCATAATTTTCTAACAATTCTTTCCAATATTCCCATTTATCTCCATTTTTACAAAGAGTATAACAAATTATACAAAATTTATCTACAGTTCTATTCATAAAGAGCTTTTTAATTCTATTATATTAATAACATTATTTGATACCATTCCATTAAAAAATGTGACAAAAAATAATTTTCTTTTTCTATGATTAATGTTTATTATAAAAGATAAATTATATTCAGATAACCATAAGGAATAGTCACCATTTCTATTTATTTCAGAATAATGAATATCGAATAATTCATTTAGAAATTTTCTAGTGAAAATTTTAAATTCTGTTGAATTTTTCATAGAAGTTTTTTCTTTTAGTTTGTCTATTAAATCGTGAGATTTTTTATGATTCCATTTTATGTCATATCTTAATTTTTTTCCATCTTCACGAATATTAAAAGTTATAAATTCTAAAAAATCTTCTTCTGTGTAATTATTATCTGTATTATAAGTCAATCCAGATCCAATTATTACAGCATTGTCGGCTATTCTATATTCTTCAAATATTTTAAATTTAGTTATCAAAATTTCTTTTTTATTTATATATTAAATTCAAATATAAGTTTATTAATCTATTAAAATGACATTTTTGACATTTTTATTTTAATATATAGTTAAAAAAAGTTTTACTATGGGAACATTAAATCAAAACGGAATGGGAAGAATCGTTGCTCCAGGCACTCCAATGATAAAAGATTCAGCATTGACTGAGCACGAATTAAACGATCTAAGAGAGAAATTTAAAAGACAATATGCTATATCCAAAGGATGGGATCCTAATAGTTTAACAACTGAGCAATTGAATGAAATTTGTTTAGATAAAAGGTGGCAACAACCAGGAATGATTTTATCTTAAATTTTTATTTTTGCTCCGCAACCAATTAATTCATTGTGCCATTTCGAAAGTGTAGTAACTCCACTTATAATATAACATCTTTGTCCATCAAAAGGAGATTTTACAATTTTTTTAACTACCCCCATAACAAGTGGATTTCCGTTTCTATGATAATGATAATAGATTTTATCCCCTACATTTATTTCCGTACCATAAGTGATTGGGATTAAATCTATTTCATTCCAATCTTCTTCACCGTAAGGATCGATATCTAAATGGAAATTTTCATCTATAATTCTTTCAAAATAATCGTAAAAATATTCTTTATGAAATCCCATTGATTGATATAAATTCCCATAACTTTTTGGTTTATTTAACCAAACACAAGTTCTGTTCACATATAATACTTTATATTTTTTACCCTCCTCGAAATTTGGATGATCTTTTATACATAATACCCACTCATTATCTTGAGGATATATTACTTCATTCCAATCTTCTTCGCCGTAAGGATCGATATCTATATTATTTTCAAATAATTTGAATTTTATTATCATGAAACTATATATTAAAATTTAAATCGAAAATTAAACAATTATATATTTCGATGATATAAAGAGAAAAAAATTAGTAATATGTACGGACTAGAAGATGAAGATTTCTTTGAATTTGAACCAAAAGGCTCAGATGTGTCGTCTACGTTCAATTTTACTTGTAAATTTAAAGTTATAGATAGCGATAATGGTTATAAATTACAGATACATAAACTTTATAAAAGAAGCTTATCCAAACCAAATTTAAATGTGCTAGAAACTATAATAGAGGATAATTTTCCACTGAGCATAAACGAAGTATCAGGACTTGATCTTGAAAACTATAAAGTTAATAAGTTATATGACGGTGAATTTGAAATGAGTAGCTTTGCTGATGGAACATTTGACATTTACCTCGGTGGTGTGTTAGAAAAGTAAATTTAATCTAAATTAAAATTTTTAAAAATATTTTTTTGTTTCAACGAAATGTAGTATTTTTGTGTCATCAAATTAAAACAAGAAACGTTCTTAAAGATACTGAAAAATAAACGGCCTGTTCGTCTAGCGGATACACCGAAAGGTGTGAGGACACTAACGACTGTTGGCGACATACGTTCGAATCGTATACAGGCTACTTAATGTGTTGATAATCAACACTTTACAAAAAGTATGATTATATTAGTAAGTATAATATATGGATTATAGTGGGTGCAACTCCTGCGATCATACATTTTAAAACCAGTGATTGTTGGGCGAATTATAGAATGTTGCCTAAAGATCACACCGGTCTCATCGTCTAGGGGAAGTCCTGAAAGGGATAAGGACGTAACCATTTGGTTAAGACGCTGGTTCGAATCCAGTTGAGACTACAAAAGAGAATATGGAAAACCGTATTCTCTTTTTTTTTGGAAAAATTCGGATTTTTTTATTTTATATATACTATAAAAATTCGAACCATGACATCTAATAGAATTTATTATTCAGCAAATAAATTTAAAGCTGTTGAATATTTAGGAGGAAAATGTAAAAAATGTGGAGAAAATAATATATTTAAATTATGTTTTCACCATTTATATGAAAAAGACGATTCAATGAGCGTTTTGTTACATAGTCATTGGGATAAAATTCAAAAAGAGTTGGATAAATGTGAATTATTATGTATAAATTGTCATATGGAAACACATTATGGTGAAATGGATAGAAATGAAAAGAAAATTTTATTAGAATTCAAAGGAGTGAATCGTTGCGAGAAATGTGGATATGATAAGTGTAACGCTGCATTAGAATTTCATCATTTAGATCCTAAAATAAAAGAATTTAAAATGGCTTCAGTGATGCATATAAAATATGAAAATATACAGACATTGAAAGAAAATATAGAAAATGAATTAAATAAATGTATAGTGTTATGTAGTAATTGTCATAAATATCTACATTCTGATAAAAATTTTTTTGAAAAAAATAAAGCAGAGATTTTTAATAAAATTAAGAATAAAAGACACAAGCAACCAAAATTAAATAGATTAGAAATTAAGAATTTATATGAATCTGGAATGAAACAAATAGACATAGCCAAACATTTCAACACAACTAAAAGCACAATATCAGTGATAATAAAAGATTTAAAAATCTACTAATAATTCTTTAATATTATAATTACCCAGAGTTAGGTAATTGGTTGATGGGATATTTCCGTCGTGTGGAACGTAAGTGCAATTACTGTTTAAAAATTTAATAAATCCGTCGGCTCCACAATTATGTGACATGGCTAGCATTCCGCTTCTTGTTAAGTGATATCCTCTGATTATTCTATTGTCATATTTATCCAAATAGGGTTTCAGATAAACGTAATTTCTTTTAATATAAATGATAGCGTTTGCTTTTTGTATATTATATGAACCCAAATAATCTTTTTTTGATATTCCCCCAAATCCACATAATTCTCTTTCTCTTTTCCCCATTTGCCATTCACCCCAATGTAATCCGTTTTCAGCTTTGATGTTCTGATGAGATTCTAATTCAGCCAGCATTTTCAGGAATCTTTCCGCGTTTTTTGTGCTATCTTGTGTGTAGTATGTCACAAAAGCCAATCTTCTAACTAGAGAAGCGGAATCTGTTGATAAAGATTTTGATATTTTCTTAATATATTTACTTAATGATATTGTATCTGGGACATATACTGTGTCTAATTTTTTGGCTGTTACTATACGTTTAACTTCAAAGAAACTATTGTGATTGATTAACCATTTACCCCCGTAAAAAGCTCCACTAAATAAAATAGTGAATAATATAATAACTTTCGTTAAATATATTTTTTTGAATTTAATAAAATAGAAGAATTTTTTCTTTATGAGTTGCCAGCTCATTTGTCTAACATGAGCTAGATAAAAAAGATAAGTTTCCCATTGATGTGATAGTTCTTCATCACGATGATAATTCTTTTTGTCCTTTAGAAAATAATGTAAGATGCTGTTATGCTTCATTCTATTTTTATCTAATTTTACGTGAAAAGTTTAATTTACAAATATATGGTAAATTTAGATAACGGCAAAATTAATATATACTTAAAAATAAACTATTTAAAATGCCAGGCGAAACAATAGGAAATATAGGGCATCAATTCAATTACGATAATGTCTATTTTAGAATGGTTACTGTAGCTCTTGCTAAAACTATAAATAAAGGACTCAGATGGATTAATTATTTCGGTGATGAAAAAAGATGTGTTACTGTGCCGATAACTAATAGAATGTTCGGTCAGGAGCGTTTTCTATTGGATTCATTTGTGGATGATATAACAGATACAAGAGTCGAACTTAATACTGATATGATACCAAGAGGTGTTATATCATTAACTAGTTTTGCTCCCGCTAGTGATGAATTTGCTAATCCTAATATTTATATACCAAAAGAAACTAAAATACATAACGAACTCAAAAGAATTATTACTAAAGTTAAAGCTGTTCCAATGAAATTTAGTTTCGATGTTGAAATTCATTTAGACAGCGCTAGAGATGTTTATATGTGTAGTGAAAAGATAAATTATCTACTTTTCAATTATTATTTCTTTAGTATGGATTATTTTGGAATGAATATTCCGCTGGTTCTAGGATTACCAGATGACAAAACTGTTGAAATTCCAACTGAAGGCGATCTAACTAGTGATAAGAAAAAACCTATTAAATTTTCACTATCGGTTAGAGGCAATTATCCAATATGGAAAGTAGATACTGATAACGTAGAATGTTATAACGAAGAATTTGAAAATATAAAACGTGTTTATTGGCAGGCGTATATTCACGATATGGAAAAACTTAGAGAAAGAAATGTCCCTGAGAATATCAGCGATCCAGTTTATCAACAAAGTGATCCAAGACAAACTACTAATAAAGAAGATTTTACTGGAAGAAGTTTTACTGTTGATAATCCAAATTATGATAAATTAGATTTAAATATATAATAAAAATTAATATATAAAACATGGCAAAATATGATGGGAGTAAATTTAAATGGTCAGAATTATTCAGCAATCCTGACGGAAAAACTTCTGGTTCTGGATTCATAGGTATAGTTGGTAGTTTATTTTGTATGTTTATTGTTTTGGTCGGAATGACTATATACGTCATATCTCTTTATACTAATCCACCAAATGTAGCAATAGTTCTACCAATAGTGAGCACTACTGTAGTCGCAGTATTAGGAGTGGCTGGTTTATACGCTGGACTTTTGGGATTAAGGAAATGGAAAACCTCAAATGACAATGGGAATGGAAACGGCAATGGTAATGGAAACGGGAACGGAAATGGAAACGGGAGTGTTGATCCAGAAACTATAAATGATGGGAAAGAGGTTAGTAATAACACTGACGTTGGTGTAATACCACAAATAAAAAAACCAACTCCTATTAAACAGGTTCAGAAACCGCAATCAGAGATAGGTTAATCTAACAATTTAATACCGATTTGTATTTTGTCTTCTTCTTTTGTTTCTTGAAGAGGATCATCGATAAAAGAATCATTTACTTTTATAGCTCTAATCCAAACTAGTTCTGTAAATTCTTTTTGATCTTTTACTATTTCTAATCCTTTCAATTTTTCATATAATTTCATTCGCATAGTCATATTGATTTTTATAAAAAAAGGATAACTTTAAAATTAAATTATCCTCTTTTTATTAAATAGTTTTATTTTTATCATGATTTTTATTTTAAATATTGATCCAACTCACCATTGAATTCTTTGAATACTTTTTCAAAATTCTTAACTATAACATTTAAAGATACATACATAGATGTTAATATTTCACTAGCTCTTTCATAATTATCGTAATTGTAAACTGACATAGCTTGTGAAGATATAAGAGTTACTCCATTAATAAAAATTTCTTTGAAGATGGAGTTACGCACTTTAAACCCACGCACTGGATCTTCTATTATTGTATTATATAAATCTTCGCCTAAACTCATTCTCATTTTTTGATATATTTCAAAATCAGTAGACTCAATTTCGTGTAATAAAATTTCATTTAGTCTAGATGTCTCTAATTCGTCTAATTTATAATTTTTTAAAATATTAATAGCATATTTTTCAACCGTTTCTACATATATTCTTATAACATCTCTAAGAATTTTATTCTTCTTGGTTGAACCAAATCTCATATTTGGTATTTGTAATAATTTTATATTATTAATAGATATAAAGAAATTATGGATTAATAATTTATCAATAATTCTTTCTCTTTCTTCATTTGAATATTGAATATGTTTTGGCTCAAATATTTTCTTTTTTCTCTTTAACCAAAAACAAAATAAATATTTTAATTTGGTAAAAAGATTCTCTTCTTCTTTCCCTTTATCAAGAAATATTTCTTTAAACTCTCTTAATAATTTAAGAAAACTATATATAATGCCAATAACAATAATGACAGTAATAGGAAAATATTGTAAAGCGAGTTCTAAGAGTTTTTCCATACCGAAGAAATGTTTTTGTATTATATATTAAATTACAAAATCAAAAAAACAACACTTTGAAAATAGTATATAATGATTATGTTTTACTATTACGGAAGAAAGAAAAGAATCGTTAAATATTATCCTAAACCTCTGTATGACAACATTATAGAGCCTTTTGCTGGAAGTGCGGCTTATTCGATGGAATATTTTGAAAAGAATGTTATTCTATATGAAATTAACCATAAAATATACAGTGTTTGGAAATATTTACAACAGGCGTCGCCAAAAGATATACTTGGATTGCCTATTTTAGAAAAAGGGCAATGCCTTAATAATGAAGAATTTAATTATCTAAGTGAACCTGAAAAATGGACCATTGGACTATTTTTAAATCCAGGATCATCAGTTCCAAAAAAATCACCAGGAAATTTTTGTAATTGGAACGATAAGAATAAGAAGGCTTTAAGTGAAGAATTGTTTAAAATTAAACATTGGACAATTAAAAATGAAAGTTACGAAAGTGCCAAAAAATTAGGCACCGCAACGTTTTTTATCGATCCACCATATAGCTCAGAGTTTGGTGGTAAATATTATCCGAGTCATAAGATCGATTATGATTTTTTATCTAAATGGTGTAGATCTTTAAATGGGCAGATTATAGTCTGTGAAAACTCAAACGCGACATGGTTGCCTTTTGTTCCTTTAGTTGATTTAAAGGGTCAAAGACACACTAGAAAAGAAGGTGTGTGGATAAATGATATATAGAAATAAAACATATCAATGAAACCTAGATTAACAACAGAACAAGAGATTGATATTCTAAAACTGAAAAAAGATGGAGTTAGTAATTCTAATATTATAAAGAAATATAATATAAGTCAGGGTTGTCTTACAAATATTATTAAAAGGAATGGAAGAGAACATTTAATATCCAATAAAAGATATGAGGTCGATCAAAACTATTTTGAGAACATTGATGATCAAGATAAAGCATATTGGTTAGGATTTCTTTATGCTGATGGATATGTGAGAATGAAATATGGTAGAAGCGGGCATTTAAAGATTAGGTTAAAAAATACAGAAATTGATCATTTAAAATTATTTAACAAATGTTTAAAATCCAATTATCCAATTAAAAATGACATTTTATCAAAAGTAAAAGTTGATGGAAGAGAACATATATCTTTATGTTGCGATTTACATATATACAACACTAAATTGGTTAAAGATTTATTCAAATGGGGGTGTGTTAATAAAAAATCCATGATAATAGAATTTCCGACATTTTTAAATGATGAATTAATGAGACATTTTATAAGAGGATATTTTGATGGAGACGGTTGTTTTTCGTATCAAAAAAAGAATCAGTGTATAAGTTTTGTTAGTGGGTCTTTGAATTTTATAAAAGATTTAGATTATTACTTGAAAAAAAATATATTAAAAGTTGAAAATAATATTAATTTTGAAGAAAAAAGATTCTATACTTTAAATTACACCACTCAATCATTTTTTATTGAATTTTACAAATTTATTTATGAAAACGCAAACTTATGTCTTAAAAGAAAGAAAAATAAATTTGATAATTATATAAAGGAAAAAAGTCATACTATAATAGATATGTTTGATAAAAATGGTAGATTAATAAAAAGTTGGAATCATATTAATAATTGTTCAAAAGATTTACAAATAGGAACAAAAAATATAATGAAAATGATTAGAGGTGAAATGGAAAATAAATTGAATTTGAGAATATCGAGCGCAAGAAATTTCGATGACACCAATTTAATAGAAAGTGTTAAAATTTTTAAATTCGGGGATTTTGAAAATATGAATTAATAGATGAAATGACAGATGAGTAAAAAGAAGAATCCATTTCTAACTTGGAAAAGGGAATATAAAGGTAAAGGTAAATATTGGACATGTCTTAGAATGTTTGGACCAATATTATACGGCAGATTATATGATTATAGATATAGATGTAAACTGGATTGCCTTAAAGAAAATGGGTTTGTATCAGCGTTTCCAGATAGAGGACCAGTAAAACCATATGATATATTATTGAGCCAAGAAGAAATAGATAGTATGAATAAACAAAAAGACGTTAATTATTTCTTCAATTTATTCGAAAGAGAAGATGGTAAGAAGTTGGTTGGATTTACAGAAGAAGAGTTTAAAAATTTTAGAAGAACCGTTATAATAGATTATGAAGGAATATAAAGAAACTGATTTTGGTATTGAAAATT
>Ga0209777_10002658_pt1 | contig 23153 bp, 25 predicted proteins | sample FrelakmetHBP12HB_FD_187147 | JGI IMG/M metagenome (GOLD analysis project Ga0209777, IMG submission 187147) | Freshwater lake sediment microbial communities from the University of Notre Dame, USA, for methane emissions studies -HBP12 HB (SPAdes)... | ecosystem: Environmental > Aquatic >...
ATATTTTCAAATCCTTGAACTGGCTCCGGGCATAATGAAACAGGGTCTGCACGACTTCGACATAGGGGTCCATGGACCAGCCGCCGTTGTCGATCATGAGGATGATTTTGAGACGGTCCGATAACCGGCGGTCGAAGATGATCTCGATTTCTCCGGCGTTCCTCATTGTCTCATAGATCGTATCATCCACGTTTACAAGATCTTTCGGACCGGAGGGAATCATCCGGCGCAGGCGCTTCAAGGCCTCGCCCATCTGCACCTCCGTCAGAGGTCCTTCCTGGGAATAATCCTTATACCGCCGTTCCATGGCTACCTTGACGGCCGATTTGTTTCGGGACTGCCCGCCCACGCGCATACCGCCCGGATGATAGCCTGAATGCCCGACCGGTGACGTACCTCCTGTACCGATCCAGCGGTTTCCCCCGTGATGGGCTTCCGTCTGATCCTTGAGCCGGTCAAGAAAATATTGGATAAGCTCTTCGGGTGTCAGCTTCTTCAGTTCTGATTCGTCCAGGCCAAGGGCCTCAGCGACTTGCTCCGGGTTTTTCAGCCATTCTTCCAGAAGCGCCTTTACGATCTCCGTAAGCTCGATCTCTTCCGGCGCCTTGAGGGCAATACCGCGGAAGAAATGCGCGAAGACCTGATCGTACATATCGAAATAACGCTCGCTCTTTACGAGGATCGCCCGGGCGGTCATATAGAAATCATCGACGGACTGGATCATGCCCAGGCTCAAAGCCTTCTGCAGCCGCAAAAAAGACGTGGGCGAGACGGGAAGCCCGCGCTCACGCAACGTATAAAAGAATTCGATAAACAAATTTGGTTCCTCTCAGCGCATCTTTGCCGCCTGCTGGGCGGCAGCAGCCAGATCAGCGCTTTTCTTGAATAGGATGCCCAAGTAGGGCGTATTTCCCCGGGTGAGCGATTTTATGTGCATATCGGGGTCTGTCTTCAGGGCGCGAATCCAGTTGATCAGTTCCCGCGTGGCCGGCTTCTTTTCGATCCCTTTGAAATCCCTCAGTCGGTAGAAGGCCTCGATGCATGCCTCGGAAAGATCTCTGCTGAGATTGGGGAAATGGACGCTTACAATGAGCCGCATTGTTCCGACATCGGGAAAGGCGATGTGATGAAAATTGCAGCGGCCCAGGAAGGGATCGGAAAGATCTTTCTTTGCGTTGGAAGTAATGATGATCACCGGCCGGTGGCGGGCCGTAACGGTCTTGTCAATTTCTATGATGTCGAACTGCATCTGGTCGAGTACATCGAGCATATCGTCCTGAAAATCGCTGTCGGCCTTGTCTATCTCGTCGATCAGCAGCACTGTCCGCAGCTCCGATACAAAGGCCTGGCCAATCTTTCCCATCCGGATGTATTCCTCGATATTGCTGACGTCCCGCTTGGAATCCCCGAAGCGGCTGTCGTTTAAGCGCGTGAGGGTATCGTATTGATACAGGGCATCGACAAGCTTCATGCTGGACTTCACGTTCAACACGATAAGCGGCATCTTCAGGTTTTCGGCAATGGCGTGTGCGAGCATCGTCTTACCCGTCCCCGGCTCGCCCTTGAGCAGGAGCGGCATTTCCAGGGCTATGGAAACATTCACAACCTTTGCCAGCTCGTCATCAAGAACGTATTTGGACCCACCACGAAAAGAATTGTTATCTTTGCTCATGCATAAACTCCTTTTATCACTATGATGCTGAAACACCGGATATTTTTTGAATCATGCCTTCCTATTTCATCTCTGGAAAAATTTCCAGCTTTTTTTTGCGCTCTCCGCCCCTCTCCTGTCACTCCCGCCTCTCTCCTGTCATTCCCTCGGAGGCGGGAATCAAGCCCGGAACGTAGTGCAGACCTTCAGGTCTGCCCTCTTAGCAGGACTAAAGTCCTGCACTACTTTGCCTTCATATCTGACCAAATTACCGAAGAGACTTGAGGATTGCATCCTTTGTCTTTGCCATATCGGAGAGTTTGACTTCCATGGTCATCGTCGACTCGTATCCCCGCTCCTTTAGGAGGGCTAATATCCGCAGGTAATCCACGATGCCCTCTCCGAGGGGCAGATGGATGTCATCCTTTGGTGATTTTCCGCCGCGGTTGTCATGAACATGAACATGCTCTATCCGGGGGAAACAGTTTTCGATGAAGCCGAAAGATGTATTCTCCCGGGACAGAAGCTGGCCGTGGCCTATGTCCAAGGTCATTTTCAGGTCGGGAATGGTGTGAAACATAGGCATAAAATTGTAATAACGCTCACTCAGGTTCTCAATGCATAAGATGACGCCCGCGTTCGTGGCAGAAGCGACCACCTCCGATGCCAACTCGATCTTTCGAGAAGCAGCTTCGTGCGAAACATACCTTTCGTCCATCCAGAAATGGAATGTTCCCTTCATGATGCCAAGCGCTCCCGACAGGTGGAGGAGTCTCTTCATGCGGGGGACAAATCGCTCCTCAAGAATTTTTGCATCAAAGGCGTCATCTTCGTTTGGATAATGGGCGATATAGGTGATTCCGTAAAGGGTCTTCAGTCTTAAGAGTTCGTCGAGATCACGCTCAACATCTTCCGGAACATAAAGCGAAATCTCGGCAAAAGGATATCCGAGTTTTCCAACATCGTGAATCTGTTCTATCGAGTGGGCTCGCCCGCCGATGATGAACATATCCATCCACCTGACGCCTTTCTTTAGGATTTGAATAGACCGGTCTGTCCTGCAGGGCAGGGTGAAGCTTGTTCCCTCTGTCTATTTACTGGCCATAAATATATCAAACCTGGTGAGAAAACGCATTTCAAATATTGTCGACTATGACGAGCGAACTGTCTCGTGCGGAGTTATCAATTGTTTAAACATATAGGATTCGGACGATATTAGGACGTGTAGCTTAGAGAATGAATTATCTTGACTTCTCGTGGATTGAGAGTATTCTAAATATAAGACCATGTAATAGACATCACTGAAAAAGCTGATGAGCCCTCTTCCCATATGGGGAAACAAAGAAACTATTGAAGCCCTGTCCATTACAGTGAGACAGGGTTTTTTGTTTCTTGGGATGGGAAACAATCCAGCGGCATTAAGAATGTAGATGATATTTATGGCAAGGAGGACACAAAGTGAATATACACCTGATTGAACATTTGAATAATTTTGCCAAGCTGTCAGATAATGTATGGGAAAGCGGCTGGTGGACACTGGATGAAGAGAAAGCTCAGAAACTGGTCGGGGGTGAGATTTTTTTTCATAAGAAGAAACAAGAGCCTTCCTTTTATGGTGGAACCATACTGGGGTATAGAGTGGAGCAGGACGGCGAATATCAGGGGAAAATTGTTTTCAAGCTCCAACACAAGAAAGCATGCAGGGATGTCAGGACGGACAAATCCGGATGGTCTAAGGAAATGAAGATAATGGAGATAGAACAGTGAGTCGAAGAGGATAAAGACCATGGCAGAAGATTTGATGGACTATTGGGTGAGACTTATAAAGCCGATTTTCCCGACGAATGCCTGGATTGTTTCACATTTCTCCGACGACGATCATATCATACAAATTGATTGGAACCTCGACCACAATACAAAGTGGTCAGACAAGCGCTCTAAGAAAATTCAGATAATAATCAAAGAAGATGCAATTGACCAATATCTCGGCAAAAACAAACAGGATCGTGAATTATACGGCGATGCACTAAAGCAATTTATCGGCGAGCGTTATAATCATTTCAATCCGGATAACGATGAACTCACGAACAGATACGGACGCATGGAGACATGGCTGGTATCAAAGGCCATCCTTAGTACATTGACACCCTCTCATAGCTTGATGTAGCTGTTAAAGATATAGTCCTGCGATCAACACAACTCTCCTTTTGTCATTCCCGCCCCCGCGCGGAGCCTGCCCTCGAATGTCCTTATCGAGGGGCGGGAATCCAGGGTTTTCCCAATTCTCGTACAAGATATAATAGTCTTTTCCAAAGTTCCCGGATATAATATGGCGTGAAACGGCAATTATCAAAGAGGACTCACCATATCTAAATCATCCGGAGGGAAGAGATGAAAATACTGGGTATCAACGCCAGCCCAAAGGGCTCTAAGAGCGAGACCCTAAGGTTGGTCAAGGCGGTTCTGAATGGGGCGAAATCTAAAGGCTTCAAGGTGGAACTGGTAGACCTCTGCAAGTTGCATATAGAATACTGCAACGCATGCGGTGTATGTTACAAGAAAGGAAAATGCATGAAGAAGGACGACTTTCAGTTCCTCTTCAAGAATATAATGGCCGCCGACGGCCTGGTTATGGGATCTCCGAACTACTTCAGGTCGGTCACCGCTCAGATGAAGACCATGATAGACCGCATGGCTGACGCTGTCCACTGTCAGTTGCTTACGGGTAAGTACAGCGTCAACGTGGCTACCTCCGGAGGCCCCGGTCAGTATCGGCAGGTTACGGAGTACTTGAATGAGATCATGCTCAACTTCGGTTCCTTCGTTACCGGGAGCATAGGGGTATCCATAAGATCGGGCCGCAGGGCTTTGGAGAGTGCTGAGAATAAGGCCTTCCGGCTCGGCTGCACACTGGCTGAGGATATAAGGGCGGTGAAGGTTTACACAAAGCAGAGAAGGAGGCATGAGGAAAACAAAAAATACTTTCAGAGTCTGGTGAAGATGTACAAGGACGAGTGGATCTACGAATACAAATATTGGAACAAGATGAACTGGCAGTAATGAAATGGAACGCTATTTATATATCATAGTAAGCCCTGTGAACAGCAGTACTATCCCGATGATAGTGAATACCAGGTTTACCCATTTGACCCAATTCGGAGCAGCTTGGGCTTTGTTACGCAAAACTCCCCATGACCAGAAATTACCAAAGACCAAGACGATAGCAAGAATCATAAGTTCGAGGTGTCCGGTTATGTAAAATAGGAACGCAGCGACAGCACTTATCAGTACAGAAAGAAATCCCATAGTCTTTGTTTCCCTTCTTATTCCAACAATGAATATACGAACTTCGCTTTTTCCGCTATTTTGAGCATCAAAATAATACAACTTCTTTTCATCTGGAATCAACAACTTCTCATGACGTTGCCTGATTGTAGAATTCAGGACGAAACAATCGGAATTGACAAGCTATGTGTCAACACCGAGGTAGGCTTCGCGGACGCGCGGGTCGCCGAGGAGTTCCTTGCCCGGGCCGGAAAGGATGATCCTTCCCGTTTCGAGCACGTAGGCGCGCGACGCGATGGAGAGCGCCATGTGGGCGTTCTGTTCGACAAGGAGAATCGTGGTGCCCGCCTTGTTGATATCGCAGAGCACCTGAAAAATATCCCGCACGAGCATAGGCGCGAGCCCCATGGATGGTTCGTCCAGAAGCATCATGCTGCTCCTGCTCATGAGAGCCCGTGCTACGGCCAGCATCTGCTGCTCCCCTCCCGAAAGCGTGCCGCCGAGTTGGTCCTTCCGTTTCTGAAGCTGTGGAAAGATGCCGAAGGCCCGCTCATAATCTCCTGCAATCTCTCCCTTGTCTTTTCTCTGCCAGGTGGCAAGCTTAAGATTTTCCATGACCGTCAGATTTCCGAAGATGCCGCGTCCTTCCGGCACCTGCGCCATGCCCATGGCAACTATCCGGTGGGCGGCGACGCCACGCAAATCCTCTCGCCTGTATCTTATCCGGCCGCTGTAAGGCACAATGCCTGATATGGCGCGGAGCGTGGACGACTTGCCTGCGCCGTTGGCGCCTATCAAGGTGACGATCTCGCCCTCGTTAACCTCCAAGGAAATATTATCCACGGCCTTTATGTTGCCGTAGGCGATGGTGAGATTCTCAATTGAGAGCATCCTTCCGTTGGCGCCCATCAGTGTTGCACCTCGCCAAGATAGACCTCCAAAACGCGCGGGTTTTTCTGTATCTCCCGCGGCTCTCCCTCGGCAATCGTTTCACCAAAATCGAGGACCAGAAGCCTTTCGCAGATATTCATTACCAGGTGCATCTGATGCTCAATGAGGAGAATGGTCAGGTAGAACTCCCTCCTGATCCACTTGATAAATTCCATGAGCTGTGAAACCTCGTTGGGGTTCATGCCGGCGGCAGGTTCATCCAGCAGAAGCATCTTCGGCCTTGTTGCCAAGGCTCTGGCAATTTCCAGTCTTCTCTGCAGACCATAGGGAAGGTTCTTCGAGACTTCATCTGCGTACGCATCCAGTTTCAGGAAGGCAAGGAGATCCATGGAATGGCCGATGATCTCCTCCTCTTCTTTTTGGAAGCGGCCCATGTGGAGCAGGGCCTCGACGGGGCTGTATCTCACCCGCGCATAATGGGCGATGCGGACGTTATCGAGCACCGAGAGTTCCTTGAAGAGACGGATGTTCTGGAATGTGCGTGCAATGCCAAGGGCCGTGATCGTGCTCGGCGTCTTGCCGACGATCTCCGTGCCTTCAAATGATATGCTTCCGTGGGTCGCTTTATAGACGCCGGTAATCAGGTTGAAGATGGTTGTCTTCCCTGCGCCGTTAGGGCCGATGATACCCACGAGTTCGTACGGTTCGAGGTTCAGGTTAAATCCGGAAACCGCGGCCAGTCCGTCAAAATAGTGCGTAACATTCTCTGCTTTCAAGACGGACATCAGGTACCTGCCTTCTTCTCGCGCCAGAGCCTGCTTGCGAGCATGTCGCGCACAGGCACGAACAAGCGAAATTCCCGGAGCCCCATAATGCCCTTGGGCCGGAAGATCATCAGCAATACCAGTACGAGGGGCATGAAGACCATGCGCCAGATTCCCATGGGACGCAAGACCTCCAGCAACACCGTGTAAACCGTGGCGCCGATTACGGAACCGGCAATGGACCCTATGCCTCCGAGATACACCATAATCAAAATGTCCGTTGATTTAATTATATCAAAGGCGCGGGGGTTGATGAACTGGAGGAGGTGCGCAAAGAGCGCCCCTGCAATGCCCGCAAAGAAAGAAGAAACTGTAAAGGCGAGGACCTTCACATGGTTGGTATTGACGCTCATCAGATCGCTTGCCACCTCGTCCTCCCGGATCGAAAGGACACCCCTTCCGAAATTTGAGTAGATGAGATTGCGTATGATCCAGACAGACAAGAGAACCCAGAAGAATACCCAGGGAAGAGTAGAAAGCTTCTCCATGCCGAGAAAGCCCCGCGGCCCGCCCAGGGCATCGATATTCTCAATGACGGACTTGACGATCATGCCGAAGGCGAGTGTTACTATGGCAAGATAGTCCCCCCTTGTCTTAAAGGATGGAAATGCGACGACCAGGCCGACAACGCCTGCGGCCGCTCCGCCTGCGATGACAGCCACTGGAAATAACCATGCTGCCATATGCGCTGGAAAAACCTTTACGGTAAGAAAGGAAGCGACATACGCGCCTATGGCCATGAATCCTGCATGCCCCACGGAAAACTCTCCCATGTAGCCGTTTATAAGGTTGAGGCTCAATGTCAGGATGATATTGATGCCCACGTACATGATGATAAGCTGGACGTAGGGATCGAGTAGCTCGAACTGCTGAATGACGAGGGAGAGTGCAAAAACAAAAATCAGAAGGGCCGGCAACAGCCAGCGCTTCGTCTCCAGCTTCTCTATGAATTGTTTTATGCGTGATGTGTCCATCGTCTATTCGTCAGAAGGTTTGTCATTCCCGCGAAGGCGGGAATCCAGTTCTCGTAATCCTGTATCTATCCACAAATAGCTTCATACAAATCATTCCAGTCGGGATTATCTCTCTCAATAAGTCTTAATTTCCACCGCCTATTCCATTTCTTTATCTATTTCTCTCTGACAATTGCTTCCTCTACCGTTTCGTGCGATTCATACCAGACCAGACGATGGACGTCGTACTTTTTAGAGAATCCATCTGCGAGTTTGTTTTTATGTTCATAGACACGTTTGATGAGATCCGATGTTATACCTATATATAGGGTGCCATTTCGCTTACTGCAGATCATATAAACGTAATACTCTTTCATACATATAATCTGGATTCCCGCCTTCGCGGGAATGACCGTGAGGGACCCGTTACACCTTCTGGGGGTGCGGTTTTCCCAGTATGCCGTAAGGCCTGAATATCAGTAGCACCAATAAGAGCACAAAGGCTATAAAGTCGCGATACGTGGAAGGCATGAAAGCAACCACCATGATTTCCACCGCACCAAGGATGTAGCCGCCGATCATGGCGCCGCGTATATTGCCTATACCGCCTACCACGGCGGCGATGAAAGCTTTCCATCCCACCATGATCCCCATGTAGGGATCGATTACCGGATATGCAAGACCGTACATCACGCCCGCAGCCCCGCCGAGACTTGTGCCGATGGCAAAGGTAGCAGAAATGATCATGTTCACCGGGACGCCCATAAGGGGGACGATCGTCTTGTCCCAGGATATGGCACGCATTGCCATACCCACCATGGTCCGTCTTACTATCAGATCCAGAATCCACATGAGGACCAGGGACAGAATGATAACAAATGCCTGCAGAGATGAGACGGATAGACCGAACAACGTCCAGGTCGTATTCTCCAGGAGTTGGGGAATCTGCTTCGGGTACGGGTTCAAGGCGAGGGTGAAATTTTCCAGAAAAAGACCGACACCAAGGGCCGTAATGATAGCCGAGACGCGCGGCGCCTGACGGAGCGGCTTATAGGCGAATCTTTCGATCACTACGCCTAAGAACGCGACACCGATCATGGAAAGTAGGAGTACGGGGACAAACGGGAGATGAAGGGAGACAGCGGCAACAAAGCAAAAGAATGCGCCGACCATAAAGAGATCGCCGTGGGCGAAGTTTATCATGGTGAGAATGCCGTACACCATGGTGTAGCCTAGGGCAATCAATGCATAGATACTGCCGACCTGGAGCGCATTCAGTAGCTGCTGAAGGACGTATGTCATTCCGTTACACCTTGCTCTCCCCGCGAGGGAGAGGGAAGGTTTTAATCATCACGGGTTTGCGGTTGCGAAATATACGAATTTTCCGCTCTTAATCTGCACAATCACGGCGCTCTTTGTGGGATCGCAGGAGCCTTCTTTGAACTGCATATTTCCCGTCACGCCCTCGTATTTCGGGATTTTGGCAAGGGCATCCCGGATTGAATTTCTATCAAGCTTGGTTGCAGATTTGAGCGCCTGGAAGAGGAGGCCGAACGAGTCGTAGGTTAGAGCCGCGACGTCATCAGGCAAAGTTCCGTACTTCGCTTTGAATCCTTCGATGAACTTCGTTGCCACGGGTGTCGCCGCGTCGGCAGCGTAATGGGTGCTGAAATAGTATCCCTCGCAGTCATTCCCGCAGAGTTTGTGCAGCTCCTGGGAACCCCATGAATCGCTGCCCACAAAGGGCACATTGATGCCCAGCCTCTTGGCCTGCTGGATCTGAAGCGGTATCTCGCTGTAGTAGTTCGGCAGGAATATCATGTCTGGCTCTGCTTTTTTGATCTTCGTGAGCTGTCCGGAGAAATCCTTGTCGTTTGTCGTATATGTCTCGAAGGCTACGACCTTGCCTCCGGATTGCTCGAAAGTATCCTTGAAGATCTCTGCGATGCCCTTGTTGTATTCAGACGCCACGTCATAGAGAACGGCGGCCTTCTTTACCTTGAGAGTCTCCAGCGCGAACTTCGCTACCACGCGCCCCTGAAAAGGATCGATAAAGCAGGCGCGGAATACATATTTTTTCGGGGCATTCGTCTTGGCGTCGAGGGTAGTCTTCGGATTTGTCGACCAGGGTGTTAGCATGACGACTTTAGAACTTTCGGCGATCTCCGAGGCGGGAAGTGCATAGCGCGTGGCATTGGGGCCGACGATCGCGTGAACATTCTGTTGCGTGATCAGCTTTTGGGCTACGGAAGCGGACTGGTCGGGCTTGCCGGCATTGTCTTCAACAAAAAGCTCCACTTTGTATTTCTGTCCTGCCACATCTATTCCTCCGGCGTCATTCACCTCTTTGACGGCCATCTCCGCCGCCTTTTTACATGACTCACCCACAGCAGGCATATCGCCGGTCATTTCTGCATTTACACCTATTCTGACAGTATTGCTTTTCTCGCTACAGGCCACAGCGAGCAAAATTACACCAGCACATAAAAGAATCAAAAGGCCGAATTTTTTCATACTGCCCTCCATGCAATAATATTTTTGAAAAAGCGATGCTCAGGAGAATCCGGCAGCAAGCGCATCCCGTATCTTGCTGCCGGGTAAGCGAGCGAATGGGGAACATTGTTATTCCTTAAGGATCGAAGATTCTCCGCAGTTTACCGCGGAGAGCTTCAATTTGTTTATGGATATTTGATGGATTTCCCTGTCAGGCGGGGGAAGTATAGGAGAAGAGGGCATGTAAGTCAATATAATTTGACGGCAAGAGATCACGGGCGCTTCCGTGTGCTCCCGAAAGTGCATAAGGATTTTTGCACGCTCATTCATAACCGGGATTTGACGGCATTATAGACATCGCCGATAATCTGTCCCGACAAGCGCTCCATGGATTCACTCAATCCCAGGGCCAGGCCCTCCGCCGTATTTTCCTTGCATGGCGCTGCATGGGAGTAACTTTTCTGGAAGACAATTCTTTTCGTGCTGTCCGTCTGATTCAGATCCAACAGAGTCACGTAGATGGTGAGCAGAGCCTTGCGGCCGTCCTGTTGGTCGACAGCGAGGAAATCAGTGATGCTTCCTTCGAGGAGGAAGCGGACCGCGTCAGTATCCCGGTACGAAAAAATGCCTCGGAAAAGGCCGGTCTGTCTGAAATCGCGGATCAGGTAGTCTGCAACCATGTTCCCCGGGTTCGCAGCCCAGCGGTCGTAGGGAAATTTGTCCAAACCGAATGGGCCGTTCCTGAATATCATGACGCTGCTGCTAAAGAGCTGGTCCACAGAAAACCGTTCCACCTTGAGTGATTCATCGAGACGAACCGTATCCTTAAGTCCCGGTGGCTTGTAATCCAGCATAAAGTATTGTGTCCTGATGGGCGGTTGCCCGCCCATGCAGCCTGCCATAAACAGAATCAGCACACAGATAAATAGATATTTCCTTCTCATTTCTTCCTCCCAATTTAATTATAATCTGCCCGGTTCAATACATTAAATCGGTTGCTCGACCTTCTACTGCCTGGGCTCAGCGGGCTTGCCGAAAAAGAGATCAGACGGATTGGCCTCGATCCTTTCCAGAAGCCTCTCGAGACTCTCCGATGCCCGTCTCAGGTTTTCCGTGGCAGTCTGTATATCAACCGCCGATGTCCTGGCAGTCCTGTCCAAGTCATCCATCACCTGATTTGCCTTGGCCGCCGTGTCTTTGAGCCTCATGCCCTTGACCTCGCTATTCAGTGCGGAGATGAGCGAACGCGCCTCAGCCAGAGCTTGTCTCGCTTCCGCTAAGGCGCCTCCCAGGTTGCCCTCAGCCATAATTTTATCCAGCTTATCCATGGATTTGTCGAGAGCTGCCGTCGATGATTCCAGGTTTGACATAATCCGTTTGGTCTGGGTGCCGGCGAAGAAGTTGTCTGCAGACTGGGCCGTCGATTTGATCTTATCCGAGATTCCCTGAAAGTCGACGTCATTTATCTTGTCAATAGCATCATATATGCCGGAAAGAATCTGCTTCGTTTCGGAAGGTCTAGACGGGATAACGGGATATTCGGTGGCGAAGTTGATTTGGGGCGAGAGTTTCATTGCTTCGGGATGCTGCTGATCCAGCTCGACAAAGACAATGCCGGTAATCCCCACTGCCTTGAGCTGTGTCATGGTAGTCCTTTCCAGATCATTCCTCAGGTTGATTTTCATTACTACCTCAATGAGCTTATTATCCGGGGCTACGCCGATTTTCAGTATCCTGCCAACTTCCACTCCCCTATACTTCACGCTGGAGTCCTTCTGGAGACCCTGAACGGATTCATCGAAATAGGTCACGTACATTGTACCTTTTTCGAAGTACTGCGAGGCGCCGATCCACACGATAATGCCTACACCGATGATGATGCCTATGGTAACAAAAAGACCTATCATGAAAGTTGATACCCGCCTGGCCATCGCTGCAATCCTCCCTAATCTCCACCTGTTGCCTTCCTGTTGAAGTAATTGACAACCCTGGGATCCTGCGAATGTTCCTTCAGTTCTGTAGGGTCTCCCTGGGCTATGATGCCCCTGGCGCTCTTGTCCAGCATGATTACCCTCTGGGCAAGACCAAATATGGACGCAAGCTCCTGGGTGACAATAACCATGGTTGTTCCCATGGCAGTGTTGATACTCCTTATGAGGATGTCCAGTTCGGCTGCTGTGACCGGATCGAGCCCGGCCCAAGGCTCGTCGAAGAAAAGAAGCAGCGGGTCAAGCGCCATGGCCCTGGCGAGGGCAGCCCTTTTCCTCATACCGCCGGATAGTTCAGCGGGCATATGGTTTTCATGCCCGGGCAGATTGACCAGGGCGAGTTTCATTTTCACAATTCGATCAATCATACCGGGCGAGAGATCTGTATATTCATACAAGGGCAGGGCAATGTTCTCGAAAAGAGTCATGGAGCCGAACAGGGCGTCTGCCTGGAACAAGACGCCGATTGTTTTCTGGACCTGTCGCATGGTCTCTTCATCGGCTGCAGTTATGTCCGTCCCGTTAACGACAATCCGCCCCGAATTGGGTCTCAGGAGACCATTGAGATGCTTCAGAAGGGTAGACTTGCCGCACCCGCTGCCCCCGAGTAGCATGAATATCTCGCCCTGGCAGACCCGGAAGCTGACGTTTTCCAGAATAGTGACGTCGCCATAACCGGCGGTGAGATTTTCCACTTCGATGATGGGTTTCTTATTCATTCGCTCTTTTTTTCTTCATCTAAGCTCTCTGTTGTCATTTTATGTAATGAAGGATGATGGCGAACGCGGAGTCCGCGACGATAACGAGAAATATGGCCGATACCACCGCCGATGTCGTAAACGTGCCTACTGATTCGGCCCCTTCACGTACCTGGAATCCTCTCTGGCAGCCGATTCCTGCAATCAGGCCGGCGAAGACAGCAGATTTAATCAGACTCGATACGATATCGAAGATGGCGATACCTGCCCGGGTCTGCTGGATGTAAGAGTAGGCAGTCAGATCGAGCCCCACGACACCGACCACGAGACCTCCCAGTATGGCGAACAAATCAGCATACAGCGTCAAGATGGGCACGACAAGGATAGTTGCCAAGAATTTAGGTACAGCCAGGAACTGGATCGGCTCAAACCCCATTGTCTTAAGCGCATTAACCTCATCATTCACGATCATTGTACCGATCTCAGCCGCAAATGCCGATCCTGAACGCCCCGCAACCAGGATGGCAGTCATGATAGGCCCCAGTTCCTTTACCATGGCAATTGCTACGAGTGATGCCACGTATATGTTCGCGCCGAATTGCTTGAGCTGTAATGAGGACATGAAGGCCATGATGAGTCCCATGAGAAGGCCGATAAGCCCGACAATGGGAAGTCCATCGACGCCGGCTCTTTTCATATAGTAGAGGACATCATTCCACCGCATCGAGCGAGGACTGCGGAGGCTGCGAATGAGGGCGACTATGAGCTCGCCCACGAAACTCATAACCTCGAAGAAATCATGAAGAAGCAGCCGGGCGCCTTCTCCCATCTGCTCCAGGATATTCGGCTGCTTCCTTTCCGGGACCAGGGACGGGATGTGATGCGCTTTCTTATCCAGCAGATTCAGGATGCCTTTGACTTCGTTAGTGACACCATGAAATGTGACGGAAGCTGACCGGGCCGTCTGTTCCTCCTCCAGCTGGAACAAGGCGAGTGTCCCTGCACTGTCCAGGTATTTGACTCCTGCTATATCCACCATCAATTTCTTCAAGGGCTTATTTAGCAGGATACTCCTGGCATCAGAACTGAAGTTATTCAGATCGTCAAGGGCGATGCGGCCTGAAACAAAAAGAATCACATCCCCCGGCTCCTTTTCTTCGATGCGCAGGTCGTACTCTTTTTTCTTGACAGGAGGCACTTTCATAAGCTCCCCAAAGAGTAATGCCGTTTTCGCCTTAACTACATAAAATATAGATTAAGCTTAGTCCGGGTGTCAAGGAGAAGTACTTGACTTTTGAATTATTTTGTAACGGAATGACCGCCACTATTCACAAAAAAGTTGGCGCCTTTTGCGGGGGCGACCATTTGTACCGGCTCACTGCTCCCGCATACAGCGGGAGTCTTTTATTAACCCGAGTTACTTAATAAACAATAAAGCTTGACAGGATCGTGGAGTATATGTCATTTACCAAACGGTTTAACTAACTGGTTAGTTGTACTTAAGTTTCTTTCCGGAGTGCAAAAATGGAAATTCCTTCATCAGCCAGAAAAAAAAGCGGAACTGTCAAGCGCATCCTTAAGGCCGCGGCAAGCATCTTTTCGGAGTCTGGCTTTTCCGGGGCGCGGGTCGATGAGATTGCCAAGCGCGCAGGGGTCAATAAAGCTCTGATTTATTACCATATTGGCGACAAGGAAAAACTCTATGCGGAAGTCATCAGCAACATTATCGGCAATACAGCGGAGATGATCGCGGGCAAAATAAAAGACATACGTGACCCTGAAGAAAAGCTCCGCGTCTACGTGCGCTCCTTTGCCCGCAACATAGATGATAACCCTCAAGTTGCTCCGGTCATGATGCGTGAAGTCGCCTCCGGAGGAGAGCACCTCCCGGAGGTGGTGGCGCGGGATATCTTCCGTATCGTAAATATGCTCAGGGGAATCCTTAACGAGGGCGTGAAAAAGGGAATCTTCATAGAAACGATTCCCTTCCTGATACACATAATGGTTATCGGGGCCATGATAACGTATAAAACGAGCGCGCCTATCAGGGCGAGGTATAACTGGCTACCTGCTGGCATAAAGAGATTGGACGACAGGATATCCGGTGATGTTGCCAGTGAGATCGAAAAGCTCATTTTAAGAGCCGTGAAGAAATGAAGGGAAGGGGAATATGCAAACGAAGAATATGTATCTGATATTTTCTGCTACGACAGCGCTTATCAGTGTTACTTATGGGATGGCTCTGTCTGCGGAAAGGCTGACTCTGCAGCAGAGCATTGATCTGGCCCTGAGGCAGAGTGTTTTTGTCCAGTCCGCTCAGGAAGGGGTAAAGGGTGCGGAAGCCCAGAAGAAGGAGGCCTTTACCGGTTTTCTGCCAAAGTTCAGTACCTATTACAGCTATTCGCGGCTTAATGTCGATCCGACGCTGACGGAGAACTTTCCGACCGTGGGCCCCGTGACATTAGTGACGGGTACAAAGGATAATTACTCCTGGGTTGTGGAAGTTAAACAACCCGTCTTTGCCGGCGGAGGAATAATGGCAAATTATGAGGCAAGTGTGCTCGGCCGCGAAATCGCGTCGCTGGATAAGACGGCAGTCGTACAGGACACAGTCCAGGAGGTTAGAGTAGCCTATTTCAACGTTCTGAAGGCGGAGAGGGGGCTTGAAGTGGCAATGCAATCGGTGCAGCAACTCGAATCGCACCGCAGCATGGCCCAGGATTTTTTTGATGTCGGTGTGATTCCCAAGAACGACCTTCTCCGCGCTGAGGTGGAACTCGCGAACGGCCGGCAAAATCTTGTCAGGGCAGAAAACGCCGTAGAGACAGCAAAGGCCAAATTCAATACTGTCCTCCGCAGGGAAATTGATACTCCCACCGAGGTGGAAGATATTCTCGCCCTCAAGCCGTATACAAAGACTTTCGACGAATGCCAGAGGCTTGCGATGGAAAACAGGCCGGAACTTAAATCCTATGTTCGGAAAGTTGAACAGTCCCAGAAATTGGTCAACCTGGCCAAGAGTGAATATTTCCCTTCCATAAATGTGGTCGGACACTATGAACGCTACGGTGACAACGCCAGTGTAAACGGGAGCCCTTATCGAAATCAGGATAACACATATATCATGGGGATGGCTACTTGGAATTTCTGGGAGTGGGGAAGAACGAAAAACCGGGTCGATGCAAGCCGCTCCCGGGAGAATCAGACGGCCTACGCCTTGGATAACACAAAGGATCAGATTCTCCTGGAGGTAAAAAACGCCTGGTTGGCGCTCCATGAGGCCGAAAAACAGGTGGCGGTTACAAAGAAATCGATTGAGCAGGCAGATGAGAACTTCCGTGTCAGCACAGAAAGATACAAGGAGCATGTTGGGACGTCAACGGATGTCATTGACGCGCAGACCCTGCTTACAAAAGCGAAAACAGATTACTTCAATGCCTTAAGCGATTACAACATAAGCATAGCCAGACTGGAGAGGGCGATGGGTGTGCGGGAGGTTTTGCCATGAAGAAGAAGATTATCATCATAGTATTTATGGTTCTGTTGGTAGGTGTTGGTTCCCTGGTCTACTTCGGACAATGGCAGTCCCAGCGGGGCGAACTTTATTATTCCGGGACGATTGAGGCGACTAATTCCAATCTCGCCTTTCAGGTAAGTGGCCGCGTCGTCAACGTGGCTGTCAGAGAAGGCAATGCCGTCAAAAGGGACCAACTTCTTGCTGAGCTCGATGCCACTGAATTTCAATCAAAGAAAGAGCAGGCACAGGCAAATCATGATCGGTCAATCAAGACACGGGATCAGCTGGCCACAATGCTTAACATATACAAAAGTACCCTTCCCGCAGACGTGGTGAGAGCGGAGACAAATGTGACAAGCACGCGAGACGTCATGGATGATGCACGGAAAAATTATCAGCGATACGAGCAGTTGTTCAAGCGGGGCGTTGTTACGGAAAAGGAAAGGGACTCCGTAAAGCTGGGCTATGATACGGCTAAGTCCAGACTTGATGATGCGGAAGCCGCCTTGAGACAGGCGAAAAGTAACCTGAAAAAGATAGAGGCAACGGAAAATGAAATCGCGGCAGCGGCCTCCCAGATCAAACAGGCCAAAGCGGCTCTCGAACAGTCCGATATTCAATTGCAATATACACGGTTGCTCGCACCCTACAACGGAATCATCACGAGCCGAAATGTAGAACCCGGAGAAGTGGTCAGCCCCGGTCGCGAGGTCCTGACTATGGCCGATCTTGAGACGGTAGACCTGAAAATATTTGTAGATGAGACGGAAATCGGAAAGGTGAAACCGGGGCAGGATGTGGACGTGAAAATCGATACCTTTCCTAATAAGGTTTACAAAGGCAAGGTAACATTCATCTCACCTGAAGGTGAATTTACCCCCAAGATAATTCAGACGAAAAAAGAACGGGTGAAGCTGGTGTATCTTGTGAAGGTCTCCATCCCCAATCCTTCTTTCGAACTAAAGTCCGGCATGCCGGCAGACGCCTGGTTGCGGTAAAAATCCCTCCCAATCTCCCTCTTGCAAAGGGGAAGAATAGACGTTCTGGAGAGTGCCGACGATGGTCGCAGGTAGTACATCTTTCATTTCTATAGAGAATGTTTCCATGCGCTTCGGCGACGTGGAAGCAGTGCGCGATGTGACGCTGTCCGTGGATGAAGGGACTATCTTCGGTCTGGTCGGGTCCGACGGGGCAGGGAAATCGACCCTGCTGCGCATGGTAGCGACGATGATCCCACCAGTCTCCGGGAACATTCTGATTGGCACTCTGGAAGTGATCAGGGACAAACAACGAGTGAAACCTTTGATCGGCTATATGCCGCAGCGTTTCGGCCTTTACCAGGATCTAACAGTTGACGAAAACATGCTCTTCTTCATGGATGTTTTTAATGTCCCGAGGAAAGAACGTGCGCGGAGAAGGGAGAAGTATCTCGGATTTTCCAATCTGCTCCCCTTTGTCGATCGGCAGGCAGGCAACCTCTCCGGCGGAATGAAACAGAAACTGGGATTGGCCTGCGTTCTGGTCCATGAGCCGAAGGTGCTGATCCTTGATGAACCCACGAATGGCGTGGACCCAGTTTCGCGGCAGGAGTTATGGGACATACTTGCCCAGATGCGCGCGGACGGCATGACCATCATGGTCTCCACCGCTTATCTGGACGAGGGAGAAAAATGTGGCCGTCTGGCGCTGATGCATCGTTCCCGCATTCTCGACATTGCCACGCCGCAGGAAATACGCGGCCGTTTCTCAAGCCTGGAAGAGGCTATGATCAACCGCATCGGAGAAGTGGATAAGGAGATTGTTCGTGATTCCTTCAAACGGTGAGGCCGTATCTGTAAATGCCCTGGAAAAGCGGTTCGGCGCCTTCGTTGCGGTGGATAAGATCACCTTCTCCGTAAGGCGAGGAGAAATTTTCGGTTTCCTTGGCCCGAACGGTTCCGGAAAATCAACGACCATCCGTATGCTCTGCGGCATTCTGACCCCCACCTCCGGCAGCGGCCATGTCGCAGGCCACGACATCGCAAGAGCGCCCGAGGAGATCAAAAAATCTATAGGCTATATGTCCCAGAAGTTTTCCCTGTATGAAGACCTAACTCCATTCGAAAATATCAGATTCTTTCTGGGGGTCTACGCTGTCCCTGAGGACCAGTGGAAAGAACGCATGGACTGGATACTGGATATGACGCAGCTTGAGGAGGTGCGTAATCGATACACGCGGGAGTTGCCGCAGGGCTGGCGTCAGCGTCTCGCCCTGGGCTGCGCTCTCCTCCACCGCCCGGACATCCTCTTTCTGGATGAACCCACCTCGGGCGTGGATCCGATCACACGCCAGCACTTCTGGGATTTCATCCGTCAACTGGCTTCGGAGGGGATTACGGTATTTGTTACTACCCATTATATGGATGAAGCCCGGCACTGCGGGCGGATAGTGATGATCAATGAGGGCAGAATAGTCGCCACCGGCAGCCCCGCGGAAATCATTGCCACAGCATGTCCGGGTCGTCCTGACGCCGACTTGAATGAAGCCTTTATAACCCTCATGACTGGGAAGATGAGGTCTGACGAGGTATCTCACCATTGAAACTGAGAAATATTCAAGCTGTCACGCGCAAGGAGTTCTACCATTTGATACGGGATTTCCGGAGCCTGTATCTGGCATTTGCCCTCCCGCTGTTACTCATTCTTCTTTTCGGCTACGCCCTGAGTCTCGATGTCGATAATGTAGAAACGGTCGTGGTAGATCATGACAATACAGATCTGAGCCGGGAGTTTATTCTGCGCCTCGATGGCTCCCCCTATTTTCATGTCGCTGCTCACCTGCCCAACATAAATGCCGCCACCGATTACTTGGACCGCGGAAGGGCTATACTTGCGATCATAATACCCCCCAACTGGACAAGAGATATCCGCTCGGACCGTGCAGCCCCACTGCAGGTCCTTCTCGATGGAAGCGACCCCAGCTTTGCCAATATCACGAGAGGCTATGTGAATGCCTTCATCTCACAGTACAACCAGAAACTGCTCATTTCATTCCTCAACCGCCAGGGGATGGAGCAGATAAGGCCTCCTGTCAATGGTCGGATACGCGTGTGGTTTAACGAAGATCTGGAGAGCCGTAATTTTATTCTTCCAGGGATCATTGCCGTCATCATCATGATCGTGGGGGCCATGCTGACCTCGCTCGTCATCGCCCGGGAATACGAGAACGGGACCATGGAAACGATCAAGTCTCTTCCGCTCTCTGCCGGTGACTTGCTGATCGGCAAGTCAATCCCGTATTTCTTTGTCGGACTGACTGATGTCCTTATTTCCATTCTCATGGGGCAGGTTCTCTTCGGTGTCGTCATGAAGTCCAGCTTCTGGTTGATGATTTTAGCCTCTTCCATTTATCTATCTGTTGCGTTGACGCTGGGTCTCTTCATTTCTTGCGTTACGAAAACTCAACTGCTCGCCAATCAAGGCGCCATTCTCCTGACTTACCTTCCGTCTCTGCTTCTGTCGAATTTTGTTTTCCCTGTGGAAAATATGCCGAAGGTCCTGCAGCTTGTGACATACGTCGTTCCCGCCACCTATTATGTCAATATCCTGAGCGGCTTATATCTGCGGAACCTTGATCTCGCTCACCTGTGGCCGAGTTATTTAGTCATGATATTCATGTTCGCCGTTCTCGCTGTCCTGAACTACGTGCTGCTGAAGAAGGAGGGGTTGTAACATGAGCTGGCTTCGCATCCGGGAACTTGTTCGCAAGGAGTTTATTCTCCTTTTCCGCCACAAGAGAAGCAGGCGCGTTCTCGTCGTTGCGCCGCTTATCCAGTTGCTCTTATTCGGATACGTCGTGAATTACGATATAAGTGTCATTCAGATCGCCATTCTTGATCAATCCCGCACGCGGGAAAGCCGTATGGTTGCTGACGCCTTCAGCGCCAATAAGATTTTCAGGATTACCCAGGTCTTGCGGGACGACCGTGAACTGGAGCAGGCTCTATTAAATGCAAAGGTAGATATGGCCATCAAGATCGGACCTGATCTGAGCAAGAAAATCAGAAAAGGAGAAACGGCGGAGATCCAAATCATTGCCGATGGGACCATGAGCAACATGGCGTCCGTCCGGATAGCTTATTCCATGCTGGTCATTGACAAGTTGAACCAGGACCTGCTCAAGGAGCTGTATCCTAGACACATGGATTACGGTAAGATCGACGCGAGAATCAGAACGTGGTATAATCCAAATCTCGACAGTCAGTATTTCTTCGTTCCCGGCATCGTCGCCTTCGTGATAATGCTGATCGCCCTGCTTTTGACATCTATTGCCATCATTAGGGAGAAAGAAGCCGGCACAATTGAGCAGTTAATTGTTACGCCGTTAAAGCCCATTGAACTGATCGTCGGGAAAACGATCCCTTATATCATCATTTCAATCGTGCAGATGGTCGCGGTTACAGTCCTTGCAGTTGTCTGGTTTGAAATACCGCTATCCGGGAGCGTCATCCTTCTCTTTATAGCCACATGCCTCTTTCTTCTGAGCACCCTGGGTGTGGGTCTCTTTATCTCCACCGTTTCCTCAACGCAGCAGCAGGCCATGATGACGACATTCTTCTTCATTCTTCCCTTCTTCATGCTGAGCGGCTTTGTTTTTCCCATTGTCAACATGCCCGTTGTCGTTCAATGGTTGACATACCTGAACCCTTTGAGGTATTTTCTGGTAATAATCAGGGGCATTTTTCTGAAAGGCATAGGTCTTGAAATTCTCTGGCCCCAGTATGCAGCATTGACTGTAATCGGCCTGATCGTGTTTACCGGTGCCGTGAGACGTTTCAGGAAACGGCTTGATTAAGGAATGGGCGATCATCATGGCAACTTCTGATTCTTCTCTAAAATACAACCCTTTTGGAGACCTGAAGAACTGCGTTGGAGTGAGGCCGCGTCCCAAGAGGGCTCCCGCGTCTGCATTCAAAGGTGAGCCGGAGCCTGCCGCCGATCCGGAAATTGAAGAGAAAGTATTCCTGGAGGCCGTTCAGGATGTGAAGCCGATGCAACAGGACAAATGCGTGGGGAATAAAATCAGGATCAGGCCGCCGGATAACGTCAAAGAGTCCCCGGAAGCGGCAATCATTGGGCAGCTTACGAGTCTTGTAGAATGTGGAGAAGGCTTCGTCATTTCGGATACTCCAGAATATATCGAGGGCACAGGCTATGACGTGCATCCGGAGTTCGCCGGGAGACTCCACCGCGGGGATTTTTCCATACAAGCCCACGTCGATCTTCACGGACAGGGCCTAGCAGAGGCAAAGAAGACATTCGAAGAATTCTTGAGTGGGGCAGTCAAGTCAGGCAAGAGGGCAGTCCTGATTATTCATGGACGCGGTCTTTCTTCACCCGGCGAACCGGTCTTGAAAAATAACGTCCGTGAGTGGCTCACCCGCGGTCACTGGCGCAAGTGGGTGATAGCTTTTTCCAGCGCGCAGTCTTATGACGGCGGCGCAGGCGCAACGTACATCCTCCTCCGCAACCGGCCGATTTCAAAGCACGCGCGAAAGGGACAACGAGGGGAATGACGGAATGTAGTGCAGACCTTTAGGTCTGCTTTCTTCAGTGCAGGACTGAAGTCCTGCACTACGTCTTTTTCTTCTGCCTTGTCACTCCCGCGAAGGCGGGAGTCCAGTTCTTTGAATCCTGGATTCCCACTGGAGCCTGTCCTCGAATGTCATTATCGGGGGTGGGAATGACGCAACGTAGTGCAGACCTTTAGGTATGCTTTCTCGAGCAGGACTGAAGTCCTGTGCTACAGATGTTTCTATGTGTAATCAGGTGCCCACACACGAGGTGGTTGAATGACGCATACTTTCTTGTTTCAGGAGGGAGTCTGGATTGCCCGGGGCCATTACTTCGATGACATGGAACGAATGCTGCCCCTCGATGGAACGGTCAGAATCACGCACCTGGAAGGTTTGTGGCTGAATGAAGGAGAGGTGGAAATCAAGATGGGAGAAAATCCGATCAAGATATGCAATCGTTATGAAATTATTCCTCCCGAAGAAGGCAAGAATCAGACTACATGGGTATCAGTGAACCCTGACCTGGGGATGCTGCTGGGCCGGTATGTCATCGTTGATGAAACGATCATCTCCACCTTCCGTTCAGAAAATGGTGAATACACGGGAGCCGAATTCCATTTGAGAGTAAGCGACGTGCATTACAAGAACCGGGGTATCCTCTTAAAAGGAAGTGACAAATTGTCATCCTGGAGCGTAGATCTGCAAAAATCATCTTAAGATTTATGAAACTATTCTTTTTCGGCGTCATGAAACGATTCAGAAAATGGCTTGATTAAGCGGGGTGTTTCCTGTAAATATTCTGAACAACTCACCGATAAGAAACTTCGCCGAAACCTGGTCAATGGAGAAGGGACAATGCTGAAGGTCCTCGACGACGAATCCGCCATCAAAAGATGCAGGCGACAGTTCATAAAAAGTTTCAAACCTTTCATCGATGAAAAAATCCCTGTGAATCTGGGCCATCCCGGCGCAACGGTCAAGGCAAAGGCCTTATGGTCGGAGCGCCTCGGCGTTTGGATGGTGCACGAGAAGATGTCGGGAAACAGGTTCGGGCATGCCTTTGGGGCGGAAAAACCGACGGGTTCATCTCATATACCGATAACATGTGAAATAAATTTCCCCGCAAAAGGGATTGACAGGCGTATTGGCGGGGCACTGGCGATGGACCGCGGTGGCCGAATCTTTGTGCTGCACAGGGGCAGGATCGGTGGCGGCAAGAAAGGCGTCGGCAAGGCCCTGTTCGATGACCATTACAGGGGCGTTTGGGCAATTATGGAAGACGGTTCCGCGGAGACCAC
>Ga0209777_10002659_pt1 | contig 23146 bp, 18 predicted proteins | sample FrelakmetHBP12HB_FD_187147 | JGI IMG/M metagenome (GOLD analysis project Ga0209777, IMG submission 187147) | Freshwater lake sediment microbial communities from the University of Notre Dame, USA, for methane emissions studies -HBP12 HB (SPAdes)... | ecosystem: Environmental > Aquatic >...
TGCACGCCCGCAACCACGGGCAACCGGGGCCGGATTGCCGTTTCCGTTACAGGCAGGAAGACTTTTACCAATGGGACGGCAGGCGATATGTGCCGCTGTCCAGGCCCTACTTGCTGGCAGACGTGGGCCGCTTCCTGCAGGAGCGCCAAGACACAGGCCACAAGGTTTCAAATCAGCTAAAGAACAACGTCCTTGGCAATGTGGAAAGCCGTTGCCTCTTGCCCGATGAACCGCCGCCGCCCTTCTGTATTACAGAAGACGGGCTGAAACCCGCGCCGCTGTGTGTTTCAATGGGAAATGGCGTGGTTGACCTGGCTGCCTTGCTGGCCGGCAGGGGCCGCCCGCTGGAAGCGCATTCACCGCGCTTCTTCACGGTGGTAAGCCTGCCGTATCCGTTCAACCCGGAAGCCGCCTGCCCGCACTGGCTGGCCTTTCTTGCCGAAGTCTTGCCCGATGAAGGCAAGCGGGGGCTGGTGCAGGAGTGGTTTGGTTACTGTCTGACCCCGGACACTTCCATGCAACGCTTCTTCATGCTGGTAGGTGAAGGCGCAAACGGCAAGAGCGTTGTCTGTGCCGCGTTGCGGGCCGTCCTTGGGGAAGACAACGTTTCCGCCGTGCCCCTGCAAGCCTTCGGCGCTGAAAGGAATTTTCAGCTAGAGCAAACCATAGGGAAGCTGGCAAACGTCCAGGGTGATCTGGGGGCTATCTCTCTTGCCGAAGAAGGCCAGTTAAAGCAGTTTATCTGTGGGGAACCTTGCGATATAGACCGCAAGGGCCGAAGAAGCATCTTAGTCAAGCCCACGGCACGGCTGACCTTTGCCACGAACACGCCGCCAAACTTCAAGGACCGTACAAGCGCAATCCACCGGAGAATGCTGTACGTGCCCTTTGATGTACAGATTCCGGAAGAACGCCGCAAGCCCGGCATGGATGACCCTCAATACTGGCTAGAGCTTGGGGAATTGCCCGGCCTTTTCGTGTGGGCCGTGACAGGGCTGAAACGGCTTCGGCAACGGGGCCGCTTCCAAGAGCCTGAATCATGCCGGCAGGCCAAGGAAGCCTACTGGCACGAACGATTCCCGGAACGCGCCTTCCTGCAACTATACGTGAAGCTGGAAGCCGGGGCCAAAGTGCAGAGTGAACTTCTGTATAACAAATATCAGGATTGGCTTGAAAAGAGCGGGCACGCTGCCAGGGAACGGATAACGCTGCCCGTGTTTGGCCGGCAAGTGCGCAAGGCATTTCCGCAGGCAGAATCAAAAGCCCTGTATTGTGAAGACAACTCGCTCAAGAAGGCCCGCCATTGGGTAGGAATCCGGCTACTTCGTGAAGATGACCCGGACTTTGACCCGGATGAAAACACGCCGCCCGCCGTGCCTGACAGCCAGGCCGCTGCCTTGCCGGACGCCGGCACACAACCCACGAACCACACGGAGCAACCGCAATGAGTGACGCCGCCAAGGACAAGACCCCGGTGGACTTCAATACTTTGATTGCCGATCTTGGTTTGGCAAGGTATGGGAAGCCGCCCGCGCCGCAACGCGCCAAGAAGCCGCCCGCGCCAGTGACCGGCACGGCAGAGGCAGGCCCGGAAGTCCAGGAACCCGCCGCCGCCGTCCAGGCCGCGCCGGAAGCCACGGCCAGCCAGGGGGAACGGCTGCCCGCGCCAGTGACCGGCACGGCAGAGACAGGCCCGGCTGTCCAGGAACCCGCCGCCGCTGTCCAGGCCGCGCCGGAAGCCACGGCCAGCCAGGGGGAACGGCTGCCAGTGTCAGTGACCGGCACGGCAGAGGCAGGCCCGGAAGTCCAGGAACCCGCCGCCGCCGTGCAGGCCGCGCCGGAAGCCACGGCCAGCCAGGGGGAACGGTTGCCCGTGTCAGTGACCGGCACGGCAGAGGCAGGCCCGGAAGTCCAGGAACCCGCCGCCGTCCAGGCCGCGCCGGAAGCCACGGCCAGCCAGGGGGAACGGTTGCCCGCGCCACAAGCGCCGCCGTCCAGCCTTCCGGGGGGCTTTGCGCCGCTGTGGACTGTGGCAGACGTGGCGAGCTTCCTGCAACGGTCAGAGCGGTGGGTTTTCAACGCCCTGACACAAGACCCCGCCAAGCCTGGCAGCCTTCCCTTCATCCGCATTCCCGGTGGACGTGGAAGCCACGGCCAAGGAAGCCCGCGCTTCGTGCCGGCAGAGGTTGTGTCTTGGGTTTCCGAAGGCTGCCCGCCCGTAACCGTGTTTCGTTCCTGGCAGGGAACACAGAGAAAGAGTAAAAGAAAAGCCTCTTAGGGCTTGACTTAGGTAATACAGGAAGTAGGATTAGAGACATGAAGCCACGCAAGAAGAAACGCACACGGGCACAGCTTGCCGCTGATAAGAAGCGAACGGGCAGGCCGCCGGCTGGCGACAGTTCCCGCACAGAACTTATTTTGCTTCGTGTGACGCCCAAGGAATTGAAGGCATGGCGCAAGGCCGCCAAAGCCCAAGGCTTGCCCTTGGGGCCGTGGCTTGCGAAGCCGCGCCGGGACGAAATGGAAAGGGGTAAGCATCATGGCTAGAGGTTGTGTCTTTCAGCCAAGGTACACTGTGGCCCTGCCGGACGGCACGAAAGAGCGCCGCAAGTCGAATACGTTTTGGATTCAATACAAGGACGGTCAAGGCGTCTTGCGCCGAAAGTCTGTAGGGGAAGATGAACGGCTGGCCGAAGACGCCCTGGCTGTGGCCTTGCGGGATTCCATTTCAGAGCGCCACGGCTTGCCCACGCAAAGCGCCGCCATGCTGCCGGCTGGCGAGCTTGTCAAAGCCTACCTGGAAGCGCAAGCCTCACATGTGACACCCAAGCACTTTTCACACTTACGCGCCAGAATCCAGGCCGTTGTAATCGGGACACGGGCCGTTACCGTCAAGGACCTTACTCCGGAAAAAGTAGACGTATTCTTGACTGCACTTGCAGACGAAACGCCGCCTAAAGCACCGCGTACAATCAATTGCTATCTGAAGTCTGTACGGGGAATGCTGGCATGGGCCGTACAACGCCGCAAGCTTGCATACAACCCGCTGGCCGGAATCCGATTGCGCCCGGAAACGGTCAAGGCCCGGAACCGCCGCCCGCTGTCCGAAGATGAAGCCGCCCGGTTGCTGGCCGCCGCCCTGGACGGGCCGCGCCGCCGTATGGCGAGAGCGTACAAGGGAAGCCCTTTGCCTCTGCCTGTGCAGGCCGATTGTGCCCGGCAAGGCCGCCGCAACGCCCTGGCTTTCCGCCTTATGCTTACTGCCGGCTTGCGGCTGCATGAAGCCCAAGCTTTGCGCTGGTGTGATCTTGACTTGGACGCCGCCGCCCTGTTCATCCGTGGCGACAAAGGCGACAAGCTGAAAGGCCGCTATGAGGAAAAGGAAATCCCGTTGCCGCCTGATACGGTTCAAGCCCTGGCTACCTGGAAGGCCGAAACCGGCCCGGATGAAAGCGCGCCCGTGGTGGAGATACCAGACAACTTCGTGCGGACCCTAGACAGTGACCTTGAGGCCGCTGGTATCAGCAAGCGGGACGCCGCTGGCCGCGTGGTGGACTGCCACGCCTTGCGCCATACCTTCGGAACCTGGCTTGGCAAGCACCCAGACGTTGACCCGAAGACGATACAGGCCCTTATGCGCCACAAGACCGCCGCCTTGACCTTCGGCGTTTACGTTCACCGTGACAAGGGCCGGATGAAGGCCGCCGCCGAAGGAATGCCGGCCTTGCTGCCCAAGTCCTTCCAGCCTGAAAACGTCCAGGCTGCCAGCCTGAAAACCGGAACGGATGACGCCCCAATTGATACCGAAATAAGCCCTAATCCGTTCAAGTCTTGTGCAAGGTTTGTGCAAGAACGGAGTGGGCAGAAATCACAAGTCCCTATCAATTCAGAAGATAGCTACCCTATGGCGGCTGCCTTTCAAGCCCCCAACCCGGGTTCGAATCCCGGCAGGGACGCCAAGCCAAGGAACCTCGCCCAACGGCCCATAATGCCGTTATTGGCGCCCAAGTCGCCATGCCGCCATGAGGAAGTACGCTGTCGCCGATATTCCACGACTCACGACGTTCCCGTGCGTTCACATGATGGCCCGATTACCCAGTCTAATGAACGAATCTTGTTGACCCCACTTCGCAAAAATGCTAATCTGACCAAAGACGGAGGAGGGCAAGGTGTCTCGAACGCGGGTAGTTTTCTACAGGGACGACGACGGCACGGTGCCCTTTCTCGACTGGCTGGACGGCTTGGAGGACAAGGCCAAGGACAAGTGCGTGGTCAAGATCGAGCGCCTTGCCGAAGTGGGCCATGAACTGCGCAGGCCCGAATGCGGCCTCCTGCGGGATCGGATTTACGAACTCCGCACAAAGCGGGGGCATGTTCAGTACCGGATACTGTACTTCTTTCACGGCAACGTCGCGGCGGTCGTTTCGCACGGCTTGACCAAAAAGCAGGAGGTCCCGGCGCGCGAAATCGCCAGGGCCATTGAGCGCAGGAACAAGTTCTTGAGCGACCCGGCACGTCACACGTTGGAGGAACGGCGATGAAGAAGACAGACACGACCAGCGACGCAATCGAGATACTCCACCGCCGGTACTATCACGGCCGGCCGAAACGCATGGCGATGCTGCAGCAGGCGCGGATCAACGATGCCGTCGCCCGTCAGATCCACGATCTGCGAGTCAAGGCGGGGTTGACCCAGCGGGAGCTCGCCGAGCGGGTGGGAACGACAGCCTCGGCCATCTGTCGGCTCGAAGATGCAGACTACAACAGCCACTCGCTGTCCATGTTGAAACGGATTGCCGAGGCGCTGGACAAGCATCTGGAAGTGCGCTTCGTCGCCCGGCGGCCTTCGCTATCGGCGTGAGGCCGCCCTGCGCAAGGGAGAATAATTTCGCGCAGGTCCCTGCCTGAAGGGGCAAGGGCGTGACAACCGTGACGGCACGCTTGGCCGGACGAAAATGGGAAATTGCGGAACCCGCCGCCGTATAGGGCTTGCCAAGCAATAAGGCCCCGAGGCCAAGCGACCGCCACGCGCACGCCGCCCTGAAGCCGCCCACCCCCGCCCGTCCCTAAGGCTTGGCACCAAGGGAAACAGCAGGAGCACGCCGGGGGCGTCCAGCTTTTTCGTGGCTGAATCGGCGCAAGGCTGGGTATAATGAGGGCAAGCCGGGGGTAGCTTTAGCGGTCTAAAAGCGCGCAAGTCCAACCGCCTGCCCTGGCTTCCATTTTGGACGCGGAAAGGACAACGCGCCGATGAACAAAGCTGCGACTGCAAGAGGCATTGAGGAAGAAGCTCTATCCCTAAACAAGCATGACCTGGATATTTACCGTGATATGTTGGCTCATGCGAGGGCTGCTGACGGGAAATATGATCCGCTGGTTGCACCGCGCCACAGTGAGAACGCCCTTAGACATACCACCGAAGATGTCCTTCTGAGTGGCTTGGAGAAATGCCGTAGGGATTTTGTGGCACAGGAGCTTGTGCCTCAAGCCAACCGCGTTGAGAACCTACTAAGCAAGCTCAGGGAACCGCAAACCCTAAGTGACCGCATTGCGTACCAGGAACAGTTTGAGAAGGAACTCTGCTCGCCCGCGCCCGCGCCGGCGCTGGCTGGAACCGAGAAGGCCACACCGCAGGCCCCCAGGACTTGGGATGCCTTCATCTGTCATGCATCGGAAGACAAAGACGCTTTTGTTCATCCGCTTGCTCTAGCACTTAAGCAGGCAGGGGCAAAGGTTTGGTGTGACAAGTTTTGTCTGAGAATCGGCGATAGTTTACGGCGCAAGATTGATGAAGGATTACGAGAATGCCGTTTCGGTATTGTCGTCTTGAGCAAACACTTTTTTGAAAGGAAATGGCCGCAACGCGAACTTGATGGTTTGGCTCAGCGTGAGGAGGGCACGATACTCCCGGTCTGGCACGGCGTGACAGCGGACGACGTAAGAGGGTATTCGCCAAGTCTTGCTGGCATTGTCGCCAGCCAATCCGCTGCCGGCCTGACAACTGTTGTCCAGGAGATTCTTGGCAAAATCAGGCCACTCTTGGCTGAGGTTGCTGCCACTGGCGGCAATCAGCAAGACGCCGCCATGCGTGTGCCAGACACAACCCCCGCGCCGGCACAGCAGGCCACGACCGCGCAGGCTGGCATCCAGGAGAGGACGCGGGAGCTGCCGCTCGGAAAGGTGGCCGATGCGGAAGAGGGCCCAATAAAGGTCGTAGACAAGAAAACATCGCGCGAAGGGCCAAGCGTAGAGCGTCTTCCCGAGGGCTTCCAATAATGTGAATAACGTGGCCAGACCACGAGAACTGAACCCGGCAGCTTGCCCGGGCCAGCCAGTATGCGTCTGGCGCCGATGGCCCGTTGTTGCCTTGCGGCAAAAAGGCTTGCCGCCCCTCGTCCCGCCAGGTAAAGTACAGCTATGAGCAGCGCTGAGATCATCGAACAGTTGCCCAAGCTGAGCGCCGAAGACCGCGCGGCCATCCAGGCCAAGCTGGATGAATTGGCCGGCAACGGCTGGCTCGACGACGGTGAGCTGACGGACGACGAGAAACGGCTGCTGGACTCGCGCCTCGACGACTGCGACCGTGAGCCCTCCAGTTTCGTTCCTTGGGAACAGGCCAAGGCCAAGATCATGGCGAGCCTCAAGAAATGAGGTTCGCCCTCGACATTCTGCCCGCCGCGATTGCAGACATTACCGCGGCCGCCCGGTGGTACGAAAACCAGCGCGGAGGGCTGGGAACCAAGTTCGCACTGGAAGTGAACGAAAGCATTGAAAGCTTGGCCGAGCAAGCGCTGCTCTTTCGCGTCCGCTATGGGCGCAAATGCGCACGCTGGACGTTCCCCCGCCACTTCCCTTACCGCATATGCTACTAGGTCGAAGCGGAGAGCGTTCATGTCTTCGCGGTCATTCACGCCAGGAGGCACGACCGGGAATGGAAGAGGCGCTTGTGAGCACGAAGCGCCAGCCAAGACAGATCCGCACCTGGAAGCCTTGGCAGGCAAGCTGGCCGCCTCCACTTTAGCGAGAGGGGGAACAGAGCATGAGCACGTCAAAATGTCCGAAGTGCCAAAGCAGCATGGAACCAGGGTTCATCGAGGACTTCTACCAGCCCCAAGACCCGCACCAAAGCCAGTGGGCGTCGAAGGCGCATAGGGAGCGCAAGGTCTTGGGCCTCGTTCTGACAAACACCCCGGAAGAGCGTTACCTGGTCACGACCTGCCGCTGCACGAAATGCGGCTTCCTTGAATCCTACGCACTGCCCAAGGAAGGTTAACCCGGATTTCTCACCGCGGAGGACGCAGAGGAACGCAGAGATGATTCATACGGAAGGGCTTACTGCTCTTTCCGTTTGTTCTTTCTCTGCGCACTCTGCGTCCTCCGCGGTGAATGAGTGGTGAGAAATGCAGGCTAGCCAATGGCGAAACGTTGCGTCTTCCAGCCTTCACAAGCAAGCCAGCCAGACCACGACGTAGACGGGCAGCAGAATCCACAGCGTGTACTTGAAGACATAGCCCAGGAAACTGGGTGTCTCCACGCCGGCTGAATCGGCGATGGCCTTGACCATGAGGTTCGGGCCGTTGCCTATGTAGGTGCAGGCGCCGAAGAAGACTGAGCCCAGCGAGATGGCCAGCAGATAATCACCGTACAGGGCAATGAAGCCGGGCATGTTCGCAGGGCGCATGGCCACGCCCCTCAAGCCGTGGGCCGCCGCGAGAAAGTTGAGATAGGTGGGCGCGTTGTCGAGCACGCTGGAGAGCGCGCCGGAGGCGAAGTAGAAGCCGCCGGGAGTGGTGATGCCAATCTCTTCGGCGTTGGCGGCCAGATAGTCCAGCGCGGGCACCATGGTGGCAAAGATGCCCAGGAACAGCCAGGCCACTTCCTTGATCGGGCCCAAACTGAACTCGTTGCGCGCCAGGTTCTGCGGCGCAGAGAACTCGTGCGCGGCGTATGCCGCGGTGAGCATCAGCACCGCGCCCAGTGGATAGTGGGCATATTGCGCAGGCAGTACTCGGTCGAGAAACACGCCGAAAATAACCCAGCCCAGGCAGACGACATTCGCGGCGCCGCTGAACTGGAACGTGCCGCGGGCGTCGCGCCGGCCTGCGTCCGCAGCGCCTCCCTTGGCCGCAACCGTATCCAGAACAAAGAATATCGCGGCCAGCGCCCCTACCGCTATGAGCCAGGCACGGAAACAGTGCACGATTGTCCAGGCGAATGGCACGCCATTCAGATAGCCCAGGAACAAGGGCGGGTCGCCGATGGGCGTCAAGACGCCGCCGCAGTTGCTCACGATGAAAATGAAAAAGACCACGTGAAAGGGCCGCACGCGGCCCTTGTTGAGGCGCAGGTAAGGCCGGATCAGCAGGGCCGAGGCGCCCGTGGTGCCGATGATGTTGGCGAGCACCGCGCCCACCAGCAGGAGCAGCGTGTTCAGCCAGGGCCGGCCACGGCCCGGAATGTCAATCCAGATGCCGCCAGTGACGACAAAAAGGCTGCCGATAAGCGAGATGAACCTGAAGTACTCAAGCGCGGTCTCGAACATCCGGCCCCGGCCATAGTGGCCCAGTGCGCAGACGTAGACCAGCACCATGGACAGACCCAGCCCGGCGGCGAGGTGGCGATGGCAGCGCTCCCAGAAACGCTTATGGATAAGAGGCAGCAGCGCGATGCAGGCCAGAAGCAGAGCGAACGGCAACGACCACCAGGCGGGCACAAGGACTCTGGGCGGCTCTGACGGATCAAGAGCCAGCAGCAGGTTGCGCCCGCCAAGCTGCCCCGCCCAGCCTTTGACCTCAACCTTCAGGCCAGAGAACTGTTGCAGGTCCTTGGGCCACGGCGCGGCCAGCACATAGCCGCTCTGGTCCGGCAACACGATCCGGAAACCGTCGGGGCTGAGCGCCTCCACCACTCCGCGCACAGGAATGGGTGCCTCGCTCGCCGCCCAAGAGGGTCTGGGTGACTGGCCGGCAGGGGCCTCAACGGCAAAAGAAAACGCGCAGGCCACACACAGAAGCGCCGCGCCAATTGGCAGGCGGTTCACTTGTCCCTCCGCGTCTAGTCCGCTTTGGGGCCAGAGTGCTTCTTGAAAAGCTCGACGTCCTGGCTGAGCATCCGCGGATTGTGCTTGGGGAAAACGCCGATAAGAACCAGGTCCTGCGGACGCATCTTCCGGCAGGCGAAGGCGAAAGCCTGCGCGGGGTCGTTGCGCCCGGCGGCCAGGATCTTGTAGTGGATGACGGGCTTGGAAAGCGTCTGTATCAGGTCCGTCATGGCTTTGCGGTCTTCGTCACGGAAAAGCTCGTCGGACCCGTGGACGTGCTCGGGGCTTTTCTCCCGCGGAATCGGATTGTAGTAGCAGCACATGTAGTAGTCCGCGTCCACGTTCTTCTCGGCCCACTCGAAGATCTCCGGCTTGTGCCCGGCCAGGCCCGCCAGCAGTTTTTTCCGGCGCAGCAGCTCCAGCGCGCGTTTGATCTCATCCCCTTTGTGGTTGGCGAGGAGGTTGTCCACCACGCCGCCGTGGATATGGCAGCCCGTGGCGCCGCGCCCGGCGGCCCGCTCGATGGAGACTTCCGGCGGGCCGGCCTCCGGCGCGGTCTGACCGAACCATTTCAGCTTGCCGCCCTCGTCGCGGTATTCGATGAGCACGCGGAGAATATGGACATCCGTGCGGGCCACGAACCCCGTGAGGCCCAGTTTCTCGGCCTCGAAGAGGACCTTCTTGATATTGGCGGCACTGTAGTAGTGGACCATCTCTTCATCGCGCGCCTGGCCTTGGTGGGAAAAGCCGCTGAAGGGATTGCCGCCAACCAGAAGACGGGATACCTCGACGCCCGCAATCTTGACGCACTCCATCCTGGCTTTCCTTTCCGCCCTCGGCACGCAGCCTCAACGCTCAGTACTCAGTACTCCTTCATCCCCAGCACGGCCTTCTCGCCATCCACCTCAATCTCGAGCTGCTTGTACCCGTCGGGAAGCTGCCCAACGACCTGTCCAGCGGCCAGCGTTTCACCGTTTATATACTCCGCGAATCTGAGCGCAACAGCCTCCAGCCTGGCGCTGCCCTTGAGCGCCAGCTTGATGCGCTGTTCGTATCTCAGGTTCAGCTCGCCGCGCCAGCCGTTGATGCGGTTGACCAATTCGCGGGCCACGCCTTCATCGAGCAGATCCTGAGTCAGGTGCGTGTCGAGCACCACAACAATGTGGTGCTCACTGGCCGCGGCGTAGCCTTCCTTGGCCTTGAGCGTCACACGCACTTCATCGGCTTCCAGCCAGACTTTCTTCCCGTTTTCCAGCGCCAGCAGCGCCTTGCCCTCGGCCTCCAGTTCCGCGCGCATTGCCGGGGCGTCGGCCTTCTCCAGAGCGGCCTTGATCGCGGGGACCAGTTCGCGGTGCTTGGCGCCGATCAGCTTGAAGTTCGGTTTCAGCTCGTAGCCGACATACTGGTCGGCCTGATGGGCGACCTCGATGGCCTTCACGTTCAGTTCGTCGAGCAGCACCTGTTCATGCTTCTCGAGGATGTCATCCTGCGCCGGGTCGCTGGTCACCACAATGACCTTGGCCAGCGGCTGCCGCGTCTTGAGTTTGGCGCCCGAGCGCGCCGCGCGGCCCAGGCTGGCGACCTCGCGCACCAGGGCAATCTCGGCCCCCAGCTCGCGGTTGACACATTCCTCTTTCGCCCGCGGGTACTGGCAGAGATGCACGCTCTCTGCCGCGCCCTCCAGGACGCCCACGGCGAGGTTCCGCCACATCTCTTCCGCCATAAAAGGCACAAACGGCGCGGCCAGTTGTGCCACAGTCGTCAGGCAGGTGTGCAGGGCGAAGTACGCGGCCAGTTTCTGGCGGTCCGATTCGGACGAATAATCCTCCGTCTGCCAGCTTGACCAGAAGCGCTCGCGCGACCTTCTGACGTACCAGTTGGAGAGCGCCTCGACAAACTCGTTCAGGGCTTGTGCCGCGGCAAAGATGTCGTAACCGTCCAGAGACTGGCGCGCCTTCTCGATGGTGAGGTGCAGTTCCGACAGAATCCAATCGTCCAGCAGTGTGCCGCGCCCCTCGCCGCTGACGCCTGCCTGCGCGAACGCCACGCTTTCCTTACTGCGCGGATCGAAGCCGTCAATGTTGGCATAGATAACGAAGAAGGAGTACACGTTCCGCAGCTTGATCAGGAACTCCTTTTGCGCGTCGCGCACGGCCGCGCGCGAGAAGCGGATGCTCGTCCACGGATTGGTGCTCGAATAGAAGAACCAGCGCAGCGCGTCCGCGCCCTCCTCGGCCAGGATGACGTTGGGGTCCAGGAAGTTCCCCTTGGACTTGCTCATCTTCTCGCCCTTTTCGTCGCAGACATGGCCGAGGACGAGGCAGGTCTTGTAGGGATGCGGATAGGGCATGGCCTGGCCCAGAGTGCGCGCGAAGCTTTCGTTCAGCAGCGTGCTCTCGGCTATCAGCGAATAGAACCAGCCGCGCGTCTGGTCAATGGCCTCGCTGATGAAGTCCGCGGGGAAGGCCTGCGCAAACTTCTCTTTCGAACCTGCAACGTGCGGATAGCCCCACTGCGCGAACGGCATGGCGCCGCTATCGTACCAGCAGTCAATCACCTCCTTGGTGCGCAGCATTTCCTTGCCGCACTTCGAGCAGGCGAACGTCGCTTCGTCAATCCAGGGCTTGTGCACGCGCAAGTTCTCATTCAAGCTCGGGTCTTGCTGCTTGGCACGCTCAAAGGCATCCAGTCCCTTCGCGCCCGGCTTGGCTTTCAGCTCGGCGAACGAGTCCACCGCTTCCTGGTTGCCGCATTCGCAGACCCAGATATTCAGCGGCGTGCCCCAGTAGCGTTCGCGCGACAGCGCCCAGTCAACGTTGCTCTCCAGGAAGCTGCCGAAGCGCCCGTCGCGGATGTGCTCGGGATGCCAGTCCACCCGCTGGTTGTTTTCTATGACGTGCTGGATTTCGCGCGTGGTGCGGATGAACCAGCCGCCGCGCGCGAAGTAGATCAGCGGGTTGTCGCAGCGCCAGCAGAAGGGGTAGTCATGTTTGTAGCCCTCGCGTTTCAGCAGCAGCCCGCGCGCGCGCAAGTCCTTGATGATGTCGTGGTCCGCCTCCTTGACGAAGCGGCCGGCGTACGAGCCGCACTCAGGCGTGAATTTTCCGTCCGGTCCCACCAACTGGATGACGGGCAGACCTTCCTTCTTGCCAAGCTCATAGTCGTCCGCGCCGAAAGCCGGAGCAATGTGGACGATCCCCGCTCCGGTGTCCAGCGTGACGAAATCCGCGGCGCAGACTCGCCAAGCGGCCGTCTTCCCATCCCGAGGATCGCCCGGCCACCAGTCGAACAACGGCTGATACTTCCTCCCCAGCAGCGCGCTGCCCATTTCCCGCTTCACGACCTCATACTTCATCTTGCCCATGACATGCCCGACCAGGGCCGAGGCCATGATTAGCGTTTCGCCGGCCACGCTGACGTAGCTGTATTCCGTGTCAGCCTTCACCGCCAGGCCTGCGTTGCTGGGCAGCGTCCAGGGCGTCGTCGTCCAGGCCAGGAAACTTGTCTTGTTCTGGTCCCACTTCACGTCGCGGAAGGTGACGTAGACGGAGGGGTCTTCGACCTGCTGATACCCCAAGCCGACTTCGTGGCTGCTCAGCGCCGTCTGGCAGTGCGGGCACCAGGGCAGAATCTTGTGGCCGCGGTAGAGCAGGCCGCGCGCGTGCAGTTCCTTCAGCGACCACCAGACACTTTCGACGTAGCTCTGATGGTAAGTGACATAGGCGTCCTCGAGGTCAATCCAGAAGCCGATGCGCTCGGTGAGGTCCTCCCAGTCCGCGGTGTAGCGGAAGACCGAATCCATGCACTTGCGCACGAAGGGCTCGACGCCGTACTTCTCGACCTCAGTCTTGCCGTTAAGGTTGAGTTCCTTTTCGACCTCGATCTCGACGGGCAGCCCGTGTGTGTCCCAGCCGGCCTTGCGCGGGACATAGTAGCCGCGCATGGTCTTGTAGCGCGGGAAGAGGTCCTTCACCACGCGCGTGAGCACGTGGCCGGGGTGCGGCTTGCCGTTGGCCGTGGGCGGGCCTTCGTAGAAGCAGAAATGCGGGCAACCCTCGCGCTGCTTGAGCGACTTATGGAAGATGTCCTGCTCCTTCCAGAACTTCCGTATCGCCGCCTCACTTTGCGGGAAGTTGAGCGCTGTATCAACCGGCTTGAAAACTGGCATCGGGTAACTCCTTGTTAACCTCTGTGGCAAAAGAAAACGGGCCTTGGGGGCCCGTTGAGCGTTCCATCTGCAATCCAAGGTACTGCTGTTGTGCCAAGGTCGGCGGTGGAGAATGCTCAGCGGCCCGGAAACCGGGCCGTTCTAATGGGCAATCCACCGTCCACTGCCAGCATGGCGCACCTTCCTCACCGCGTCTGACTACCATCCGCTACAACCTACCAGTTAACCACTATCCGGGCGAATGTCAAGGCGAGGTGAGAACACTGGGCTGAGAAACTCGCCCCTGCATTTTTGTTGCAGTATCTGAGCCCCGTGTGGTAGTCTTGCCATTCGGAAGGTTCCGTGTAAGAGCCTGAAGCTGCCAAGCCTGGGGTGCGCAACAGAAGGCACTGAGTCAAAGCACAAAGGGAGGGACGCCATGGCACGCGAACTGGGGGGCAGGTGCGGGCTGTTAGTTCATTTGGCGCTTGGCGTTCTGGCCTTAGCAGGTGCGTTCTCGTATGCTCAGGATAACACAACTCAGTCGGCTCCGCCCCAACTAAGCTCGACCACCAAGATTGACGCAATCGGCTCCGCCAAACCCGGCGACGGGTCAGACACGGACAAGGCCTGGCAGAGTTTTCTGCAGAGCCTTGTCGGGGGTATGCCCGTAGCACCTCCCGTGCCTCTTGGGACCTCTCGTGACCTTCCTAACGGAATCATGGGGATCCTTGGAGGGCTGCTGGGCGGTAACGCTCCAAGCGCTACGCCTGGCAGCGCCATCGCGGGGCTTCTCGCAGGATTGCCCAGTGGGCTTGCAGGCCAGGTTCAGGGGGTGCTCAACAACATAAGCGGGCTTTGGGGCCAGGTTCAGGGCCTCCTTAATGGGATACTGAGCGGCAGTCCTCCATCCGGTATGCCTGGCGGAACTCCAGGGGGGCTCTTCTGTGGGATGTTTGGCGGAATAGCGGGGATCACCAGCAACGGTAATGCTTTGTTGCTCGACGCGGTAGTGGAGTTGCAGTCGCAGACAAGTGTTGATCTTTCCGCACTCGGCTCCAACGCGCCACAGTTGCCTGCCCCAACACTGACTTTGCGCGGCGACGTAGTGGTTACGGGCAACAATCTGCCGTTGATGCAGTCCTTTGACCATACGCAACCCCACCTCAACGCCAGCGGCGTGTTGGTGGCGGTCAAAGGCCCCAGCGTGTATGGCATTGCTCTGCTCTTTGGTCTGAGCGCGCAGGATTGGACCGGCCTCAGGAAACTGGATCTCGCGCCGCTGCCGCACCTCAAGCAGGTGCTGGCCGACGGCGGCAAGCCGCTCAGCAGCGGCCAGGAGACGGCCCTGCACATAGACCTGGAGGAACAACTTGTGGACTCGGCCGGCAACCTGGCCGCGGCCCCAGGAGCTCATGACAAGGCGCTCGATTTCACCAGCAAGCTTCTCGCGCTCTGGCAAGCCACTCTCGGGGATGAGTCGGGCTATGCCGGCCGCCTGCAAGCGTTATTGTCCGCGGACCAGTCGGCGCTCCTGCAGAACACGCCGCTGCTGCTGTGCGCCGGGAAGCCCAGGCCAGTCCCGGCAGTTGATCTCACCTCGCTGAGCATTACCCCGAATCCCGCCATCGTCGGACAGGTGGTCACGTTCACGGTGGCGGTGGTGGGAACAGATGTGAAGGTGGCGTGGGATTTCGGGGATGGAACGTCCGACACCAGCAACTCCCTGTCCGTAACCCACACCTACAGCAGCCCTGGGGCATATCAGGTGACGATCACCGGCAGCAACGCAACTAAGAGCATCACGCGCACAACCTGCCTGCTGGTCCTCACCGCTGACGGCCAACTGCCGCCTGGTGCGGATTCCGGCGCGAACGGCCTGGCGCTGGTGATAAACACGCTGCACGCGCTGCTGAAGCTGGACGCTTCGGCTTTGAGCATATTCAACCTGTCCGGCGTATTGCCGAATGGACCTGCCGCATTGGCCGGAGCGAAGGTTGATATCACCATTGGCGGCCAGACGGTCAGTTTCACACTGGACAACAAGGGCAAGGGCTCGAACCAAGGCAGCAACGTGCAGCTCAAGGCGCGGGCGAAACGCGCGTCGAAAGGGGCTGCCACGACCAGCGGCAAGAGCACGGTTTTCCGCGCGAAACTGGCGCTCAGCCAATTGCCCGCAAGCCTGCTTGACTCAGGCTCGACCGCCCGCTCTGTCAAGAAGACAGTGACCTTGGAGATCACCATCCAGATCAACGACCAAGTCTACGGCGCCACGCTTGCCGGCCGATACGTGAAAAACGGCAAGAACGCGCGCTTGTCGAAGTAGAGCGGCACGGAGCAAGGATGAAGTCAAAAGCAAAAATGTGACCAGCGCATGGGATACGAACTTCTGACTTCTGACTTCTGACTTCTGACTTCTGACTTCTGACTTCTGACTTCTGACTTCATCCTTCTGCCTTCGTCTCTGCGTGGGAATATGTCCACTGTGTCCATCGCGTCCATTCTGTCCATTCCGTCCATCGCGTCCATCGCGTCCATTTCGTCCATCTGCACATGCGCCCGTCCGGCATTTCTTCTCCCTGTCCAATTGCGCCACGCGCGCGTATGCTTGTGGTCGCCATGCGTAGTTCCCGCTTGCTCTTCCTGGCACCGTGCCTCTGCCTGGTCGCCGCATCAATAGGCGCCACGGACGCCGCTCCCGCCTTTCCCCTCTGGGACGGCCACGAGACCATCGCTCAATACGCCCGCCGCCTGAATCTGCCTGAGACGCAGGCCCTCGACCTGGGCGACGGCGTCTCCCTTGAGCTGGTCCTGATTCCCGCTGGCAAATTCATCATGGGCACCCCGGATCCGAGGCCTGTGAATGAAGGCGCGTTTCGCGGGGACATCGTGACGGGCCAAGCAGTCCTTGCTGCGGGCGGCGCAATTCTGCTGGTACTCATTTGCTTCGCTGTCCTGCGGGCAATCCGTGAGAAGCGCAGGTTCCAGTATTCACTGCGGAGGTTCCTGGCGATGATGTTGGCCGCCAGCCTTTGCGTTCTGGGCGCCATGCATTGGTGGCACTCCCAGCGCCGTCTTGAGGAAGCGCGAGCGGCACACTATGCGGCCATTTTTCGCTATAAGGACGCAGATAAGCCCGAGAAGCCGGCCCACGAAGTCACGATTTCGAAGCCCTTCTACATGGGGAAGTACGACGTGACTCAGGAACAGTATCAGCAAGTCATGGGTCTGAACCCCAGCTACTTCAAAGGCCCAAATCTTCCCGTCGAGCGGGTCACTTGGGACGAAGCAAAGGAGTTTTGCAGGAAGGTCAACGAACGTTCCCCAGGCGTCTCGCCTGCACGAACGGTGGCGGGCGAGACGCCCGCGGTACGGTTGCCTACCGAGGCCCAATGGGAATATGCCTGCCGCGCGGGAACGGTCACTACCTATTACTCTGGAGACAATGAGGCTGACCTAGCACGAGTCGGCTGGTATGGTGCTAACAGTGGGGGTTCAACGCACCCCGTCGGCCAGAAAAAACCAAATGCCTGGGGCCTCTACGACCTGCACGGGATGGTGTTCCAGTGGTGCGAGGATTGGTACTCGAACTACTCAATCGGCGCGGCGACCCGTGCCAAGGGTGCCGGGACCGGAACGCTGCGTGTGTTGCGCGGCGGGTCCTGCGACAGCAGGGCGTGGAATTGCCGCGCGGCCCACCACTACGGGTATCTTCCTGTCCACAGGTGCGTTGACTACGGCTTTCGGCCGGTGATGTTGGCTACCGGAACTCCTTAACCCCTCTTCCTCCAGCACCTTAGCACTTCATCCGTCGGTGCCGGGTGCGAAGCCCCCATCCGCGAAGCGCAGCCAGGCGGCATAGTCTGCGCTCCCGGAAGAGGCCAAGGGCTAGAGCAGTTCACGATTGGATGTATCCGCCTGAGCATTCATCTGACGGGCGGGGACGCCCCCCACACCAATGGCTACGCTCGGTCGTGAACTGCTCTAATGCCTTGTCCTTCTGTCCCTTTCGTCCCTTTCGTCCCTTCCGTCCCTTCCGTCCCTTCCGTACATTACCAAGATATAATGATTATTTTAATTCCTTTGCATTCCATGACTTAGGCAGGTTTTGACCCCCAATATCGCTCTCCGCCAATCTGCCGAAAGGGCCTCTTTTGCGTAGTACATACGGAAAGGAGATGAGAACCAATGTACAATGAACACCAGCAGCGCTTCATCGCCAGGGAACTCGCCCGTTCCGGCGGGAACATCCCCGGCGCTTTGGACGCCCTGCACAGGAATTACGAGAGTTTCCGCACGCTCTGCGAGGCCACAATCCGCAAGCTGCTCAAGCAGGAGGGTTTTCAGTACCACTTGACGGAACAGCAGAACAACTTGGCCTTCGCGAAAGGGGACACCGAACTCCAGCTCGCAAAGGCCCACGAACTCGCTGTCGCGCTCCGCGACAACCCCCTCAGGCAGTTGGCGACTGCCGCGGCCAACGAGGCCCATGAGTTGGCGAAGAGCAACCCCGGCCCAAGGACCTATGAGGTGCTCTTCGCCTACCTCAAGCTCCTGCGCAGCCTGGAGCCTAAGATTGATGCTGTGTCCGCGCTGGAGGATAAAAAATGTCACTAGAAAATTCCCATTTCCCAGTAAGAAAGCTGGTAAATCCCGTGGAAAAACTGCTAGTTTCCGTGGATAAACTGGTAGTTCCCGTGGAAAACTTGAATGTTTCCCCTAGAAATGTGCCTTCCACCTGGACGACCATCCCCGTGGCACGGGCATCCTGCCCGTGGCCCGGAACGGACACTGCTCCTGGCACAGAATTCACTAATTTCCCCTACTTTTGCCAGACTTTTAGGGACTTACATCAACCATGAAGAAAAAAAGGAGACTGGCTCAAGATGGTTGCTTCAGTCCCTGACAGGGCTATCCTATGGCCATAATCATGGTTGCAGGTGGCCGCAGAGGAGGAATTCCGGCATGAACAGCCGTCACCGTGGCAGGCGCGTAAGAAAGGCTGTCTGGTCTGCCGGCCTCTTCCTGGGGCTGATCCTCTGCCCGGCGAGTCTGGCTGAACAGCCGGCCAGTGTGTTCGTGCTTTCCAGTTTTGAACCGGGCGGCGCGGACTTTGTCCAGGGCACCGGCGAGGCCGTTCAAGAGCACGCCACGGACGGCAGGTCCGCCATGAAAATCACGAACGACAAGAAAGAATATAGGAAGGTTTGGATAGAGAATCCCAAGGCCCTGGCGGAGTTCAAGAACTACGCGCGCTTCAAGGCCGACATTTTCAACCCCCAGGATGCGCCGGTCCCCTATACCGTCCGGATGGACGACGCCAAGAGCGTTGGCTTCAACTCACGCTTCAATGAGGACAATGCGGCCCCGCCGGGCCGTTCCACACTCAGCGTGGAACTGCGGTCCGTGGCCAGAACTGGAAACCTGGAGTACCTGGATCGCGGCGGCCTCAAGATGGTCTCCATTTTTATGAGCCCTGGCCCCAAGGAGCTCGTGCTGTTCTTCGACAACCTGCGGCTGGAAGGCTCGCCGGATGAGAAGCTGGCCGACGCGCCGCTCTTCGATTTTGAGAACGAAGCCGACATCGCGGCCTGGACACCCGCAAAGATGCCCGAGGTCAAGGCCGAGCAGCCGGCGGTGAAAGTCGCGTGGTCCACCGAGGGCGTAAGCTCCGGCCAACACAGCCTGAAACTCACCTTCAGCGGCGGCGAGTGGCCTGTGGTCAGCACCGCCCGGATTCCAGTCGCCGGCACGTGGAAGGAATTCGAGACACTGAAGGCGGACCTGACAGTGGACCGGCCCGCCGTGGCTTACCTGCGCGTCTGCCAGGGCAAACCCGATGAGAAAGGCCAGCAGGGCTATTGGGAAAGGACGATGAACCTGGAAAAGGGCCGCAATGAGGTCGTCCTGTTGCTGCACCATAGCGAGTTCACCTCGCTCTCCCCGCCCAAGGGAGATGCTACCTCGTTCATCCTCGGGATGTACCGCCCCCAGGAAGGACAGGTCTTGCTGGTGGATAATGTGCGGCTGAGTTACGATTGGCCCGAGCCTCACGTTATAAACTGGTTCTCTCCCTACAACCCCGACGGCTACTCGACCGCCGTGGCCCGAGAGTTCCAGCGCACGAAATCCCTTCCGAAGTTCAAGGTCCTGGGCACGGACAAGGAAGTGCCCGGCCTGCCCGCCCTGGCCGGCCCCGCGAACCAGAAGTGGGTCAAGCCGGCGCCAAAGACCGTGCAGCAGGCGGAGGATGAGTTCAAGGCGCGGTTCGCGGAACTCAAGAAGGACCATCCCAAGGCGCTGCTGGCGATCCTGCGCGAAGGCGACAAGGGCTGCGATCCCGCAAATCCGGACAAGCTCTTCGCCGGCTGGAAGTACATCTATCTGAACTCGCACGGGCCGGACGGTCCCAACCCCGGCCGTGAGGCCATTTCGCGTCCTAAGTATGATAAGTCGGAAGCATTCATGCGCCACCGCAGCACGATGCTGCAGGCGGATTTGTCGAGCCTGCCGAAGGGGGCGGCGATCCTGGCCGCCAGGCTGCTGGTCACTCGCGCCCCAGGAGACAGCGGGCAACTGGGATCGGACAAGCCGAACTTCTGGGCGGCGGAGCTGTGCAATCGCGACTGGGACGACCAGTACGCGCACTGTTATTTCTACGCCCGAGGCAAACCCTGGAAGGCGACCAACGGCATGTACTACGGCGCAGACCCAGACTTCTGGCCGCTCTACGTCCCCTTGGGAGCGGGCGGGAGCGGCGTCGCCACGGACTGGGACTTCACGGAGGCCGTGAAATTCTGGATGGACGGCCAGCACGAGAACCACGGCTTTTTCCTGAATGGCGATTCCGGTGACTACATGACGATGTACACGCCCGCGGCTAAGGACGTGAAGTTGCGCCCCGCGCTCCTGATTGCCTATGAGCCCAAGGAATAGGAGCACTGACATGAAGATACCGCGCTTGGGGGCAGTTTTGGGAATAATGACGCTCTTGGCGGGGGCCGCCGCCTTGGCGTCAGCGGAGACGAATGACATGGCAATCAACTCAGTTCGCATCGTCCCTCCCCCTTCCCCCTCCCGCAGCGGGGAGGGGGTGAGGGGGGAGGGCGCGCTCGCGGACATCGCCGCTGTACTCGGCCGGCAGATAACTCAACGCTGTGAGACCACCGTGGCTGCCAGCGGCACGGCCCCGCTGACGGTTGAGTTGGCCATCGAGCCGGAGATCGGCGCCGATGCTTTCAGGATCGCCGACGTGCGTAGCGGCGTGATTCGCATTGCCGGCGGCAACAGTCGCGGCGTGCTCTACGGCATCGGCAAGTTCTTGCGCACCTCGCGCTATGCCCCAGGCGGGTTCATCCCCGGAACCTGGCGCGGCACATCGGCGCCCAAGTGTCTCGTCCGGGCAATCTACCTGGCGACGCACTTCAACAACTTCTACGAGGCGGCCCCCCAAGCGGACGTGGAGCACTACATCCAGGACTTGGGACTCTGGGGCTACAACACGGTCCTGGTCCACTACCCCACGTGGCAATTCGGCGCTCTCACGGACCCCGCCGCGCAAAAGTGGCTGGGCAGGTTCAAACTCCTGCTTGCCGGGGCCAGGCGTTGCGGTCTCCAGGTTGGTCTCCTGCAATGCTCAAATCAGGGCTACAAGACGACCCCCGAGGACCTGAGAGGCGTCAAGGTGCCCGGCAACTTCAGAGGGAATTTCGGAGTCAACCTGTGCCCCAGCAAGCCCGAGGCACGGCGAGTGTTGATGCAATTGTACGGCGCGCTGTTCGACGAGTTCAAAGAGCCCGGCCTCGACTACCTCGAGTTCTGGCCCTACGACGAAGGCGGCTGTGCCTGCGGCCAATGCTGGCCTTGGGGAGCCCGCGGCTACGTCAGTCTCTCGCGCGACATCGCCCAGCTCTTCCGCGCCCGCTTCCCCGCGGGGAAGGTCATCCTTTCCACGTGGGGCTTCGAGAACGAAAACGATGCCAACCCCGATGGCGAGTGGGTTGGGCTGACCAAGGCTCTTCAAGACGACAAGACCTGGGTCGAGCTCCTCATGGCCGACGGACATGGCAACTACTTCCCCAGGTTCCCGCTTGAGTCCGGCGTGCCGGGCGGCCTGCCGCTCCTGAACTTCCCTGAGATCAGCATGTTCGGCATGGGTCCCTGGGGCGGCTACGGCGCCAACCCCGCGCCTGCGCATTTCCAGGCGCTCTGGGACCGCATCAAGCACCAGGCCGCCGGTGGCGCGCCGTATTCGGAAGGAATTTACGAGGACATCAATAAAGCGATCTGTGCGCAGTTCTACTGGGACCCGGAGCGCAAAGCTGAGGAGACGGTCAGGGAATACGCCGCCTTCGAGTTCGCGCCCGAGGCTGCCGCCCAACTGCTGGAGGCCGCGAGGATTTTCGAGCAGAACCATAGTCGCGACAGCATCGGCGCCAGCGCGGTGCGGGCCTGCGGCTTGGTCCGCGAGGCGGAAGAGCAGATGACTGCCCAAGCCCGGCGCAGTTGGCGCTGGCGGATCTTCGCTCTGCGAGCTCTTATTGACAAAGAGCTGTTCGAGAGAAAGGGCAAGCTTGAGGGGGAAGTGCTGAAGAAGGCCTTCGAGGAGCTGACGCGGATTTACCACGCCGAGAACGCCGGCCCTATGCCGCTCAAGCCGCCGCTGGTGAAGTAGCGCGTAGCTTCCAGCCTCCGTTACCGCGGGGGCGGCGGCGGCGTGATGTTCTTCTTGTAGAACTCGACCATCTCACGCAGGTTGATGTGAGCGTAGGGCTGGTCGCAGGCCGGCGACCGGCGTCCGGCATCCGCGAACCACAGATCCAGCGTCGCCGGCGCAAAGATGGCAGTGTGGAGGTTCGACTGCATCGCGACTGGACGCTTGACCAGTTCCATCATCTCCGGCAAGCCGATCTTGCCGTGTCCCTGCTGCAGGCGCTTGCTCAATTCCTTCGCCCGGTCGCCGCCTGAGATGAAAACGGTGTCCTCGGGCACCGGCGGGAGCAGCTCGTGTTGCTGCCCGGGCTTGAGGACCAGGACTTCGCCGGCCGTGCAACGCAACGCGGCCAGGTTGCCGGACTTGTCGCTCAACACGTAGTAGTACTCACAGGTCCGCTTGGCTGTCTTGAAGGCCTCGACCGCCTCATCCACGCAGGAGGCCCTTTCGGCGATGTCGCGCACCAGATAGGTCATAGGCGTGCCGTCCCAGTCCCCCTGCCCCGCCCCGCCCATCTCGCCGATAGCCAGGCCCTTGTCGTTCATTGCGGTCACGCTGCCCACGAACCCGCAGTAGCTGACATTGGCCCAGGCGTTGCGGCCTTCGGGCATGAAGACGGCCAGCAGCGCCTGCTTCTGCAGGCCGATCTCGGTCATATAGTCGAGCACGCGGGCATGCAGGACCTGGCCGTCCTTGGCCGCCTTTCCGCGCACGGCCACTCCGCTGCAGTGGAATTGTTCGGGTATCAGATTGGTCAGGCGCAGCGTCTTGACCGGCAGCCCGGATGCCTCCGCCAGGGCATCGCATTCGGCCACGAAGCGCTCCGGCACGAAGGGCGCGCAGCGCTTCTCGATCTCCTCCAGATGCGTGATGAACCAGGTGTCCTTGGCCACGGAGTACGCTCCACCGACCAGGTAGAAGTAGAGCGAAACTGTCTTCCCGATGCGTGCTGCGAGCAGGCGGCCGTGCGCCGCGCCCATCTGCTGCGGGGAGCCGGCCAGGAAGAGGAGCGTCTTGCCCTGGGATTGGCAAAGCATGCCCTGGCCGTCCTTATCACGGGCCACGACGCTGATGTCCTCGCCGCACCACGCGGTGCAGGCCAGGATGAATAGGGCAAGCGGGGCTAAAGCGCGGTGAGCGTATCTCATCTAGTTTGCCTCCTCCACAATCCGGTTGAAGAACGCCGAGAACACGCGCTGCAGGTCTTCCTGCGATACGACGACGATGTTCACGGACTGGGGCGGTT
>Ga0209777_10002660_pt1 | contig 23145 bp, 23 predicted proteins | sample FrelakmetHBP12HB_FD_187147 | JGI IMG/M metagenome (GOLD analysis project Ga0209777, IMG submission 187147) | Freshwater lake sediment microbial communities from the University of Notre Dame, USA, for methane emissions studies -HBP12 HB (SPAdes)... | ecosystem: Environmental > Aquatic >...
CGTTCCCCGTCGCCATCGACCCCACCATCACCGTCTACTCCTCGTCAAACGACGGCTACTGCTCCTTTTACAATGGCAATTACACCATCACATGGACTTCACGTGCTGGAAACCCCAACACAACCGCAACCTCGATTTCCATCGGCCAGAAAAAAACACAAGTCGCTCCTGGAATATACTATATTTATCGAGGGTTCCTCTACTTCGACACCTCAGCCCTCACCACGAACAGCATCATCGACAACGCCTCCCTTGGACTCTATAAAGTCGGTGATTACTCGGCGACTGACTTCTCCGTCACCGTGCAAAATGGCCAGCCGACCTACCCGCACAGCCCGCTGTCCGCGACCGACTACAATAAAACCAAATATTCTGGGAATGGCGGCAGATTCAAAACCGTCAACTTCGGCACCGGCTACAACACCTTGTACCTGAACAGCAGCGGGAGAGGATGGATCAACAAGACGGGGTCGACGAAACTCTGTCTGCGCAGCAGCCGGGACATCAGCGGAACCACACCGACTGGCGACGAATACATCACAGTCACCTCCAACGAGTTCCTCGGCGTCGGCTGCCAGCCCAAACTCACCGTCATCTACCGAAACCAATCCAAGATCAAAAACACCGGGTCGACCACTATCAAAGGCTACCTCCTCATCCAAGTCCAATACCATGCCACCAACGGCACCTGGGTCGTCGACGACGACACCATCAACGAGACGACGACACGGACGATCACCGCCGGCCACCAGCTCGGGCTGGACACGATCTTCAACGGGCGCATCCGCGCCTCAGACCTCTCGCATGGCGCTGGGACGTATCGGATCTACGCGGCGTTCAGGGACTCGGAAGGAAATATCCTGGTGTGTAACAACGGGAAGAACCTGGTGGCAACCTGGCAGTTCACCGTAAACTGATGAGAACCAGACAATATTATCTGATTCTCTCCCTATTTTTTATCATTTTTTTTTTAATGTTTCTGTAGATAGCACACCTTCAAACTGTAGATACTGCCTAGTAACTTATGGAGATTAATACATCCGAGCAAGGAAATTTTTACTTGTGGCTCACGAATCTCGACAGAGACATTCTGGGAGCATTGAACCTCTAGCGATAATGCCTGCCCGAGGATTTATTGCTAGTTCTGCACTGCTCTCCACCAGGGGAGAAGTGTACCTCTGGCGAGTAATCCCGACGGGAGCATTTTACCCAATCACAACAGGAGAAAAAAGGCGTCTTTTTTCACAACCCACGGGAGCATTGAACCTTTGCTTATAAACGAAACATTGCAGCAAAGTAAATTATGAAACTATAAAAAATAGAAAAAAGAGTGTGGGTTCTTAATACCCCAAGAGATACCTTAATATCGGGAAGGCATGAGGGAACTGCGCCAGCAGCCACCACAAAATCGGGTAGTGCGGAGGATAATAATCTAACGGCATAGTGACCGTCAGCGTACCCCAATCGCTTTCAGCCCCACTGGTGTCCTTTGCCTTTGCTTTGATTGTATAGGTTCCTTTTTTCATCCAAGTATGGGGTTTGCTGATATCCTGCCCGGAGGGATAATCTCCGATCCAGCTACTGTTAGCGCCATCCCCCCAGTCGATGAGGTAGTACACGTGGTCGCCGTCAGGGTCGGTAGTGGTGACATTATACGTTGTTTGAACTTTTATATTTCCTTGTGCTGGGCCGGTGATAGTTGGTGTATTTGGCGGATGATTTTCAACACCAAAACAATACACCTTACTGTCTTCTGATCCTATGTAGACTTTTCCATAGGCCACCGCCGGAGAAGACCTTTCCAAATCGCCTGTAAAGTAGCTCCAGAGAAGCCCGCCGGTTGATGCATTCAAACAATACACGTTGCAGTCATCTGATCCTACATAGACTTTTTCATTAGCGATCACTGGAGAACACATTATCTTACCGCTTGTACTGTAGTTCCAAAGTAGCCCGCCGGTTGATGCATTCAAACAATACACCTTATAGTCCTCTGATCCTATGAAGACTTTTCCGTAGGCCACCGCCGGGGAAGAAAAGACGTAAGAGTTTGTGGTATAGCTCCAGATAAGTCCGCCAGACGATGCATTCAGACAATACACTTTTTTGTCTTCTGATGCTATGTAGACTTTGCCGTTAACAACCGCCGGAGAAGACTCAATTTTACGGCCTGTCGTGTAGCTCCAGATAAGTCCGCCGGACGATGCATTCAAACAATACACCCTATTATCACCATCACCTGATCCCACGAAGACTTTGCCGTTAAAAACTGCCGGAGAAGACTCAACATAACTATTTGTTGAATAAATCCAGATGAGTCCGCCAGACGACGCATTCAAACAATACACCTTATTGTCAAATGACCCTACGTAGACTTTACCATTGACGACAGTCGGAGAAGAGATTACCCAATCACCTGTGGTATAGCTCCAGATGAGTCCGCCAGACGATGCATTCAAACAATACACCTTTTTGTCATTTGATCCTATGTAGACTTTGCCATTGGCAACCGCAGGTGAAGACAGCACACTATCGTATGTGCGGAAGGTCCAGAGAAGCACACCGGTCGATGCATTTAAACAGTAAACCTTATCATCACTTTCACCTGTTCCTATGAAGACTTTGCCGTTGACGACAGCCGGAGAAGAGACTATCCAATCGCCTGTAGTGTAGGTCCAAAGGAGATTATTTGTATTTGGAGTCGTGGATGTTGAATATCGTGTGTGATTCTGGTCGTGGCCGAACATCGGCCACCAGTCTGAGGCTGTGGCTATAATTAGGGGTTGGTGAGAGTGAGGGGAACTTGTTCCCATGGCAGGGATACTAGCTCCGAGGAGTACAAAAAGTAATCCTAAAACGATGATTTTCTTGTCTTTCATTTTCTTTCCCCAATATGTAATAAAAGAGTTGAAGTATTATAATTTTTGCATTACAGAATTATAGTATTTTAAAAATATCATATTATTTAATTCTATAGATAACTTTATTACATAATAGTGAATAATAAATAAGCGATAGGAAGAACAGGCTTTCTAGAAGGTATCATACAACAAATAATGAGCAAGGAAGTTTGTATCTTTGAAATAATAAGAGGAAATAGACGGAGGAAAAAAAGGATGAAAGCATCAATTCTAGTTATTTTTTTGTGTATTTTGATGATTACTACTCTTACGGTTCCCACAGTTGGTTCCGTTCATCCCGCAGCAGAATCGAAAATAGGACTTAATACAAGTCAACCATGTTCACGGTCAGATTGGTTCCAACTCCAAAAACTACTCGCCTCAGATGGATCAGGAGGAAACGAGTTTGGCCATTCTGTCTCTGTGTCTGGTGACACCGCTCTGATCGGCGCCCTCGGATATCTTGGTAAAGGTGCGGCGTACGTGTTCACTTACTCTGGTTCTAGCTGGACGCAGCAGGCCAAGCTGACTGCCTTAGACGGTCAAGCTGGAGACCTTTTTGGCTGTTCTGTTTCTGTGTCTGGAGGCACTGCCCTCATCGGTGCACCTGGACGTGATTCATATAAAGGTGCGGCATACGTGTTCACTCGGTCTGGTTCTAACTGGACGCAACAAGCCAAACTGACCGCCTCAGACGGCGCAGTAAATGACTATTTCGGCGGTTCTGTCTCAATGGCCGGTGACACCGCCCTTATTGGCTCACCTTGGAATTCCGATAATGGATCGGCGTACGTGTTCACCCGTTCTGGTTCCAACTGGACGTTGCAAGCCAAAGTGACCGGCCCAGATAGCGCATTTAATGTCGATTTCGGCTGGTCTGTCTTTGTGTCCGGTGACACCGCTCTTATCGGTGGACCTGGATGTTATTCTGGTACGGGTGGGGCATGGATGTTCACCCGGTCTGGTTCCAGTTGGAAATTGCAAGCCAATCTGTTCGCCTCAGACGGCGCAGCAGGTGACGAGTTCGGCAAGTCAGTCTTTGTGTCCGGTGACACCGCCCTCATCGGCGCATACAGACGTGGTTACTATACGGGTGCGGCGTACGTGTTCACCTACTCTGGTTCTAGCTGGACGCAACAGGCCAAGCTGACGGCCTCAGACGGCCAAGCAGGAGATGATTTCGGCTATTCGGTCTCTGTGTCCGGTGACACCGCCCTCATCGGCGCATACAGACGTGGTTACTATACGGGTGCGGCGTACGTGTTCATCCGTTCTGGTTCCAACTGGACGCAACAAGCCAAGCTGACGGCCTCAGACGGCGCAGTAAATGACTGGTTCGGCTATTCTGTCTTTGTGTCGGGTGATACCGCTCTCATCGGCGCATACGGATGTGATTCCTATACGGGTGCGGCGTATATGTTCATTCATGAGCAACAACCAACCACGCCCATAATCTTAGGGTCAACCACTGGAAAAGCAAAACAACCATATAATTATACTTTCAACTCGACAGACCCGAATGGAGATAACGTGTCGTATTATATCGACTGGGGCGATAACAACACTAGCAGTTGGATCGGACCATACGCATCAGGAACGCTATTAATCCAGTCTCATTCATGGGCGAAAAAAGGGTCGTATACTATTAAGGCCAAGGCAAAAGACACCTACGGTAAAGAAAGCGATTGGGGAACATTGATGGTTACCATGCCGCTGGCGTACGAGCCGCTGTACCACCCGCTCCTCAAATGGCTGTTGGAGCGATTCCCGCATGCGTTCCAAATTCTTCGACACTTGATGGGGCCTTAATCCCCACATCTTTTTTTTTTCTATCGAAAGTCGATACAAGGAACTGAACAATTAGCACTAACTCCCGCCCCCGATATTTTATTATAAAAATAGGGGCATTGAACCCCTGGCAAGCATGCCCCTCAGAGGATTTTTCGCTAGACCCTAACAGCCCTCAACTATGGGAGACGTGTACCTCTAGCGGACGTTCCCGACGGGAGCATTTTTATCATGTTCTGAATTCATTCTTAAAATAATGTACAATATCCCAGTCATAGGAACGTTCATAAATCTACTATGAAATCTCCTATCGTGTAGTGGCAATGAACAGTAAAACACTTGTGGCATATTTTACGAAAGGTGGAGCTTCTGAGGAATACGCTAAGGTAATCGCTGAGACACTCAAAGAGAATGGACTTGGGGTTGAGATATGTAATCTTGCGCGTGACATTCCTGACGTTGCCGACTTTGACACGGTCGTTCTTGGAACTGGCGTGCGGATGTTCAGAGTCTACCGGCCTTGGAAGAAAATCCTGAAACAAAAAACACTTGGCAATAAGCATTTATTCATGTTCTTGTCAAGTGGTACCGCGATTGAGGAACCTGACAAGGCTGTCGAAAAGTTTTTACGCCCATTGGTGGAAAAGTATAATCTCAAACCGAAGTCTCTGGTTTCCTTCCCTGGAAAGATTCCCGAGAAATGGGCCAAGTTGGATAGTCAAAAAGAGACGATGAAGCCTGAGAAAGCCAAAGCATGGGCTCAGGAGATATCCCGTCAAATTCAAAGCAAATGAGTCTTCCTAGGAGTATTTTTTAAAGGCGTATAAAAAAAAGGAGATTTTTACCCGTGGGTCGTAAAACCCGACGAGAGCATTCGAAATTAAAAAAAAAAATGAAAAAAGAGAAAAGGAGGGGTAATCTGTTTTACGTTCTATTTTTTTCGTCTCCGGATGTAGACGACCATCAGTAGCGTCATGGCGAATGCACCAAGGAAGATGATTGAATCGAACCCGGGGGTGGAGAATCCTCTGCTTTGCACCAGGAACGACTGGTAGGAAATCTCTCCTCTTTTGGACGCGTCATCTGAGTACACCGGCTGCAGGGAGACTTCGATGGTTTGTTCCTCGTTGTGGTACCCAACCGATTTAGGAGGAATGACGGTGAGGTATGCAGTCGCTGTTGACCCGATGCCTTCGTCTAAGATAATCTGGTTGGTGACGGTTGCAACCCAATCTTTGGGGATCTGGGTGACGTGGAGGTAGACGATCGTCCTGGCGTTGCCGAGGTTCTCGATTCTGATGGGCAGTGTCGCGGTCTCCATCGGTCCAATCTCTTTGACGTTCGTGTCTGGTAAGGACGGGCTGATCAACGATTTGTACGCGGGGAGGAAGCTGAGGGTGACGTCATTTTCACATCCTTCGATGAGGCTTGCTCTGTCTGCAGTCGCCCGGATCCTTAGGTATCCAAGGCTGTAGGCGGGTGCATCGTTGTCGACTTGTAAGGCGATTGTCGTTTTCACGGTTGTGATGGCGCCCGGTTGGACCGTGACTGAGAGGGTTCCTTGTTGGATGGTCGCAGTGCACCACGACGGTGCTTCCATGATTTCGATGTGGATAGGGATGAGAGCTCCTGTTAACGCGGAGAGGACGCCGCCGCCAAGCGCTGTTTTTGTGACCGTGTGAGTGATAACAAGAGTGACGAACCTGAGTTCTCCCCGTGGGATCAATGGTTGTTGTGTCTCGTTTCCCCAGGTGACGTTCAGGATGCTTTGGAAGTTGAATATCGGTCCTGCTTGAGTGGTGGGTATCATCGTTGTCAGTGTACCGATAAGTACGACGGCTGTGACGAGACGTGCTACGATAGTGTTTCTTTTTTCATTCATTTTGTTCTCCCTCTTTAAAACATCTGCCATATTTCGTTTTGAATTTCCTAAGGTATAATGAAAAGGATTGGATGAAATCGGCCTGTTCAACAATGAAGGCAATCACGAGGAATCGTGATGATTCTCGCCGGCGCTGCGGAGTAATTTTTGAGGAGTGTCTGTGGTGGATTGGTGAGGTTTGTTTGGGTCATACTTAGCACGTGTGGGAAATCCGTGGGAAAACATATACTATTCGCCATATATATACTTTTTCTTGAGTTGATTTAAGGATACGTCATCAAAAGAAACCAAGCTGACCTAGAAAAATAATAGATAGCGGTAAGAAAGACAAAAAATAATATTATTGATGGGGATATGTGTAAACCTGTAAGCTTCTTTATTACAGGAGAAATTCTAATAATCTCTACGATTACTACATCATCCAAGCAATTAATTGGCCCTACATTTTGCCTAGAAGTGATTCATTATAAATTCCCTAATCTTTTTATGATAACTCAAACGTATGACGATATATTTTGTAGCCTTGACTATTTGTGTGTCAAATAATCTTGTTACAATCAATCCAATGATAAAAATAAGCACGCCCATGATAACTGCTAGGACAACACCTATTTGGCCAAAGAATAATACGTAAAAGAATGTAACGACCGCACCTAGAACCGACATAAGAGCAGCCCGGATAATAAAATAGAGTCTCTGCAACCACGTAGAAAGCAACAATGCCTTTATTACCGCTCTTTTTTCGATAACACAATCAGTTCTCGACGGAACACTTTCTATCTCGTGAAATATATTTTTTGTATAATTAAGGTCTGACAATTGCAATATCTTCTTTGCATATTTGGCTTCCGATAAATCCTTAGAACTTGCGGTTTCAAGCTCCACCATAATCCTCTGAGATATTTCAGCTATGTCGTCATCGATCAGGGATGGTTTTTCCGCCAGTTTTGTCTTCTTTAAAAAATGTATGGACGGTCTTTTCCTCATTTTTTTCCTCTTTTGCAGGTATATTTTTTAGTATTATTCACTGTAGATTGACAAACAATAGAAACGAATCGGATTGTTTATTATATAGTGTGTGGCTGATGAGACTTAAGGACTTCCCGGTGAGGGGACGGAACGTGGTGATGTTTCAGGTGGTTCTTATCCTGATGCCCCAGCTTATGATTATCGTCAAAAGATAATGCAGAGATCAGGATTGCAATCTCAGAGGAATTTCAATAGGAGAATTAATTATGAATCAAGTCCTAGTTTAAAATAAAAAGATATTTTGATAGTAAGTTCAGATGATCTAATTTCTAAGACTTACATTGTTTTTAAACTGTTTTTTGGTTGTTTTTAAGTTATACTGATATAACATGGTAATAATGATGTATGTATAGGTGATGCCTAATAGCGAATAAAAATGTTGGAGCTAATTTGAAGACAAAAAGTCAAGAACTTAAAAAATTTTTCATGGATATGGATGCAAAAATGGAGCAATGGAAGTTCTCCGTCGAGGATACCAAAGAAGGTATGCGGGTGGAACTGCACGCGATAGCTCTCATCAAACATCCAACGGATAAAAAGTAAAGCATGCAGGTATAACACTTTATTTTTTCAACAAAGTTGCACTTTGGTAAGTTTAGAAAAAGGTGCAGCAATTTTTTTTCCTTTCAACGTCTATTTCGTTGATTTTATATGAACTTTTATTCCATGTTTTATATGATACGATGTGTCAAATAGTTTCAACAGATCGCTGTCACTTTTGTTATCCGACATTGCTAAATGATAGATATATTCTTGTTTTGGGTACATTTTTTGCACAGCAGAAACTTTGTTAGGCCCATACATATGAATGAAATTTTCTTCATTGTTATCCAGTGCACTACTTATATACGACCAACCTAGTTTTTCACAAAGATATTTAACATAATCTTCAGGTGATGCTGTGCAAAGTACATTAGTAGTAAATTCATCGGCATTTTTTAAGATAAAACGTAACATCGGTGTACGAATATCATCATACAACGACAGGCCAAACTTTTCTACCTTTTTTTCATATTGCGTTGTTTTCCTTGCAGTAATCAGAATGTTTTTAAGGTACTCCTCTTTGGTTATTTTTCCAGTCATTCGTTGTGTCAAATACAATAATAGTGGAAGGAAACATCGTCGATTTTTCATGAAAAGCCATACGAAATGGGCCAACGAATCATAGGGCAGTAAGGTGCTATCTAAATCTACGACATTAATTTTTTTTTTCATATCTATCATTACCATCACCATGACAAGTATTAGATTTGCTTGCTATAGCAGCTATCATATCACTACCTGATGAATAGGAAAGTACGTTAGCGAGATGTCTTTTTTCGAAACCCCGCTTCACGTTGACCTTTCAGAAGGCGCAGGAGTTTTTGTTTTGTTTCGTCGGTAAAATGGATGTCCGGACGCATCTGAATGAGTTCGATGTAGTCCGCAGCCGCTTGAATAAACCGTTGGGAGTAGTATTTCTTAGCGATCTGTACTATCTTTTCGACCGGCTGGCGCTCAAGAAAAGAACTTATCATACAAGCGAGATCATAGGACTGCTTCTTTTCTATAGGTGCGTCCTTACGGAAGTGACCGGCATCTAAAATGTAAATCTTATCTCCTACCATTATGTTATCTGGTTTGATATCCCCATGGAAGATCTTCTTATGATGTGCCGTTTTCAGATAACAAAAGATAGTGTCTATCTGTGTTGGGTCCGCCGTTTCAAGCATGGAGAATGGTTTTGCATCAAGAAACTCTGACACTAGTAGCCACTGGGAACCGCTTATCCAATGATAGCCATACGGTTTTATCGCCGGTATTCCGCTTTTATAGATGGTTTTCATCATCTCGTATTGATCCCGGACCATATCCTCTGTCGTCTCGTACATCTCAAAGAGCGGTTGTTGAGTATTCATCTGCAGATAGATGTTTTTAAGGAACTGGATATAGCGAACTGACAAAATATCATTGCTGCCGATGACCTTGCCGAAGTAACGGATCTCTTCCCCCTTTTCATTCACCCCTGTAATCTTTATCGGATGTGAAAGTCGAGCAGCGCCTGCAGAAATATACTCGATGGAAATCTTTTTCAACTTATAATTTTCGGATAGGATCCGCCGGATGTTACGTTGTATATCCTGTAGAAAGGCCTGATGGGCTTCTTGAGTAGGCTGCCCTATTTTATCATCGGTCATCACTATCTATACCTTTCTTAGTATTCATCTAATTTTTACCTTCACTATCGCGGGTTTTTTCCAATTCTGCGATTTTAACAGCTTTCTCCTGGGCCTTCCTAGTCTTTCTACCCCCCGACCACATTGCAAGGAGGAAGATAACCGCACGGCCGTAGTGAATCTTCATACCACGTTTGATTCCACGACCGTATTCTATTATTGGTTTATTCTTATACGTGAATATGAGGCGCCAGATTTTGAGTTCAGGCGGTATGAATGTGACATCGTTGGTGTTTAGGATGATATTGTTATCCTCAATAGCAATATCCATATCAATGACGCCTTCGCGTTTTAAAGGTACATGAATACCTCTACCGAACATGGCCCGGAACAAAGCGTATGTTACCATCTCAACTGTAGAAATATCCAAGATACGTGAGATAACCAACTTCTGTTCTGATGAATCACCTGTGGTTTCTGTATCCGATGATTTTTTCTCACCAATCATCTCACCTTGCATTTTATTGTCAGCTTGGGCTTCCGGAAGATCCTTCTTGTGGTATTCCGCGATAACTCTCCGTCCATCAGGGTCCTTCCATTCCTCTGGATCTATAAGGACATGCTCTGACCTTGTCGTCTTCGTTTTGGGTTTACCCTTTGCCTTTTTTGTATCAGGATTCAATTAAAACCACCTACTTTTTTACTAGGATTTGGAACCGAAAAAAGATACGTGTGCCATCACTGAACTCTTCCATCGAAAATTTCCAGTCCTCTATCTCAAGCTGCAGATTCTCGAAAAACTTGTCTACCGTCTCCGCTATTTTCTCCACATTCTCCTTTTTTCCGTTGATGAGGCGAAGGGCTGAGACTATTTTTTCTTTATCGCTCATGCTGACCTTTTCTCCAGGTTTCTTTATAAGTATTCGAATTAAAATGCGTGCACGACTGCTAGTATTATCCATATCAAAACAACTATTACAACTACACCTACAAGCAATCGTATTATTCCGTTGATCATTTTTTAACCTCGGTCGATACTTCTATCTAAGTCCTCGTAACTATATAGGCATGACTTAATAATATATAAAAATCAGTTGAAAAACAGTATAAGACATAAAATTCATCACAATTCCTGAAGAATATAAAATTGTACGTGGAAATTTAAACATCATCTGTATAAAAGAGAAAAGTATATATAATGTATTTTCATTTTTTCTTTATTATAACACTATAAAAACACATTACACAACATCAATTTTGTGTAACAGAAGACGAGGTAGATGGTCCAAAAAATTAACGGTATTACTAATTTCAAAATGGGAAAAAAATCTGATTACCCTCAACAGCAGAAAACTGAAGAAATATTAAAAAATTCAGAATTACGCTACAGGAGGCTCTTTGAAGCAGCTCAAGATGCCATTCTTATTTTGGATGGAGAAACCGGACAAATAATGGACGCCAATCCATTCGTTCAAAGTCTTCTGGGTTATTCCCTGAATGAATTTCTGGGAAAAAAACTCTGGGAAATTAGCCCTTTTAAGAATATCGCAGAAAACAAAGAACTATTTCAAAAACTTCAAAAAGAAACATACGTCCGTTATGAACATCTCCCACTTCAAACAAAACAAAAAAAGTTAAAATATGTGGAATTTGTGAGTAATAGCTACATGGTCGATCATACAAAAGTAATCCAATGTAATATTAGAGATATCACAGAACGTAAGAAAGAACAAGAAAAAATACTACAAATGCAACAAAAATTAGAACTGCTCGTTAATGCTCGAACCGCACAACTTGAGACAACAACTAAAAACCTTACAAGTGAAACGAAGGAACGGAAAAAAGCAGAAGATGAAACCGTTAAAACTAAAGACTATCTGGAGAATATCATTGATAGTGCATCGGAGATTATTTTTTCATTCGATTCGAACTATAGAGTAAATACCTGGAATAAAACAGCGGAACTGCTTACGGGCTATACCAAAAAAGAGATTATGAATCGATCTATAGAAAATACTCCTGTGTTTAATGGCCATTCGAAAATATTAGATATTACAAAAAATAACGGTACTCACCTAGGGCATGATGATTTGGTGTTACTGACAAAATACAATTCAAAAAAGATCATCCGAATATCAGAATCATCGATTAAGAATCCTGAGGGAATAAACATCGGCTCTCTTTTTATCGGCAGAGACATTACAGGAGATATCGAAGCTCACGGGAAAATACTTGTTGGGAACAGCTATCTTATCATCAGTAAAAATAATAGCTCTGTACGAGATTTATTTAGAGATTTAACCACATCCGGATATGAGGGAATGTTTATTTCTCGTTCTAGTGTTGAAATGACAGGTAACATGTCTCAAAATTTGAACAGCCAACTTTTTTTGTTAAGTCATGAAAAAATTAAAGGATTTGAAACAATCGCAAACCCCGATGAATTAGTAGCTATGGTGAAAGAAATTGTTCTGAGAAATAAAAAATCAATTATCGTAATAGATGGCGCGCATTATTTTATTACCAAATTTTCTTTTGAAAAATTTACTGATGCCTTATATCAAATTAACGATCTCGTTCTGAAGAGTCAATTGATTGTCGTACTACGTATCGATCCGTCGATTGTGGATAATAGTCAGATGGCGATTTTTGAAAATGAATTTCAATTATTACCGAGCCAGAGATTAGATGGTCTTATTCTCGACGATGTTGTCTACAATATTTTAAAATACGTTTATGAACAAAATCAGAGTAATTCAATGGTTTCTTTCAAAAAAATAATAACTAATTCTAACGTAGCGTATTCCACTGCTGCGAAACGGTTAGATCTCCTTGAAGAAAAAGGTTTGATTTTTATAAAAAAACAGGGTAAGTTTCGAACGGTTTATGCGACAGAAAAAGGAAAAGCATTGCTGCATAAACGACAGACAGTGTAACGTTCGTTTCTTTCCGCATTACATTGTTTTTATACTATTCTTTAATTGTTTTTAAATCATATCTAAATACTTACGAAGCCATAGATGGCAACATTAAGAGAGGAAAAAATATGAATGTCATCTTAGTCGCCATCGGAGTTGTAGTCGCAATTATTGGTCTTATAGCAGGTGCCTTGGTAATAACTACCCCCCAGTTATTCGGGTTAGTCAATACAAGCAGTACTCCATATGCGCAATACATGATTCCATTGATCATTGGTGGACTTGTGCTAGTTATCGTAGGCGCTGTAATACCAGGCAAAAAAAAATAAACCTTAACATTTATCTGATTCATGGAATACACAATACTTATTCCTTGTTCTCAGATAAACCAAAAAAAGGTAATAAACTGTACTAAGGAGCAAAAAAAATGATTGATGTCCCGTTAGCAACAGTAATTGTATTTTTAATAAGTCTTGTTATATCGGCAATTATTATCTACGTTGTGACGAAAATATTTGGTGAAAAGGAGGGCTTCGGCACTGCTTTATTGACTGCCTTAATCGGCGCAATAATATATGCAGCTGCCTACTATTTCCTCCGCCCTGAGTTAGGATGGGTAGCATCCCTCATTGGGGGAATAGCCTGGCTTATTGCTCTTGGCGTTTTGTATAAAATTGGCTGGCTGAAAGCGCTAGGTATAGCGATTATCGTATGGATCATCGCAGCCATTGTCAGCTTCGTCCTACCAACCGTCATAGGACCATTATAATCAGAACTTCATTTGAGGGGCGGGAGGTCTTTTCCCCAGAACTCCTCCCCCCGTCTTTCTTATTAAACTGTTTACTCAGTGCATTATAGGAGATGTATTTTTCCTGTTGTATTCCTATATTACAGAAGAAACCAGAGTTGATAACATTGCTCATTGCGTACATGACATCTTTACTTACTAACACTTTAATTCTCTATATCAATTAGTGTTGAACTGTTTTTATACTGTTTTATTATTGTTTTTAAGTCATTTCTAAATACGGATAGAGAGATTGATATCACAATACATAGAGGCATCCAGATGAAAAAACAATTCGTCATTGTTGGAATAACGCTAGTAATGTTGACAACAATAAGCTTAAGCGGCTGCACGAACACCGTTGATAAAAGTCAATTTCTTGGAACCTGGACGACTTCCGGGGGCGGAAGTATGACCTTCACTAATGATAACAATGTAACAGTGACGGGTCAACTGGGAGACATATCATTAAGCGGAACCTATACATGGGCTGTTGCAGGTCAAAAAATAACCTTCACTTCGGGTGGACCCGTTGGTTTGACCTATGATTATAGATTTCCCACATCAAATCAACTGATAATCACAGATTCTAACGGTAGATCTGTCACGTTAACCAAAGCATAGGACGATTACAATGGCAGCCATAAAAGTTGAATGGACCCACATCACCATACTTTCGGTAATAGCATTCGTAGCAGGTTGGATCATATTGGGTCCTCTCGGAGCGATAGTATTGGCAATTATCGTCATGGTGTTAATGGGTATCATAAAAATCATTTGATTTCTTGGATCTCAAAATGAGAGACAAAATAGAATGAAAAAAGAAAAAGCATGGAGGTAGATGAAATATGGCAAAGAAAAGCAGAGGCGGCAGAATGACTGCAGCTAAAAACCGTGCTAAAAGAGGAGCAAAGACAGGCGGTCGTCCTGGTGGAAAAGGAATGGGCAAAAACCGCCCAGCTGGTAAAAACATAATGAGGACCTAAATATTGGTGAGTGTGTCTGCTCGTCTATTTTCTGAATGAGAATGATTAAATAAAAGATAGGTGTTAGTGAAGGTGTTTCAGAAAAAAAGAAATAAAAATAATCGTTTGTAGAAGGAGAAGTGAAAGAGATGGATGTATTTGGTTATACAATTCCGTTTTGGGCAGTACTCGTTGGTATACTTTTGATCGTGCTTGTGCTTTGGGGAGTAATAAAATTTGCAATATGGGTTCTCATATTTATCGCAATTGTTATTATCGCTCTCATCGGACTAGATTTTCTTGTGGGTATCTTTCACAGTATCGGATTATGATCAAATGAAAAAATCCCATGGTCTGAGGTTTATAAAAAATTTTACGATTAATCATATTAATCCTTCTGTCAAACGACCGACCTTTGCGTACATTACCATCACTTCACAGTGTAATTCTCAATGTAACTATTGCGGTATGTGGGAAAACAAAAAAGAAAACGAACCCACGACAGAGGAATGGAAAAGCATAATCAGCGATATAGCAAAAATAGGTGCTGTCACCTTGACGTTTAGCGGAGGCGAGCCTTTTCTTCGTCTAGATTTATTTGAACTAGCGGCTCATGCAAAATCGCAAGGTCTCGTTCCTATGGTTGTTACCAATCTCAGTTTATTCAACAAAGATCATGTAGAGAAGATAGCGGGAAATTTCGATTTTTTTGGGATTTCTCTCGATGCCATTCACCCAGAAATGTATACTGAAATCAGAGGGAAAGATTGGTTAGAGCAGATTAAGCAAAATATCCATGTGCTCATGGATGGTTTGAGTACGTTAAAGGCAGAAACTGAAGTAAGTGCAGTTGTTACTGTCAGTAACAGAAATGCAGATGAAATTCATGAACTCGTTCATTTGGTTTTTGACGAGCTGAACATGGATACAATCACATTTAATTTGTTAGATCCAAACGGTGGCGCGAAGGCACAAGAATTTATACCAACACAGGAGCAACTACAGTATTTCCAACAAGTAGTTTTAGATCATAAATCAATATTCCCGATAAGTAATTCTGTACGATACGTCAATCAATTAGGGCATTTTGACTATGCCTGTAATCCCTGGAAATGTGTCCAAATAGACCATAGAGGTTTTTTAGCGACACCTTGTCTTTTTTTACATGACCGTCAAATTAACCTACGGGAGGAACGATTATCGGATGTATGGAAGTCAAAAGACATACAGAAAATATATTCTCAATATAACAAGTGTAAAACATGTAATCTTGGTTGCGTTGCAGAATCTGCTTGGTCAACGAGTGATTTTAATTTTATATTCAATGAAGGGTTTCTAGGTATGATTCTACCAGCTATAAAAAGAATTAGAGTACGAAATGAGTAATCTTTTAAAAAATCCAGAATGTCTCCGATAATGTTAAGTAAAGTTATAATTAGCACGGTTAGTTTAGAGTAGAAAATTTATTAATTTTAAAGTCTTCCGACAAGATCCGTATAGGGTGTGAGACGTGACGATTCTATTTTTAATGACCTATTTGAGGTTTAAACCCTTTGCAACAGACTTACCCAATTTCACATCAGCTTTAATCAGGTGTTCAATAATCCGCTGCTGTATCGGTTTGTTAATGTGTAGAAGATCAGCGATGAGGTTATCCGTCAGATGTTCTTGGTCCATCTTGCTTAAGGAACGATATCGTGCTCCAGCCTGTCCGAAATCATTTGTAATGTTGATCTTCTGACGCGTCACTTCTCCTTCAATCCTATTTTCTCGTGAAGGGTTTGAAGGAGCCTCCTTAAGCATAGCATCAGCTAAGTTACTGGGCTCGTAATTGACCTGCCCACTGAAGTCTCCGGTCTGCATCGCTCCATCACGTTGATTGTTATTGACCGGTACAATTGGGGTGTTAATGGGAAGCCGTAGGTAGTTCGCACCCAATCGATAGCGTTGAGTATCCGCGTAGGAGAACGTTCGACCTTGGAGCAACTTATCGGAAGAAAATTCAATTCCTGGGACAACGCTGGCTGGACAGAAAGCTGCTTGCTCTACTTCAGTGAAGAAATTTTTAGGATTGCGATTGAGCACCATTTTGCCTACCAGCATCAAAGGGAATTTGTCTTCAGGCCAGGTTTTTGTGGCATCGAGAGGGTCAAAATCCTGTTTCAATTCATCGGAAATGTCCATCAACTGAACATTGAGTTCATACTCAACTTCTCCTCCATTGGCGATTGTGTCGCGGAGATCTCTAGTGAGGTAATCTGGGTCAACACCTGCCAGCTTGGTCGCCTCTTGACGGTCAAGGGTATGTACACCCAATTTAGGCTTCCAGTGATATTTCACGTACACAGCCTTTCCCTTCGCGTTCACCCACACATAGGTGTTGACGCCGAACCCCTCCATCATACGATAACTTTTTGGCGTCCCTCGATCGGAAAAAACCCAGGTGATCATATGAGTGGATTCCGGTGTTAGGGATATGAAATCCCAAAAGCGATTATGCGCAGAAGAGGACGATGGCATATTGCTATCCGGCGCACCCTTGAAGGCATGAACCATGTCTGGGAACTTGATGGCGTCCCTGATGAAAAAGACCGGGAGGTTGTTCCCAACGAGGTCGTAGTTTCCCTCTTCGGTATAGAACTTCACAGCAAAACCACGCGGATCCCGCACGGTGTCTGCCGAACCGCGTCCTCCGGTGACCGTTGAAAACCTTACAAACACAGGGGTTTTTTTCTTTGGATTTTGAAGAAATTGTGCCTTCGTGTACGGTGCCATACTTTTATAGACCTGGAAGTAGCCGTGTGCCCCGGCTCCTTTCGCATGGACCACCCGCTCAGGAATACGCTCTCTATCAAAGTGAGCCATCTTCTCGATAAACTGCACATCCTGTAATAACACCGGACCACGTTCACCAATGGTCAACGAATTCTGATTGTCAGAAATTGGAACAGCTTGATTTGTAGTCAAATGTTTTGTTTTCATAATACTATTCTCCGTCCCGATTCAAGAATCCAAAATAATGTTATTTATTTATATGTTCCTACATTAGCAATTAAATCCGTAAGTCAATCGAACTAGAGAGATAGGATCACTAACAACATTGCATAGCCAATGATATCGGCCGTCATATGTGTGAACCAAGAAACCATGACATTTCGGCTCCTTGAAAAAATAAGGCCGTAAAAACAGCTGTCAATAAATACTAAGGTGATATCTGCTCCCACGAGGAAAGGGTTCCCAACCGTAATATGCGACAATGCGAAGAGAAGGGAAACAAACAATATTGCTGCGAGTTGTGATAGGAACCAGCCGATTCGTTCTTGAAAAAGACTTCGAAAAGTCACTTCCTCAACTAGGCTCCCGATGATGATTAATACGACGGTTCCCGCAATGACTTCACTACCAGGAAGGTTACTAAGCCGACCTAATATTTGGTCAAGCAATTCAGGCCAGAAAAACTTAAGCAGAACAGGGACAGCAATTTGTATTATGACAGCGACAATGATAATGAGACGCCAACTGTTGGCCAAATCCTTTATAAAACCGTGTTTGAACCCAACCTCACCCCAAGAGCGATGTCTCAACCGACGTTCGACTAGAAGATATGCTACGGGCAGGAAATAAATTATTATTCTCAACGAAGGCAAGAGAATTATCAATCCTACACTAAAAATCATGACAGCAGAAATTTCATACAGTATTCTTCTGCTGCGATTCGCAAGCGACCTTTCGGCCATATTAAAAGGATACAAACAAGGGAAGTTAATAGCTTTTTCGAGAAAAAAACACTCCTCAATCTCATGCTGCAGAAAGTCTTCGCTGCCCAACGGAGATCCTGACCGTTTTCGAAAGGAAGATTATGATCTCGCCAAAGACATCAATCCAGACGATACCTTGATCAGTATAGAAAGAAATAAATATCAATGAAAGGGCGCTAATGGACCTCTGAACCCCTAGCAATAGCACCTCAAGAAGAGCATGTTAAGTTCTTTTCACTTGCACAGCTGGTTTCCGTGAGAGTGCTAATGCTCCACCTATTATGCCTAAGATGACGCCTATGATGAATCCTCCACCAGTTACTATGCTAGGTATCGAGAACACGAGTATCATGATGCCCCACGCTCTCCTGTGTGCAGGTTTAATACGTAGCAGAATTGCTCCAAGTAATACGAGAACACCAAATGCCAAACCAATAGCTGCTAAGCGATAGAGAAGCGTAGAATCATTGACTGTTGATCCTGGAAGTGTAGGTATTACTTTAGGAAACCACCTCGTTGCAACTCCTAGAAGCGCAGAATTGCATACTATCAATACCCCCGCTATCAGAGATAAAAGAAAAGCTTTCGTTGGTTTTTCACTTCCACTCATACATTTTCACAAATGGTTTCTCCGCTATATTATCACTTCTTTTTTTTCATTCATTTGTAGATCGATTTAAAGTTTGCAGACATCCTCGACGAGAACATTAATGGGGCTTTGAACCCCTGGTGATAGTACCTAAAAATAGGGATTTCTACCAAATCTATGTTTCCCTCATTGACGTCTTGGCGGGGAACGTGACTACCACGGCGCAATCCACCCTCTTGACAATTTGTCGGTTCCTTTTACTGAGTAACTCGTTTTTCTGTTGAGTCCAGGTTCCATCCAAAATGATTAGCGGGATCTTCCGTTGTTTGACGAATTTTGCTATGCCACGGCTGATATCCTGAACATATAATGTAAGAGGAGTGATACGACGTTTAAGTGCCTGGGCGTGGGACGACCGGAAAAGACCGAAGTCCACATTGTGAGTTTCAATGTAATCTGGGTTATACAAAGAATGGAGGGGATAGTTTTGTGGGAATTCGATGACTTTAGCGGCAATCACATTCACATCGGGCATAAACGATGAGGAGGTTAAGGCAGAGGAGAACTCGAAGGGTTCGCTCTTGAATGTCTGTAGGACGGGGATGAGGACGCAACTCGAAGAAATTACAGCCTACAGAACATTTCCTACAAAATCATTCATTGTTTACCTGCGATATTTTTGAGTTCTTTTTTGACTGACCATCCTAATCGTTTGACTGTGCTGCGTAATACTGCTAACACGATAACAATGACAGCCATCCATAAAATACCTGACACCAGTGAAAGGAATGTCAGATTCCGTAGAAGAAACATCAACACGACCAACCAACCCCAAAGAATGAAAACCACAATTAACAATAAATTGAAAACGGACAATTCCCACTTCGCATGCGCTGGTACCTTGCGAACGTTCCATGTACCAATCATGATGATGGTTTGCCATGCTAACAGAAAGAGGGACAAGTCGAATAGGACAACTAAGAAGAAGAGGGTGAGTTGTGTGATAAAACTGCTTGGATTTTGAAGCTGGTCTAGAAATAGCGTTATTGCACTGAATGTAAAACCTGCAAAAAGAGACAACATGGTCACACGCGTTGCTGCTACAGCCTTGACATATCCTATGTATTCCTCTTCGTTTTCGGTCACGTTAACACCACCTGATAGAATAGATGTAAAATTCATAAAATCTTTTTTCTGTCCCTTGCATCGCGATTCTACAATCACCTCTTTGTTTATTAATTTCTCCAAAATGGTACTGGGTTCTGACACATTATTAACCGGCAGTGTGTTTTCAAAAAAATGAGAAGGGGAAAGAGATATGAAGAATTGGATAAAATGGGCGATAGTAGGAATTGTCATAATCGTGATAATAGTAATAATCGGAGGAGTGCTCTGTACCATCTATTGATTCGAGATTAAAAAAAAAATCGAATCCGCTTATTCTTTGGGGGAGTTTGCTCACATATTTATTATCTTGTTTTCTATTGACATCCTGATGAAGTACTACGACGAAGAGAAGATGCACGACCTCCGGCTGCTTGTCGAAAAAGAACTCTTGGGCTGGCCTGAGGTCTCGACGAAAAAGATGTACGGGTGTCCGTGTTATAAATACCAGGACAAACTCTTTGCGTTCCTGGTCACCGACGGCCTCGTTCTCGTTCGAGTCAGCGAACAGGACAAAGGTGATCTGGCGCGGCACTTCGATATCAAACCGTTCCAGACGAGCGCCAATCGGACCATGAAGAACTGGCCACAAATACCTCTCAACAAGGAAAGCGACCTCAAGAATATCATCCCATATATCAGACAGAGCTACAACCTCTCGAAACAATTGAAATAGCGAAAGAAAGTGGAGAGGAGCCTGATGTTGTCCACGTTTTTTTTTTAATTCGCAACCCAGGCTCGTTCGTCGTTATAATCCGGGCTTCGTCCCAGAGGAAGAAACAAGGCCACCATGCATGTGTTTCAATCGTGTTTTCTTCCTGTGTACCAGTAGACGACGAGTGCGTTGAGCAAGAGCATCACCCCAATGATGCCTATGGGCAGCAGACGGTAGATGCCGGTGACCGTAGTTCCCGTCACAAGAGTGTAGATGTATACCGCTAGGGCGGGATAGATGGGTATTGCTGAGACGAGGAAGCGTGTTTTAAAGATCTTCATATCTCGTTTTTTCCATCGGTATACGAAGTAGTAGACAATTGAGAGGATGATCATCCCGCTCCAGAGGAGTGATACGCTGAGCAGCGGGCGGTTGAAGACGGTGAGCGTCACGTACCATGCGGCTAGGAGGCTGAGTGTGACGATGACGGAGATGACGTCCTCGCGTTTGATTTCCATTCGAAGACCACATCGGCTGGAGGTTTTTTTGCCTTGGTATCATTCAGCGGATTCATATAGGAATTCCTTCATTCTCCCTCATTTTTTTATTAACAATATTGAGTTAGTTTTGTTCCTAAATTTTATAAAATATGATATCCATTTACTTGTTTAAGGAGTGGTTGGTTCATTGCAAATTTTTTTATACTTTTGTTGCATAAAGTATTCGTTGGAAGGGCTGAAGATGGGATGATGGATGACTAACAAGTCATCATCGTGATGCCGCAGGGCTGTTGATTCTTACGACCGCCCCGATTCTGAAAGAAAGGGCCCCATTCGGCATCTCTTGCATGTGGATTGGATCCACGGTCATGGAGTAGAATGTCTGTCGATATCGAAGCAGCGGTTGGTGTGTCTCGAAAATGGGATGCGCTGGAGGCTGGCCGTGAAGTCGCCAGGACTGCGATCGAAGGCTTGTCCCGGCCTCCAGATATTGTCCTGTTGTTCTCCACCATCCATTACGAGCGGTACGGGGGGTTTCGCAAGTTTCTCGAGGGAGTCTGGGGGGTGCTGCCTCAGGGCACGCAGCTCATGGGTGGCACGGTCCCTGGGTTCATCAACAACTATGGATGCTTCTCAAGAGGAGCAAGTGCGCTCGCCATCTCAAGCCCTCATCTGGATGTGGCCATTGGAGTTGGGAGAAACTCGAAAAGGAATCCGCTGCGTGCTGCACGGCAATCCGCAGACATGGTTTGCATAGGGCTGGAGGAGTCTTTGTATGAAAACCGATTCCTCTTGAACTTCATCTCCGGTCCGGTGATGCCCAGCATGCCGGGTGTCGGACAGAAGAAGTACGTCCGGTCAGGGTTCCTCAGCCGGTTCGCCATCCAAATGTTGGGACTGTCGCAAACCTTAGTGCAGAAGGGATTGGGGCGGGAAGATGAAGTTTTTGATGAGACCGTCCATCAGCTCCCGGAGTACCAGATGATCCTGGGCACATCCATGGACGATTACCGAGGCATGAGGAACTATCAGTTCTTGAACGATCAGGTCGTGTCGAATGTCGTCCTCAACTTTGGACTCGCCACCGACCTAGACATGGGCGTCTGCACGACGCACGGGATGAAGGAGACCAACCTGCATTTCAACGTCACGAAACTGGGCGCACGCAACCACGCGATCCTGGAAATCAACGGCAAGCCCGCAGTCCCTGAGCTGCTGCGGCTGCTGGACTGGCCGGAGGATTTCCTCAACGAAGAGACCATGCTGCATACCATCCTGTATTACCCAATCTCGTTGAAACGACATGGAAGGAGCGTCCCGGTGGTGACGCCGCTGATCATGAAGGACTACATCTTCACCCCCTGTATCATCGACAAAGGGGAGGTGTCGATCCTGACGGTCAGCGGCCGCGACCTTATCAGCGCCGTGCAGGAGAACCTGCGATCCTTCCAGGGACTGGAACCGGAGTTCGGACTGTTCTCCGCCTGCATGACTATCCTAGCGACCCTCGGCCGCCACACCACGATGATCCACCAGGAGCTGCAACAGTACTTCGGCGACAAACCCTTCCTGCTCTTCTACAGCGCCGGAGAAGGCACTTACACTCAGGACAAACAAATCACCTATGCGAACATGTCCTTCAACGCCGCGATCTTCGGACAAAATAGGACCTGAAGACGCTCCTCAAGCCTTCATCCTTTTAATCTCAAACACCACCGGCCGGATCCCATCTGTACACGACGCTATCATCGTGTCACGGTCCTTCATCCACCCCTCAAACAACCCCTTCGTGAAATCACCGCCCGTTAGGAACACCGCGATGTACGGACCGAGGTCCTTCCACGCCCAATCACAGAACCCTTCAGGTTTCTCGTACTCCGTCTCAAACACCTGACCTTCCTCAAAACACGGACACTTCTCAATCGGGATCCCACAATACTTCTGATACTGCTTCTGCACCAACGTCTGCACCACTGTGATACGAATCCTCATAGCGCGACACCCCACAGCCTCCAACACAACCCACGCTTATGAGACTTCCTGTCATCCCCTAA
>Ga0209777_10002661_pt1 | contig 23142 bp, 20 predicted proteins | sample FrelakmetHBP12HB_FD_187147 | JGI IMG/M metagenome (GOLD analysis project Ga0209777, IMG submission 187147) | Freshwater lake sediment microbial communities from the University of Notre Dame, USA, for methane emissions studies -HBP12 HB (SPAdes)... | ecosystem: Environmental > Aquatic >...
GAGGTTTCTGGCTGACTGTGAACGATTGTTCTGGAATAGAAGAGTTCCTCCCGCAGCAGCAAAAATCTTAATTTATCGCATCGGCAACATTGGTGATATTCTGTGTGCTATTCCCGCAATGATTGCTGTGCGGGAGACGTTCCCTGATGCTCATATAACTCTTTTTACGTCGCCGGGACAAAAAGAGCTGCCGGGAGCTGAGCATCTGCTCGCCGGAGCATGGTTTATCGACCGGCTCCGGACTTATTATGCCGATGATATTAGTTCATTACGGAATCAGTTGGCACTTATGAAAGAGGTGCGTAAAGAAAGGTTTGATCTTTGGGTAGACCTGCCCATCGACCGAGCAGGGCTTAAAAGGATGCTGAGAGATATGTTTTTTGCCAGAAGTGCAGGAGTGCAAAATGCTTTAGGCTTTGAAATAGGACCTTCGAGTTCCAATAAATTAATGGATTTGTTCGGCAATCCGCTTCCCAATGAAGTTGAGCGACTTTTGATGCTTCTGGCAAAATATGGCATAAAGACTGAAGAAGTACGTTTTGACCTGCCTATAAGTGACAAGGAGCGTAAAAAATGCGATGAAATGGTTGAGACATTGGGAATACCTGTGATGCGAAGATGGGCTGGTTTGTGTCCTGGTTCCAAACAGCCGGCCACAAGATGGTCAATTGATAATTTCATAGCAGTTGGCAAAGACTTGGCGACAAAAGGGTTTTCAGTGGTGATTTTAGGCGGGCCGGGAGATGAGGATATAGCAGAACATGTTTCGAAAGGCATAGGTGCGGCTTCTTTCAATCTTGCGGGGAAAACCAGTATATTGGAATCGGCGGAACTGCTTAAAAGGTGTAATGTGCTTGTTACCAACGACACAGGTGTTATGCACCTGGCAGCAGCGGTGGGGACACAATGCGTGGCGATATTTTCGTCACATAATTATGCCGGGCAGTGGTATCCCTGGGGTAAAGGTCATGTGGTTTTAAGGGGGGAAGCCGATTGCGGTCCCTGTTTTCTTATGGAATGTCCGAAAGACAATCTATGCATTAACTCCGTAACACCAAGCGATGTCGTCACGGCTATAAATAAACTCCTGTCTCAACAATATTTTTGTGTTGCGAAAAAGGTGAGCTATTAATATGTTGCTTATGGAAGAGGTGCTATTGTATGGTACTATCGATTTTAGACAAGAACTTGACATAATATGTGTGGTATAGCTGGTATTTTTGGTAATGGTGCATCGGAACATGTAGAGGCAGTCCAGAAAATGATTGACTCTATGTCCCATCGTGGACCTGATGGGCAAGGAATATATGTGTCATCCAGCGGAACATGTGTTCTTGGTCATCGGCGTCTGTCAATTCTCGATTTATCTGAAGCTGCTGCACAGCCTATGGTTTCATCCGATGGGAATAATGCTCTTGTTTACAATGGAGAGTGTTATAATTTCAAGGAACTTCGTGATGAAATGCAAAACAATGGTGAGAGGTTCAACTCCAGCGGAGACACCGAAGTCGTATTACGGCTTTTTTCCAGATATGGTATTTCTGTATTGCCGAGACTCAACGCTATGTTTGCACTGGCGTTCTGGGACGAGCGAAAACAGGAACTTTTATTGTCACGTGACCGATACGGCCAAAAGCCTCTCTATTATACCCGTATCGGGAAATTACTTCTCTTTGCCTCGGAAGTTCGAGCTTTATTAGCATCGGGGATGGTTGCCCGCAGAGCGAGTCCTGAGGCGATTCATAGTTATCTGGCTTATGGTGCAGTTCAGGAACCGCTCAGTATTGTATCGGGAGTTTCATTGCTAAGACCGGGCAGCTATGTATTTTTCAAACTTCAGGAAAAAGAGATAACCAATTCTTATTGGATTTACCCAACAGAAAAGAAAGAGATGTCATCATGCGAGCTTAGAGAGAGTTTTATTTTGGCAGTGGAAAGGCATCTTATCAGTGACGCACCGATAGGGTTGTTTCTTTCCGGAGGGATAGATTCATCGGCGGTGACAGCGGCAGCGAGTTCGGCATCTGAGCGAATAAAAACATTGTGTGTTGTGTTTCCTGACCAGCCGGACCAATCCGAAGCAAAATATGCTGAGATGACAGCCGCTCAGGCAGGAACGGAGCATAGTGAAGTTCCTGTTACCGGCAGTGAAATGCTGCAAATGCTGCCCGAGGCGTTAAGTGCAATGGACCAGCCAACGGGTGATGCAATTAACACATACGTTATTTCTTATGCTGCAAGTCAGGCTGGTTTGAAAGTCGCCCTTTCGGGACTTGGCGGCGATGAATTGTTCGGAGGTTATTCTTCGTTTGTGAGCGTACCGAGAATACTTCGCATGCGGCGTTTACTTGCTCCTTTTCGAAGCCCTGCAGCGAATTTTCTGGAATACTGCAGTCCGTTTTCAATTAAACTAAGTAAATTAGCGGAAATTTTTGATGGGCCGGCTAACCTGCTTTGTTCCTATCTGGCAAGGCGTCGTGTTTTTTCATCACGCCAAATGAAAAGATTGGCCCCGGGGCTTGTGAATAGGCAGTGGAACAGCGGTCTGTGTGCGGAGTATTTTCAGGAACTAAACATGATAGCAGAGACGTGCCAGGCCAACGATGCTGTGGGATTGCTGGAAATGCGGGCATATATGGGACAGACACTGCTGCGTGATTCGGACGTTATGGGTATGGCACACGGGCTCGAGATTCGCCAGCCGTTCTTAGATACGGAATTTTCCTCATCTATTCTTGCTCTTGAGTCGCAGACGCGAATCCCACGTGCCTGTCCGAAGTGGCGTCTGGTAGAAGCAATGGGGAACCGGCTTCCGGAAGCAATTGTAAATCGTCCTAAAAAGGGTTTTACTTTGCCATTCGAGAACTGGATGCAATGTGAATTGAAAGACAGGGTGCAGGAAGGTATTACAGTGTTAGCCGAATCCTGCAAGCTGATGCGGAAAGAGGTTCTCTACGGATTGTGGGAACAATTCTGTTGCCGTCCGCAAAAAATCGGCTGGTTCAGGCCGTGGATATTATTTGTTCTGGGACATTACCTCGAACAACATAGACTTGAAATTTGAAATGGAGATGTTTTTCAAGTGAGAGTTTTGATTAATGCCGTCTCTGCGAATATGGGAGGTGCATTAACATATATTACCAACATTCTCAGGGAAATCCCATGTGTGGCAGATAATGACAAATTTGTCGTTATTATTCCTTTGGCGATACAGAAGACGCTGGAGCATGTTGTTGATAAGAAGGTAATTGAGCTTGTCCCATATGAACTTGGTGAAGGGAAGATTTTGCAGCGAATATATTTTGATAACTGGGTGCTTCCGCGTCTTGCTCGCGAACATAAGGCAGATGTACTTTTTTCATCAACGGGATTCGGCTCCCTTCGAAGGCGGTGTCCTGAAATTCTGCTTGTTCGTAACGCTGTTTATTTCTGTCCGGTGCTCCAACAAAAATACAAGGAGATTGGCAGATCATTTCATGCCATACGTGCAAGACGCTGGATGAGTTTGTTGTCGGCAAGGGCAGCGGATATTGTCGTGTTTCCAACCGATGCGATGCGCAAATTGCTGGAAATTCACATGTCACTTGCCGGAAAATGTACGGAGGTTCTGCATTATGGATTCGCTTCCGACAGTTTTTTTAATAATAATGGTGAAAGCCCCGAAATACTCGACAAAATCAATAAATGGAAGGACGAAGGATACCGGATTTTACTGAACGTTTCGCCTTGTGCGTTTCACAAGAATTTAGAAACTGTTGTTGAATCTTTGCCTGCTCTTATCTGTGCCGGGTTAAAGGTGAAGTTTGTAACCACACTTTCGAGGGGGAGGCTGGGGGACCCGAAAATATTTGACCGCTTGATGAGACAGATAGACAAACTTGGTCTGTCAGATGTGGTAGTTTCAGTCGGTCATCTGAAACATGAACAAATACATTATCTTTATCAAAAAGCAGATATATTTGTTTTTCCGTCATTTACAGAATCCTTCGGCCATCCTCTCGTGGAGGCGATGGCCTGCGGTCTGCCGATAGTCGCTTCCGACAGACCGGTTAACAGGGAACTGTGCGGCCAGGCTGCATCTTATTTTGATACATTCAGTGCGGGAAATTGCACCAAGGTTCTCACGCAGGTTCTCGGCGACGAGGATAAAAGGTCGCTAATGTGCAAGAGTTCATTAGAACGAGCCCGGGATTTTTCGTGGGAATCTCATGTGGCGGGATTGCTGAACATTTTTAGAGAGTTACATAAATGAATATTCTTTTCTACCATCCTACCTCTTACAGTGATGGTTATCCGGAACCACCTCTGGGTCTGGGATACCTGATGAATATTGTAAAAAAAGCAGGCTGGAAGTATGAATTTTTTGATGAGGACCACCACTCAAAGTTCATTCAACTTAGTGATACTCTGCAAAGTCTTAAGCCGGATTTGATTGTTGTTTCATTTATGACACCACAGTACTATGAAGTATTAAAAGCGATAAGGAAATTTAAAGAGCATTGTCCGAAATCGATGATTATAGGGGGAGGACCACATGCAACGGCACTTCCGAGAGAAACAATAACGGAAATAGAAGAAATAGATTTTATTTGTAAAGGAGAAGGCGAGAGAACCTTTGAGCAATTCCTCGAGTATCTGGAAGGGGGCAGCAATCTTGAGGACGTTGATGGATTATTCTATCGTAAAGGCAATCAAATATGTGCCAATGCACCAAGAGAACTTATGACAAGCAGCCAGATGGATGATTATTCTTTGGACTGGGATAAAATCATGGAGTATGGGCCGTATATGCAGAAGCTGAGCTATCGAGGTACAATTGTGCCTGTATTTCCAATTATAACTGCAAGGGGGTGTCCTAATCATTGCACTTTTTGCGACGAAGGGAATATATGGCAAAACAAAGTAAGGATCCGCTCTATCGACAATGTGGCAGCGGAGGTGAGGTTGCTTGTTGAGCGATATAACGCAAGATGTTTTAACATTCTCGACGATACATTCACACTTAAAAAATCAAGGGTAATTGAATTTTGTGAGAAAATCAAGCCATTAGATATACGATTCAGAATAACAGCTACGGTGGGGAGCGTGGATGAAGAAAAACTTTCATATCTTGCGGATGCCGGCTGCGACCTTATATCTTACGGGGTCGAATCCGGGGACGAAGATGTTTTAAGAATAATGAAGAAAAGACAAACCCTACAGGAAGTCAAGAGGGCGTTCGACCTGACAAAAAAAGCAGGGATTCTCTCTTACGCCTTATGTATGGTAGGCAATATCGGCGAAGATATGGCGGCAGTGAAGAGAACGGCCAAGCTGCTTGACGAGATAAAACCCGATTTGGCATCCTGCTCAATGATGATGCCATACCCGGGGAGCGAAAATTACAGAATTTGCAAGGATAACGGCTGGATCATTCATCACAACTGGAAACACTGGATTCCTTCTCTATTGAAAACAAAGGGATACAAGGTGGTTTCAAGGACAAACAAGATGGATGAGAATGAACTGATGGATGCTTACTACTTTATGAACAGGTCCATCCTTATAAACAGATTCAGGCACAAATATGGCAGGTGCTTTCCTGTTAACATCAGGTTCTATCTGCTGGAGCTGCTCCCCAGATTGAGAGGAATCGGAGTGAGGGCATTTGTTGGACATATTGTTAAGTTCTTCAAAACAAGCGTATTGCACAGGGGTGGTATGTGACAATCGAACATGAAGAGCCGTGCCTGTTATGCGGTAATAATAAATATCATTATGTAAAACACGGGCTTTTAAAGTGCACGGTTTGCGGTATTGTGCTGGACAAAAAGGTATGGGACAAGTCTGCAAATATCAAACAGCAGGAGCAATGGTTCGAGTGTGAGCAGTTTGTTGAATCTTTTTGGGTCAGGCTGTTCCAGCTGCTTAATAACAGGCGCACATGGAAACGCATTAAAGAATATCTTCCATCGGACGGTAAGGTGTTAGAAATTGGAGTGGGAAATGGCGCGTTGCTTTGTTACATGAAGAACAAGAACATCGATGTTGAGGGCTGCGATTTGTCAAAGGCTGCGAGTGACCATATCAGGCAACGGTATTCCATCACGATGCATAACTGTTCTGCAGGTGAGATTCCATCGGACAAAAAGTATGATGCGGTTGTGATGAATCATATTCTGGAACATGTTAATGAACCGGTAGGTTTTCTTGCCGATGTTAAAGCACACCTGAAAAAAGACGGAATAGCACATATTGTTGTTCCGAATATAGGCTCGTGGGAAGCAAAACTTTCCGGCTGGGTCGGTTATGAGCCATATCATTTGTCATACTTTATGCCTGAAACATTGGTACGAACAACGGGCAAGGCAGGACTCAAAATGATACATACAAGCACGCACGAATCTTTTTCCGGATGGTTTCTGGCTATTCTTCGTACGTTATTGAAGATTTCTCCGCAGACTGGCAAAGGCAGCCATCCACAGCAGAAAGCCAAATTTGTTACATGGAAAGAACATATTTACCGTATGGCAATGGTGATTAGCGGCGTTGTCTTGCTGCCGCTGAGGTATGTTCAGGGCAAACTCGGATATGGTGATGAAGTTGTGATTATCTGTCGGGCCTGACGAAGAAAGTTCAAAAAATAAGGGACAATATTATTTATAAAATGATTGGTTTGTGAAACTTGTGAAGAAACTCCCAGTAACAGTTATCATACTGACTCTAAACGAAGAGGATAATCTTGCAGGTGCCATAGAAAGCGTTAAAGAATGGGCACAAGAAATTTTTATAGTTGACAGCCTGAGCACGGATAAAACGGTCGATGTTGCTCTTGAACAGGGTGTAAATATTGTTCAGCATCCTTTTATTAATTATGGTGACCAATGGGGATGGGCACTTGAACGTTTGCCGATTCGCACAGCCTGGATACTCAAGCTCGATGCGGATGAGCGAGTAAGTCCATCATTGGCACAAGAGTTTCGCGACTGCTTGGAGAATGAGCCAAAAGAGGATGGTTTTATTGTTCGGATTCGCCTGTGGTTTCTTAGAAAGCCTTTGCATGTAGAAATCCGAACTTGTCGGCTGTGGCGGAAAGACAAGGGACAATTCTCCGATGTTATAGTCAACGAACATTTGCACATCGATGGGGTTGCAGGAAGATTTAAGGGATTTATCGAACACTTAGATAGTGTTAATCTTCATCGGTGGTATGAAAAACAAAACCGTTATACGACAATGGAAGCTATTATGCGTGTAAAAGGAGACCGGTTTGCTGCAAAACCGAATCTTTTTGGGAAGGCACTTGAGCGGCGCATGTTTTTCAAAAAGCATTTTTATGACATACCCTTGCGCTATCAGATTCAATGGCTGTATGAAGCGATATGGCGGCGAGCTTTATTGGATGGCCTGACAGGTCTGGCCTGGGTTCGGCTTAGAATTGAGGTTCAAAGGGCAATTGAACTGAAAACCAAACAAATGCGCATTACAGGAAATATCCCTGAGCTTTGCGAAGTTCCAAAGACCAATTTCGATGCACGTATACTTTCTTTACCGCTGCAGAGACTTGTTTCGTCGAAAAATATGGGAGGAAAGGCAGAAAAATGAGCAGCCTTAAAGAGGATGTAAAAGACCATTGGCAAAAGGATGTATGCGGGGTTCGATACGGTGAAAAAGAACGTGATACAATCGTCGATTTGGAAGCAATGGCCGACGAAAGGTATCGCTTAGAGCCATACATTCCTGATTTTGCCGACTTCAAATCGGCAAAGGACAAAGAAGTTCTTGAAATTGGAGTCGGGGGCGGAGTGGATTTTTCTTTTTGGGTAAAATATGGTGCAAGGGCAACCGGAATTGACTTGACCGAGGCGAGCATTCAATTGACAAAACAACGGCTGGATGGGCTTGGGTATTCAGAGGATGACTACCATTTGGCCCAGGCAGATGCAGAGAACCTTCAGTTCGAGGATGAAAGTTTTGATATAGTATACTCCTACGGCGTGCTTCACCATACACCTGATACGCACAAAGCTTTTGGAGAAGTATATCGAGTGTTAAAAAAAGGGGGACTTCTTAAGGCTATGGTTTATCATGTTCCTTCCGTTACCGGCTGGATATTATGGTTAAGATATTGTTTTTTTACGGGAAGATGGTTTAAAACGCCAAGGCAGGCGATTTATGAACATCTGGAAAGCCCCGGAACAAAAGCTTATACAACTGGGGAAATGCGAACTATTCTTGAAAAGCATGGTTTCAGAGATATTGATTTATATACAAAGATTGTTTTTGGTGACCTTCTTCTAAATAAACCCAGCAGAAAATACCAATCTTTTCTGTACTCGGTGATCTGGAAACTTTATCCGAGGCGGCTGGTTAAAATGTTCGGTGATAAATACGGGGTTTTTCTTTTTATAAAAGCCAAGAAGTAGCATTCGAACGATTTATTATGTGTGGTATATGCGGATATGTCGGGTGCAATCGACCGGAACTGCTTGAGCAGATGTGTTCTGTAATGGCACACCGCGGGCCTGATGATTTTGGTATATGGTACGACCCAAAGCAGGATGTAGGACTCGGTCATCGGCGTCTGTCGATTATCGACATCAGCTCAGCCGGCCATCAGCCAATGGCAAATGCCGATGGTACAATATGGTTATCTTACAACGGAGAGATATACAACTTCCAGGAGCATAGAAAGGCTTTGCTGGAAAAGGGATACAAGTTCCGAGGTCATAGCGACACGGAAGTTCTTCTTTATCTCTACGAAGAATTCGGGCTTGATTTCCTGAATATGTTAAATGGAATCTTCGCACTTGCTATCTGGGATGCGAACCGTAAAGAGCTTCTGCTGGCACGCGACCATGCAGGAGTCAAGCCGCTGTATTACTGGCAGGACAACAGGCGGCTTTATTTTGCTTCAGAGATAAAGGCACTGCTTCGTATTCCGGAAATTCCACGGCAGTTAAATGAAAGTGCGCTCAGTGCGTATTTAACGTTCCTCTGGGTACCGGGGGAGCAAACAATGCTCAAGTCTGTGAAAAAACTTGAGGCCGAACATCTGCTGATATGGAAGGACGGCCAGCTTAGAATAAAAAAGTGGTTTACTCTGAACTACACGCCGGAGGTGTCTGTTTCCGAAGAGCAATGGATTGAGCGGGTGCGCGACACTTTTATGCGAACAACACGCAGGCAGATGGTTTCCGATGCGCCTTTGGGAGCTTTTCTTTCCGGCGGACTGGATTCGTCGAGTATAGCTGCCTGCATGAGAAAATCGTTTCCAGAACGCCAGATTACCTGTTATACCATAGCGCACAAAGAGGAAGAGCTTGTTCGTGAAGGGATTGTTCACGATTTACCTTATGCCAGGAAAGTTGCCGAAAGTCTCGATATAAATCTGAGAGTCCGAGAAATAAACAAGGACATTCTCGGCCTGCTGCCCAAAATCGTTTACCACCTTGACGAGCCGGACGCGGACCCGGCGGCCATTTTGACTTACTGCATTGCCGAGATGGCCCGGCAGGACGGCATAAAAGTGCTTCTTTCCGGAACGGGCGGAGACGAGATATTTTTCGGGTATCGAAGTCACCAGGCATATCGACAATATGAGTATTTAAAATGGGTTCCGCAGTTATTGGTGTCACCTTTGCTGCTGGCGGTTGCGGCGGCGGCTACAGCGATGAAAGGAACACAGAGCGCCGTTGCGCGTCGAACCAGAAAATTCAGAAATGGATTACTCCGAAATGGACTCGAAAGACACGTGGCACTTGTGGACTGGTCTGACCCGAAAAGCAGACTTGGAATTGTTACCGGCAGATTCGCACATATCTTCGAAAAAGACCGGAGCATTGACTGTTGTATGAAGAAATATTTTGATAATTTTGCCGGCGAAGGGGAGATTAACCGGCATTCCTATATTTTAATTCAGACTTTTCTGGCAGCACATAATTTTTTATATAACGATAAAGCTGCCATGGCTGCATCCATCGAGGTGCGTGTACCTTTTATGGATATCGAACTTATGAAACTTGCAGCCTGTATACCCGAACACTGTAAAGTAAAAGGTACGAAGTTAAAATACCTTTTGAATAAGGCAATGGAACCATACTTGCCGCCGGAAGTGCTCAGCCGCGAAAAAACCGGTTTTTACGCTCCTTTTCGGCAATGGCTTGCCGACGGATTAGACAGAGCCATTTGTGAATTTCTTTCGCCTGAGCGATTGAAAGCAAGGGGGATATTTGAGCCCGACCAAATTCAGAAAATACTTGCGCAAAACAGAGAGAATAAAGCGGACCACGGATACCTTATCTATGCGATTCTGTGCCTGGAACTATGGCAGCAGAGCTTTATCGACCGGCCGGGCGTGGAGATTGAGATATAAATCCGAAACAATTTTGCTGTAGTATTCCTGCTTGAGCTAATAACTTTCTTTTTTTTTGCACAAGTTATAAGTCATCATCCTGAAGGTCAAAGATGGCTTGCTTAAAAATATTTTTCCATAGGACTTTAACAGCCAGAATATTCTGAAAGGATTCAGAAGTGTTTTTATAAACATTTTTTTAGCGATTTTCCGCATTTGTTCCGGGCTGCTGAATTCATCCAGTTTTACCCACGGTGTTTCGCTGTCGATATTCCAATCTCCGACCAAACGGCCGGCTTTCTTTGCGTCTTCATATATTCTGGTTTTTGGAAGTGGTGTTAAGACATAAAACTTTACGGCGGTGGGTTTGGCTTTTCTTATGAATTTTTCAGTTTCTTTTAAAGTTTGTTTGTTTTCGCCGGGATAGAACAATATCATATCACCCAGACAGATTAAGCCGGCTTTGCGAGTCAATCTGCATGCAGTGATGTTCTGTTCCACACTGGTTTTTTTGTTGAAGGCGTCGAGCATTTGCTGGGAGCCGGATTCGAATCCGTAAACTATCGTGCTAACACCGGCCTGCTTCATTTTTATGAGAAGAGCCTCGTCAACAGCGTTGACCCTGCTTCGCACCTTGAACTTAATCGGGTATTTCCTTTCAATCAGGGTATCGAGTATTTTGGTGGTTCGTTCTCGCTGAATTGTGAATGAATCATCCATTATTTGAATATACTGTGGTGAAATGTTTTTAACCACCCAGTCTATCTCTTTCAGAACGTTTTCGGGAGAACGACTTCTGTATTTGACGCATACCTTAAAACAGAAATGACACTGATAAGGACAGCCTCTGCTTGTCATCAGTATATCGGAAGGGCAACCATAAACGAAGGAAGAGTAATTACCATTCCGGTAATTATGAATCAGACCCTGGCGGTCGGGAAAGGGCAGCAAATCCAAATCGGATATAGGCTGGGCATCATCACAACTATGGATTCTGGTATTGTTGTCCGTCCTGAAAGAAATACCCTTAACGTCATATAAAGGCTTGTTATCGGAGAGACTTAAGACAAGATTATGCAAAATTGTTTCACCTTCACCTCGTACGACAAAATCACAATCCGGTATCTGTTCGAGAGTTTCCTCCGGCATTGCGGTGGGATGAGGTCCTCCCAGTACGATGTAAGCGGATTTGAATTCCTGTTTTATCAACCTGCATAATGCGGCTATTTCTTTTAGCTCACGACTGAAAAGTGTCATGCCGATGATGTCGGGGCTGCAGTTACTAATTTCACTGAAGAGATCATTGATGTATTGATTATGTAAGGTAAGATTTCTGGCGGATTTTCTGTCGATACACTTATCAATCAATTTGACTTCCTGATTTTTTGATTGCAGATATGAAGACAGATACATAAGCGATAACGGAGGTGAGTTGCCTGTGGTCGAATCCGTAAATGGGCGAAGCAAAAGGGTTTTCATGGCTGACTATTGGACACTCCTAAAAAGTCCTGTTGGCAATCCTTTTTATCTGCCTGTTAATATAAGCTGCATACGATGTATTGTCAAGTTTTCCGTTCGCAGTTTTTTGCCGGATTATCGACCGGTAAAAAGTGATATTTAAGACTCTGTCTGTGTCTGACGTCAGCGGAAATGGTCGATACCATTTGGGCCAGGCCGTGGTTCTGAACGACTGAGGAATTTTAAACGTGTCTTTACGGAGGTTGTTACACACAGTTCGCTATCTGCGTTACCAGCAGATATTAGGTCAGGTCCGCAGCCGGTTAAACCTGTGGTATGAAAAACAGGAAGCGTTTAATGACAAATTCGCTCCTGCCTATGCGGGATGCCGTTGGTGTCCTGTAACTGAATTTTTGCCGCCGGGTCTTCAGCACAATTCCGCAGCGAAAATATTGACAGGTCAACTGTGTTTTTTAAATAACATGCAGAACACGGGGTGGCCTCCAAAGTGGAATTGTGATAATCTGCCGAAACTGTGGCAATATAATCTGCACTATTGTGATTATCTCTGGGGTCTGGACTATGAGCATGCTAAGCTCCTGGCCTGGGACTGGATTACGAATTATCCACTTAAAAAAGCGCAAATCGGCTGGCAGGGGTACCCAGCTTCTCTGCGGCTTACGAATTTTTGTGCGATATTCTTCGGCAAATACCGAAAACAAACTGAAGCTGATACTGTTTTTCTTCGTAAACTCTGGGGCAGCATTTATGTCCAGGCTGAATGGCTGACAAAACATCTTGAGATTCATTTATTGGGGAACCATCTGTTTGAAAACGGTGCGGCTCTCGCATTTGCGGGAAGCTGTTTTGCCGGCAGGGCTGCCGATAAGTGGCTCCGGAAGGGTATCCGTATTCTTGCAAAAGAAATCCCTGAGCAAGTACTTAATGATGGTACGCATTTCGAGCTGTCACCGATGTATCATTGCCGCATCACATATCTGCTTGCCATGCTGCTTAACACAAATCATCCGCAATTAGTCACTTTGACAAAAGAGCCTCTTAAAAAAATGGTCAATGCGCTCAGACATATAACACATCCTGATGGCCGGATAGCCCTTTTGAATGACAGTGCCTTCGGCATATATAACGCTCCTGCTCAATTAGTTTATTATGCCGGAAATTTCTTTGAAATCGATAATGCCGGCACTGGGAATTTTACTTTGCCTGAAGCCGGCTATTATGGTTTTAGAGATGATAAAGGAACTTATGTAATTTGCGATGCTGCTCGAATTGGTCCGGATTACATTCCCGGCCATGCGCATGCGGATATATTTTCGTTCGAATTGTCTCTGAAGGGACAGCGGGTCATTGTTGACAGCGGGGTTTACAACTATGAAACAGGCCAAATGCGACAATATTGCCGAGCAACAAAAGCTCACAATACTGTTGAGATTAACGGCCAGGACCAGTGCGAGATGTGGGCTGCATTCAGGGTTGGCCGGCGAGGACGGCCGCATAATATTAAATGGATAGCCGGTGAAGACGGCTTTGAACTTAGTGCCTGGCATGATGGATACAAGAGGCAAAAGGGCGGTTGCGTACATTACCGCGAGTTTAACTGGAATAAAGCAGGAAAGCTCATAGTCAGAGATATAATTACCGCTTCCAAACCACAAAGTATAATATCAAGGGTCCACCTTCATCCGAACTGCAAAATAGACCATTTGAAAGACAGTACTGTCCGGGTAGCTTATCCTGAAGGTTATTTTAGAATCAGCTTTTCAGGCAATGGTAATTTGTCACTTGAGGATTCGTATTACTGCCCTGAATTCGGCGTCAAAATACCTAATAAGGCCTTGGCATTTTCCTTTTCCGGATGTAAAACTGAAGCAGGCTTTCAAATCGAGGCGTTATAAATGCGTATTTTGTTTTTCTCTCATTATTTTCCACCCGAGGGTAATGCTCCAGCCTCTCGCACATACGAAAACTGTAAACGATGGGTTCGCAAAGGGCATGAGGTTACCGTTATTACCTGTGTGCCGAATGTTCCGGACGGAGTTGTATATGAAGGGTATAAAAATAAGCTGCGTCAGTGTGAAAGCATAGATGGGATTCATGTTATTCGAGTTTGGACGTATATAGCCGCAAACGAGGGAACAATTCGGCGGATCATCAACTATCTGTCCTATATGTTCAATGCTGTCTTTGTTTCGTTGTTTCTAAAAAAGCCGGAGTTGATAATAGCTACGTCACCACAGTTTTTTTGCGGCTGGGCCGGTGTTATTGCCAGTCGAATTCGCCGTGTACCTTTGGTTTTGGAAATTCGCGACATCTGGCCTGAATCCATAGTTGCTGTCGGAGCATTTCGCAACAAACTACTTTTACGGGTACTTGAATGGTTGGAGCTGAAAATGTATGCCGCAGCGCGACACATTGTAACAGTCGGCCAAGGCTATAAGCAAAAGCTGATTGAAAAAGGTGTTCAAGAAAAAAAAGTTTCTGTGATTCCCAACGGATTTGACCGAGCTGTTTTTTACCCATGTCAGCCGGATGATAAAATCAAGCAGCGTTACAACCTTAATCATGAGTTTATTTGTTCTTATGTGGGAACTATAGGTATGGCCTGTGGTCTTGATGTGGTACTTCGGGCAGCAAAGTTGTTAAAAAACAAACAAAGAAATGACATAAAATTCCTGTTAGTAGGTACCGGTGCCGTAAAAAAACAATTGGAGCAGCAGGCTACCGAAGAAAGCCTTGATAACATTATTTTTGTCGGCAGGCAGGATAAGCATCTTATTCCCGGATTTCTTTCAATTACCAATGCGTGTCTTGTGCACTTAAAGAAAACAGAACTTTTTAAAACTGTATTGCCTTCGAAAATTTTCGAAGCCGCCGCGATGGCAAAGCCGATTATTCTTGGTGTAGAAGGATACGCGGCGGACTTTTTAAAGCGGACTGGCGCCGGGATATGTATAGAACCGAAAAATGCCGAACAACTGGTCCGGTCGGTAGAAAGTCTGGCTGACAATCCTCGTCTTTGTCGGTCACTCGGACAGGCCGGATACGAATATGTAACGAAATACCATAATAGTGACAGGCTTGCAAATGACTACTTAGACATAATTCTGCGTTTCAGCAGGTTCAGTTTTGTCCCAAAATGATAAGGATGATTGACAATGGCTCAAGACATCAAAACTCCAGCGACTGAGAAGAAGGTATCTACCCACATAGCGAGAATGGTACTGGTCGCTTTCCTGCTGACATTCGTATCGGCGAGAATAATTGTGTTTCTTATCATGTTTCGCAGTATTCCCGACCTTTATTTACACCTTGGCGGCACACATTTTCACCACCTCAATTATGGAATTTTTCTGCTTTCTATTATTGGTGGTTATCTTTTGTTTCGAAGTCCGACCAGCCGGGGGCTTAAATTGGCGGCTGTGGCTTACGGAATCGGGATGGCTTTGACTTTCGATGAGTTCGGGATGTGGATACATCTCGGAGGCAGCTATTGGCAGCGTGCCAGCTGGGACGCTGTCATTGTCATTGCCGGGATGTTTGGCTTGATTGGCTTTGCACCGACGCTAAAACAATTTCGTCCACGGCACTGGTTGACAGCTATTGCCTTGCTATTGGCTGGGGTACTGTTCTTTTTTATGCTTTTCGACTCGCTCAGGTACGCGGGCAAAATTATGGGGCCGAAAATGCATGAGGTCGAAATCACAGGCCCGCGGTGACATCCGGCATGTGTGTCAGTATGGAAATGAAATGTTAAGGCAGGATATATTATGTTTGAGAAGGTGTTGATTCTGTCGGCGTCGGTTGGAGCAGGACATATCAGAGCTGCCCAGGCTGTCGAGAAGGCTTTTATACAATTGAATGCAGCCCGCGAAGTACACACCGGCTGATTCGCCGTGGGCTTCTTGCTCAGAATTCACCGGAACGCCTTTTTATCTGTATTCACTAGTTGTTTGAGAAGATGATAGATATTTTCTTGGTTATTGTTTCTCCAGCACAGCCCTAAGATTGAGTTCAGACCCATCTGCCACACGAATCTCTTTTTTGTAATCTTTGAACCCATCTTTCCTGACCTCAATTGTATGGGGACCTTCAGAAAGTTTTAACTTTGCAGGGGAATTGCCGACAAAAGCCCCATCTGCAAAAACCTCAAAAGTAGGGTCGTCTGCCGTGACATTGATGAAGCCAAATTTGGAACTGCCGTCCTGGCCTTTCTGGTTATCGCCTGAACTTACCTGTGATTGGGAGTCAACAATTTCTTTCCACTTTTCCAGTTGCATTGGCGTCAGTATCTTCTTAATACTCTCATTGCTACTCTTTCTAATTTCTTTGGTTTTTGTGAAACGTTTTTCTTCGCTCAGCGTATTATCCTGCCATGCGGCGTCAATCTGCTCGTTTTCATCGGCCAAAAATGTCTTGACTTCTTCGTACTGGTGTGGGGTAAGTTTCAGTTTCTTATTTATTAGTTCAAGCCTCCGTTGCCAACGGGCTTTTACTCCTTGTTCCAGTTCTTCTACCTTGTGCCCTACTGGCTGGTTGGCATTGTTGATATTTACATTAACCTGTCCAGAATTTTGAATTGCCTCATTTTGTTGAGAATTCTGAAGCCCTGATCCAAGACCTCTTAATGCTAAATCTCTTCTTGGGTCTCCTATGTCTCCTGCTCCAGAAGCAGCCATTCCAAGTAAACCACCCAAAAGAAATCTTTTTGCATTTTCAGAATCCTTATTTGCTTGCTGCTGCTGTTCAGGCTGTTGCTGTTGTGGTTGCTGTTGGGACGCGGAAGCATACTGACCGTTAACGGGAAAACCTGCTGCGCCATAGCCAGCGGGATTATACTTGTAAGTTTTCCCGCATTTGTAACAAGCCCAGTTGGTATTAGAAGGCGACAAGTCGCCTGTAAGAGCACCACAATAAGGACATGTGTTGGCATATTGGGACGCGCATCCACAAACGAATAAGAGAGTTGCCAAGAAACATACCTTTGACACGAAACTGATAGTTTTTAAACTCCCCATGTGTTTTCTCCTTAAATTATGAGTTTTCCAAATTAAACTCTTGGCTACGCAACCAAACCCTTCAATTCAATTATAATATCTGCGTCTTTTTATCAACATCACCACACCGTGGCCGAGCAGCAAAAGCGTCGCGGGTTCCGGAGTCGCCTCCAACCGTTTGTTGGGCGCCTTTGACGTCTTTGGGTTCAACTTGTAATTGATTAACCAACCCCAGTTCCTTGAACATGATCTGCCGCGCGCGTTTTCTATACGATTGTGTCCAACACAAAAGAAGAACCACGATGAGCGTTTCGATCACGAAAAGTAGGATAAAGAAAGGGTTGCTGACTTCCCGCAAGGCGAGAATGGATGAGACTACAAAGAGACAAAGAAGCCAGAAATTGACAAGCACAGCGACCCAGAAAGCTGGTGACTTTATATGCCAGATAGTCTCTAATACGATCTTGCTTTCCCAAACTGTTATTTTGTCTTCTGCAAGCTGGTTTATTTTATGTTCAAGTGCAGCGATGTAGTCTGCGACGCCGTTGATGGCAGCTATGTTCAGCATGGCAAAAGCAACTAGGAAAAAAACTAACTGGCTCATGACAGCTAGAACAAAAACTCGTGCATCCGGCTGGGTTAACAGGTTGGGGTTCCAATAGATTCCCGCGAGGATTGCTGATGCGGCTACGCCGGCGAAAACACAGTGATGGACGGCCTGCTCAGCAGTGATGATCTCTTGCCGTAGTCCGCTGCGTTCAGCGCTGATTTCCTGGATTTTGTCTTTCGGTTCCATAATCTCTATTTCCTCATACACCCAACAATAATTATCCAATCTGCACAAAACGCCAAACACAGACTGTTTCTGCCATTATAACAAGCTCCCGCTGCTTTTCAATCTAACATTAACGGCAACTCTCTCGAACTAAGATACTTCAAGATGGATAGACCCAAGCGTTCTGCCCGTGGTGAGTCTATCGAACTGGCGATGCAACCCAAAGTAGGCAAAATGCAAACTTTTTCGGCAGGGGCCTATTGCAAATTGTTAGGCGGGGATTAAACTAACCACCTATGGCAAAGAAGAAAGCAGCGGAAACAAAGACAGTGGCAGGATATCGTTAAACGGATAAAGAGGATAAGTTTTTTCGGTTCTTCAGAATAAAAGGGTAGTTGCCCCTTGCAATCTTGGCGAGATCGGGATAGCATATCAAAGAGAACTTCTGGGATAAACAACCGCTTGTGGCTTATATTGCAAAACGTCCGGACTTGGGATGTTATGCGAATCAATATAAACAATGTTAGGCAAGGAGAGATAAAATGACTCCTGAACAAGTACAGTTTCTATTGGCTGAGTTCCACGCTCTGCGAGCAGAAATCGATTCGCTTCTGGCGTTTGGATATGAACTTCCACGATATGCACTCTTGCTTTCTGCGGTGGTATGGTCATGGCTACTCACAAGAAAGAGAACCGAATATTTGCCACAGGCCGCAGGTTTGATAGCACCTTTACTCACATTACTCTTGGCACTAATGGGTGTGTGCGTTGGTATAAAGGTAAATAGGATAGGAAATTACCTCAAGAACGTAGAGTCACAACTTTCATTGCCACCGGGACTCGGTTGGGAAACAAGTCACAGACTACAAAACTATCCGTGGTTCGTGCCTTTTACAGAAGGCATGCTCTGGACCGTGATCGTACTCACGAACGTAGTGGCGGCGATTTACTATTGGAAAATGCACAAGTTACCCCTACAACCTCACAATACTGAAGTTACTTCAGATTTGAATAGGCACACTTAACACACCCTTGTACAGGACGGTATGCCATTCCCATGTTTCTTCAAAGGATTTAGACCAAAGCGTTCTGCCTGCGGTGAGTCTATCGAACTGACGAGGCAACCTCGACAAAATAACCAGCACAAGCCAGTCCTTAAGACAGTACTATAACCATAAAGAGATAAAGCAGACAAGCTTTTTTCGCTTTTCTTTCCCTGTCTGCCGTCCGCTGAACGCTGAACCCTAAACTTCAAAATCAATCATTTTGAGCGTATCACTTTTGATTGACGAGAAAAATTTCGAGAAATTTTTTTGCCTTTTTCTGCACGCTGAACGCTTAATGCTGTCCGCTGTTTTGCTTTTCAATCAAAATAGCAGGGGGGTCTTCAAAAATTACTCAAAAAGCGTTTTTTTACTACGTTTTTTGCTCCTTTTTATACTTTTTTGCCTTTTTTTAATACCTTTTTATCACTTTTTGACTGTTTTTTACAAAGCGCATCGTTTTTGATTGACGCAAATGCGAAATTTCACCCCCTATATCTTGCCCAAACGGCCCAGATTAACGCCACCCCACCCCCATTTTTACCCCCAAAAACCCCACATCCCAACGCGAAAAATACCCCCACACACTTTGGGACAGTTACTGAAAATCCGGCAGTAAAAACATCCCACACCTTATAATCTCCTCCCTATTATCCCTTCAATAAGCAGACACTTCGTATTTATATCAAAGATGAATTTTAACGTAATGCGAGATTTTGTTGTTACCAGTAGCCAAATTTAACCACTAATCTAATGAAGCCGTATAAGTCGGCATGAACAGCCGGCAAAAGTGCTAAAACCTCACGGAATAATCTTTCCGAGGTTTAAGTCATTTAGTTACATTGACCTATGATGCAAATACCTGTAGAATAAATTGGTGAAAAATGCTGATTGGGATGATATTCAGGACTGCCTTAATGGCGATGAACAAGCTTATGGGCGGCTTGTGCGACAATATCAAGCACAGGTAGCAAAGCTTATGTGGCGTTTTAGCCGGAATTACGCTGTGTGTGAAAGACTTGTCCAGGATGTGTTTGTAGAAGCTTATTTCAGCTTAAAAAGTTACGGTGGCAAGGCCCCATTTATTCACTGGCTTCGAAAAATCGGCACCCGGGTCGGCTACAGGTTCTGGAAGGAGCAGGAAGAGGATAAAGTCAATGTGCCGCTGATGGATTTCGACGGGATAGAAAAGGTGGAAGAAGACTCGATTGACCCGTCGCAAGCGGCTGAAATTCTGCAAGGTCTGCTTGGTCGGCTGCCAAAGGCCGAAAGGCTTGTGCTGACGTTAATATATTTTGAGGATTGCAGCACAAGGGAAATTGCGGAACGGATGGGATGGACGCGGGCAATGGTAAAAATGCGGGCATACAGAGCCCGAAATAAAATAAAAGGAATTGCGGAAAAGGAAAATCTTTTGGAGAAATTAGGATGGACACATTGAAAGCTATCGAAAAACTGGTCTTTAAAGCTCGGAGCGAGCAAATTCTCTGGTTCGATGTTTCTGACAGAGTCCTGGCTCAGATTAAATACAGAGAGTCGGAAATCATCAGTTTTCTTCCATTTGACCTGTTTGCCGGTATTTCAGTTGCTGCGGCATCAATAGTAGCATTTTTCTCTATTAATGTGTGGCACTGCATAACCAACCCCATAATCAATCTTTTTGCTCCTTTATTGGAGGTACCATTATGGTAGATGAAAATGAGATATCAGGATTGAGTGAACAAGGCCTGAAGGGTCAGCCTCGCCGCAAGCAGATTATACCCCAGATGGTTGTAGGGCTGATTATTCTGATTTCCGGCATTATTGTCGGTTCCGGCGGAACAGTTGCCTTGCTTAAAGACAGGGTAGTATGGATTCACCACCATCCTAAAATGGAAGCTGCTGATATTGCCAAAGAGATAGGCTCCCAATACGGCTTAACAAATGAACAGACTCAAAAGGTGGAGCAGATTTTTCGAGACATGATTCAAGACAGAACGGCTGTTCATCAGGAGTTCGAGGCAAAGATGGAGGCTGAACATCAGCAGCTTGTAACCGAAATGAAGGCAGTTCTACTTCCTGAGCAGTTCGAGCGATGGCATAAAGATTTCGAAGCAAAGCAGGAACAGCATAAAAAGATGGTTGAATCCAGAAAGCAGCAAACAAAATAAGGCGATGATTTGGTTTACGGCTGGCGTATGCATTTTTAACAAAATCCGTATTACTTTTCCGCACTTTTGAGCAAAATTGAGCATTTAATCCCCGTTTTTTTATAAATTAATTCGTTTTTTTCACGTTTTTTCGCCTAACAATCGGCAAAAAAAGTGCAATAACGAGGATTTTATATGTTACCAAAGCTTGTTTTCTGCCACTAACGATGTGAAAAAGGTCATAAGGTGGTTTAACCCATTTTTTGCAGTTTTGTAAGGACTTATTATGAGAATCAACCTGGGAAAACATGCCCAGCAGATATTTCCGAAAAAGGCAGCCAAAAGAAAGGCCTGTTGGTTGCTTTTTACAGTACTTTCACTGCTGTTGATTCAAACAGGATGCCGGAGGCCGGAAGAGTACCGGCAGAAAATGGATAAAACCGCCTCGAATATTATTGCTGAGAAACAAAAGCAGGCTCTCGGCAAGTCAAGCAAGTTCAGTATCGAACGTCCGAGTGATACTCTCCGTCGCCGGCTGCTGCTGGGGCAGAATCTGCCTTATGCGAGCGAAGCTTCTTTAGGTACGGACAAACTGAAAAAAATAGAACATTGGCCCGAAGAAAACTATCCGAGAGAAGAAGGAGTTTTAGATATCAATGAGGTAATAGATGCAAATCAAACAATAAAATTATCGCTTATCCAGGCACTGGAGGTCGGCGCGCGTAACAGTTTCGACTATCAGACACAGAAAGAGGAGGTGTTCAAGTCGGCACTGGCACTTGACCTGGAAAAGAACGAATTTCGTAATATATTTTTCGGACAGGTCAAGAGTCTGGCCAGCACCGATTCAACAGGAAACAGGACCATCAGTGGAACCGTAAACAGCGGAGATGTCGGCGTGAGCAGGAAGTTAGAAAGCGGTGCTGAACTAAGTACTGATTTAGCAATAGATTTGGCTAATCTGCTGACTTTGGGTGGTGCTTCATCTCTTGGGCTTGCCGGTGATGCAACAATATCAGTACCTTTACTGAGAGGTTCAGGCAGATATATTGTCGCTGAACCATTAACACAGGCTGAAAGGAACGTTGTATATGCGATATGGGGATTTGAGCGGTTCAAGAAGGAATTTGCGGTAAATATTGCGGACAATTATCTTTCCGTCCAGAGTCAGCTGGACTCACTAAAAAACAGTGAAGAGGATTATCGCAGCAGAATAGCATCGGCCCGACGAAGCCGAAGACTTGCCGACGCAGGCAGACTCACGGAGATTGAGGTTGACCAGGCGGTTCAGAACGAACTGAGAGCACGGCAGGGATGGATATCAGTCACAGAGCGATACAAAAATCAATTAGACTCTTTCAAAATGCTGTTGGGTTTGCCTCCTGATGCAAAGATTGACCTGGATACCAAGGAGCTTGAGCTTTTGACTGCTCCTGCATTGGAGATTATTAAAGAAATAACCAGAGAGGAAGCATCAAAGCAGGATATTAACACTCCGCCGGCAGATGCGGCCATTAATTTGGTAGAACCAAGCAAAGAAGGTGCGGGCCCATTGGAAATAGAAGAGTCGACGGCAATAAAATTGGCACTGGAAAATCGTCTCGATTTGAAGGTTGTACAGGGCGAGGTTTATGACTTCCAGAGAGCTGTGGTGGTGGCAGCAGATGCGTTAGGTGCTGAGCTTACTTTTTTTGGTTCAGCCGCACTTGGGTCAAGAAGAGTGGTCAATACCGCAGATTTGGATAATGCACAACTTCGCACCGACAAAGGGGTATACTCGGCAGTTTTAACGCTTGACCTTCCGTTTGAGAGGACTGCAGAAGCGGTAAATTACAGAAACAGTTTTATCAACCTGGAACGAGCGGTAAGGAATACCCAGATTCTGGAGGACCAGATAAAGCTCCAGGTACGCAACGAACTGCGTGACATGCTGCAGGCACGCGAGGGCGTCCACATCCAGGCAGAGGCTGTATATTTGGCTCAAAAGCGAGTAAAAAGCGTCAATCTTTTCCTTGAGGCAGGCAGGGCACAGATGCGTGATTTACTCGATGCTCAGGATGCGCTTCTTTCAGCTCAGAATGATTTAACTTCGGCAGTTGTAACTTACAGAACCGCAGAGTTGAGAATCCAGCGTGACATGGGATTGTTAAAAGTTGATGAAAAAGGTTTGTGGCAGGAATATTCCCCGGAGGCAGGCAAAGATGTTCAAAAATAAAATATTTATAACAGCAGTCACCGTGTTAGTGATTATGGCTATTCTCGGTTTGGCGAAGGTCAGATTATCAAAGACAGGCTCTGATTCATCTGCTTTAGCCACTTACGACGTTAAACGAGGTCCGTTAACTATAAGCGTGACCCAATCAGGCACGATTAAAGCAAGAGAGCAGCT
>Ga0209777_10002662_pt1 | contig 23132 bp, 16 predicted proteins | sample FrelakmetHBP12HB_FD_187147 | JGI IMG/M metagenome (GOLD analysis project Ga0209777, IMG submission 187147) | Freshwater lake sediment microbial communities from the University of Notre Dame, USA, for methane emissions studies -HBP12 HB (SPAdes)... | ecosystem: Environmental > Aquatic >...
AGGATGCCATTGACTGCAAATAAACCATGCCCATCCCGGTAGTTCTTGACCATCCAATAGGCATAAAGCTTTGCCGCACCGTAGGGACTACGCGGTCTAAAAGGGGTTTCTTCATTTTGGGGTGGAGGTGACTCTCCGAACATCTCACTTGAAGAGGCCTGATAAAAACGTGTCTTAATCCCGCTCCTCCGGATTGCCTCAAGCACCCGGGTTGTACCAAGACCTGTCACATCTCCTGTAAACTCCGGCATGTCAAAGCTCACCCGAACATGACTCTGAGCTCCAAGGTGATAGATTTCATCCGGTTGGACATTGTAAATCAGGTTGCTTAACTGGCCCCCATCATTTAAATCTCCGAAGTGCAGAAAAAGCCTGTTTTTCGGATCATGGGGATCTCTATAGATATGATCGATTCGATCCGTATTAAAGGTGCTCGATCTTCGAATCAGTCCATGAACTTCATAACCCTTGTTCAGCAAAATTTCTGCAAGATAGGACCCGTCCTGGCCCGTGATTCCTGTAATTAAAGCTTTCTTCATCGCCTGCCTCTTTACCTTTTGTGATGGTTTACTGAAGAACAGCGTTTCAAAAAAGCTGCATCTATACGGAGCGTCACAAATATGTGCTCATTAAGAAAGATTTATCGCTACTGTTGTCATTCCGGGCTTGACCCGGAATCCAGTCTTTGAATTTCTGGATTCCCGCTTTCGCGGGAATGACAGGATATGGGCAATTTATTATGACGTAATATCTAAAAAATACCTCCTGTCGATTAGGGGTTAAGTCTCCTACCCAGAAGGATTTCTCGAATATACCCAAGGATCCATAATTTCGAAATCTTTCCAAAATGTCTTTTCTGGGTCGCCATCACCTCTCTATAGACCCTTCTGCGCATCCGGAAGGTCTTATTTCCCCTATACCTTCTTGAATTTCCAAGGAACTGGTTTTCAAGATACATGATTCTCCCTGGATCAAAACATTTGCTAATTCTGATCCAGTAGTCGTAATCCATGCATGTTTCCAGATGGACATCAAGCAAGCCAACCTTTTCAACAATCTCTCTTCTCATAAAGACAGTGGGCTGGCAGATAAAGCAGGTTTCGTGCAGGCGCTCCGGATTAAAATGTTCCGAGGGATATTTCCCTACGATCTGGCCCTCTTCACCGATAAAATAGGCATCCCCATAAAGCATCACCATTCCCGGGTTTGCGATGAAATGGTTAACGACCGTGCGGACCACGCCCGGGTTATAGGTATCATCCGAATTTAACCAGCCAAGGATTGGTCCCGCGGCCATCTTGAACCCTTTGTTGACTGCGTCTGCCTGACCGGCGTCTGGTTCAGACAACCACTTGATCTGATGGCTATATTTTCTCAGAACGTCTACTGTCGTGTCAGTGGAACCTCCGTCCATGACAATATACTCGATGTTTGGGTAATCCTGGGAAAGAACACTTTTGATCGTTTCCTCAATAAATTCCTTCTGATTCAATGAGGGTGTCACGACAGAAACCAGAGGATGCCTTTCTTTTCCATTCGGTCTCATCAAAACTCATTCTTTTCGGAACCTAACCTCGTTGGACCCTCGTGGGTAGCCCCGGGTTCTATGGTGGCCGCCGATAAAACCGAGCCCGCCCATGACCAAGATCTTGGATCGATTAGCGGTCCCCTTCGCCTTCTCCTTCTTTCTAACCCTCTCTCCTACCTGATGCATGAGAGGATTCTACATGAGTTCGTAATAATATTCAATGAGATCATTGATATAACGGTCAAAATCGAAAAAGGTTTCAGCGAATCTCCGTGCGCCTTCGGAGAGACGTTGACGAAGATCTGGATCTCTCATCATCTTTAGAAGGGCTGCTGCCATCCCTTCTTCATCATTCAGCGGAAGGAGAAATCCATTCACTCCGTCCCTGACCGCCTCTCCCTGTCCACCGACATCATAAGAAATTACGGGGACCCCGCAGGCAAGGGCCGAGAGACAGGTCAAGGATAAATTCTCGGACTGTGTCGGATAAAGCAGAACATCACAGAGATTCAATGCATTCGCTAATTCATAAGGATGCTTTAGAAAGGGGAGCGCTGTGGCAGACAATGGGGGGGCAACGACGTCCTTAACAGCCTCACTTCCTCGCCCAACAACCAACAACTCAAATCTTTCAGGGATTTCCTTTGCTAAATCACCCAACTTCTTAATCACGGACGGGATACCTTTGCGGGGGTCGGAAACATGACTATGAAAGAAGCCGGCCACAAAACGCGAATCAAGCTTGACGCCGAGACGGTGGGCGCAATCGAGACGGGGAATTGGCCTGTAACTGTGGATATCGACTCCATAGGGTATTACTGGGTAAGGGGGATCATTGGCAAAAACGGTCTGATAGCTATTGGCCAATGCATGGGTATGGAAAAACAGGTTCACTCTTGAAAAGCGATGGAATAGGCGCTTGATCCGCCACAGGATATCGGTTGTATTTCTTGAGATGCCTGGCCAGCGATCATTTAACCTTGGACATAACCCACAGCCATCCCTATATTGCTCACATCCGGATGGGTACGGGCAGTGGCCCGTGAGGAGGAATTGATCCACAGGCGAGATGACCACGCGTTTCGTCCAGCTTAAAAGCCCTAATACGGGGATACTCAGGTAATGACCATGGAGATTATGAAAATGCCATATATCCGATGAAGCGATCCAAGGCTGAAATCTCAACAAAGCCGTGGAGGGGGAAAAAAGGTCATTCAGCCCTGTCAGGCGTCTCAGAACATGTTCTGCCAATTGTTCGAGAGGGAATGTCGGAATTTGTTTTGCAAAAAAAGGCGGATCTTTATCCATCCGAGCATTCATCACATAGACTCGGGCATCATGCCCCCGGGCAATGAGAGCCTTTGCGGTTTCGTACATGAGAATCTCAGAACCCGAAGCGACGCTTGCCGGATGGGATGTAAAATATGACACTTTCAAGGGCCTTCGTTTGACAGACTTGGCAGCAGACGATGCCCCTTTCACTTCATTTATTTCATCGGTCTCCCGTGCTTTCAGATCGTCTGTATTGGGAAGGCAAGGAATGGATTGAACCGAAACAATCTGTTTTCCTTTTGGCTGCGGGTAGGATCCCAGGCTTAAATAAAAATAGGCAGGCCCCCAATTTTCAAGAGCTGGAATGAAAGCCCTATCCGCTGTGATCCGGAGTACGGAGAAGCGTTTTTCTTCCTTGAGATTCACTGTCAGCGAGACGTCCTTGTTTAAATTGATGGTTGAGAGGGTTCTCTCTAAGTTCAGAGAAATGGAGGTGGCACTTAGACCTGGAGTTTGACTGGTAAATATCCAGTCCAGGGTTGGTCCGATCACCTGCCGATCGAGGACATAAAGACCCTCAGGTCCTATCCACCCGAAGGATGTGGTTCCTCGAACCGCAAGGACGCCATCCTGGGAATACCGCTGCCAGAAATCGGCAACAGGACCGTTAAGTTCCGCCTCCGGGCAACCCTTCCCAACCCATCGCAGGATAGCGCTCCAGTGTTGCTCCCATTTGGTTATGAGCCGTTCCCTTCCATCCTTTGAAAAAGGCCACGACGGAATGGGAAGGGAGTAACGCTTGGCAAACTCTTCTCTCGCCTTTTTCATCTCATCAATATAACGATTAGAGGTGGAACTCTTTTGGTTAGGGAGAAATCGGTGGACCCCTAATATTTCCGGCAGGTAGGCGATGTGCCCTTCGCGAAATACACGCAACCAGAGATCATAATCCATCGCACCCCAGTATGATGGGTCAACGCCTCCCACCCGCTCATAGAGACGCCGCCGAATAAAAGTGGACTCCTGATTGATAAGGTAGGGCGTTTCAAATAAGTCCTCCCAAGTGACTGGGATATGTATCCCTAATCCCACAGGGACAGAATGCTCGTCAACCATCAGGCAGTCGCCATAAACCCCGTCCACTTCCGGGTGAGCGGTGAGAAATTCCGTGACCCTTCTAAAGACCCCAGCCGGATAAAAATCGTCAGAGTTGATCCATGCAACGACTTCACCTGTGCCCATTGCAAACCCTTCCGCGATAGCGGCTGTCTGCCCCGCGTCCTGCCCTGAGCGCCAGTAAGTCAGCTTCGATTCATAGGAACGGATCAGATCAGGACTTCCATCTGTGGACCCCCCGTCCATGATGTAATAGGAAACCTCCACTTTAGGATCTTTTTGAGCTAAGACACTCTCGATGGTCTCTCTTAGATATTGACTATGGTTATAGGAGGGGGTAATAATATCAAAGTTCATATCCGCTTTTACCATCTATTTCGAAATCGAATAAATTGGATCATGATAGAGTAGTGCGTCTAATACTCCCTTACATTAATTCCGAAGCCGTCATTCCCGCCCCGATTTTCATCGGGATAAACTCCAGCGGGAATCCAGATTGAAAACACTGGATTCCGGATCAAGTCCGGAATGACAAACAAAGGGAAGGGACTTCCGACGCACTACACTACATAGATTTGGATAAAGGAATCAACAAACGCTTTTCCACCCCATCTCTTGGACCCTTATCCACCGATAAGAGTTGCATATCCGGGAACGAGTAAATCCCGACAGCAACGGATACAACATCTTCCAATTTTGATCTTGGAATCTCCAGTTCGTCCATCCAGAATGTGCCGACCTTCATGACCGTCTTCCGTATATCCTGCGGATAGTCCAACGTTGAAAGGGCGTTGAGATGACGGTCCACTAAATGGATTGCATTATAGTATTGGAGCGGTTGTTCCTTTAGGCTTCTCCAGACGAGCAGGACCCGCAATCCTGCCGCAGTTTCAATGATGCGTACCCCAGCGAGCATGAACCGATCGCCGAAGGAGATATTCCGGTAACCAGGGTCGGCCTTGTTCACAAGGTCCGACGCGACCTTCGAATCGATGAGATGGACCGTTCTTAACTGGAGCAGCAGGCGTTTGGCGTCCAAATCCCTCGGTCCCTCGTCCACCGATAAAAGCTTTAGGTCCGGAAGGGTGTAAATCCCCACACCCAGGGATACAACCTTTTCAAGCTTGTTCCGCGGGAGGTCGATCTTATCCAACCACACCGTGCCAGCTTTGACGATATTCCTATTCTTATCCTGCGCATAGTCGAGGGTCGAAACGCCTTGGCCTCCATCGTCCAACAAGTGAATCGCATGTTGATAGGAAAGCTCCTGTTCGACAAGACTCTTCCAGATAAGCTGAACCTGTAAACCGTCCTGAGCTTTGATAATCTGCTGTCCCAGTAGTGTAAATTTATCACCAAAAACAATGCCTCGGTACTGAGGATCCGTTTCGTTGACAATTTCCACGGTCCTTTGAGTACTGATGGAGAGATGATACCTTGCCAACTGCTGGTTGTTGGCTTCCATGAAGATGGGCCTCCACTCATATTTCCTTTTCATGGTCTCCAGACGAGTCTCCAACCTCCCCCGGTCAACGACCTTGAGGAGGCGCAAGGAGGGCGTCTCCAAAAGAGTCGTGACGCCATCCTTTTCGCCGAGGTCTGTGAACCAGGCGTGCATCAATGCGATCTCCTGGGGAAAGTTTTTGACGTTCTTTTGTGAGAGGGAGACCATCTTTTCAGACCTATTGAGAACGGGCTTGAAAAGGATGTAATCCGATTCCAGAATTTCATTCAGACGATAGGTCATACCCTGATACCAGGAAACGGGGAGTTGAATTTCGATCTTCGGCCTCGGGTGAAGAAGAGATTCGTAACGGAGCACATTTTCAAATATCATCGTGTTGGGTGTACCGGAAAAAAGGGAATATAGTAAGATATTTTTGGCTTCCTTTCCCACCTGGTCAATAAGCATCCTTGCCTGTTGGATTTCTTCTTTATAAAGGCCCGAAGTGAGGTTTACTCCTGTCATTCTCTGCCACGGGGCAGGAGGGCTGGATTGGATCAGCAAAAAGGCCAGATTGAGCGCGGGTAAGATGCACAGGATACGAACTGTGACCCTTCCCCACCTTGGGATTTTTTCCATAACGTACATCCCAACAGGAACAGCACAGGTAAGGATCATCAGGGCAAAGGGGTAGAAGTAACGAATCTGGTCGACGCCCGTAGCCACAATCCAGAACCAGACGCCTAAAGCGAGACTGAGGGAGGCAGCAAGGACAAAAGCACCCAGCGGTATACCTCGGGATCCCGGAGGGGAAGGCCTTTTCCGATAGGCGATGGCCAGGGAGCCCGCGACAACGGTAAGGAGGAGCAACGGCTTGCCAAAGCTGACATGGGCCATACTCAGCAGTAGAGCAACCGTAATCCCCGGCGCCCACTGAGCGTGCAGGATTGCCGTCGCCTGCTTACCAAACTCGATATTTTGGGGAGAGAGGTATGCAGAAGAAAAAGAGAGCAGCAATACCATGGCATAAATGGCGCTCATGGCGAGGAGGCCCAGGATGAGAAACCTTGCGAATCTCTTCTTATCTGTTCGAAGGTGCAAGGTCGTTGCGAAGAACCAGCTCACTCCTGTCAGCGCCATAACCAGGCCACCGGCAGGTTTGATCAGAATGGAGAAGGCAGCAAGGAGCGCTCCCGCGACGAGCCATCCCAAAGAACAATGGATGACGCTTCTGAAACAGGCTGCCACTGCCAGCGCAGATACTCCTGCCAGAAAATTGTCAACCAGCCCCCAGTAAATTGGGGAATTGATATGCACCGACGGCTCGAAATGGTAAAACATTGGAAGGGTGGAGAGGAAGATCGCGATGAGAACGAGATTCCATTTCTGAGAAAGAACCATTCCACGGCAATAACCGATCAGGTAAATGGCCACAACGAAAGCAAGGACAGGGAAGAAGACGGATCGAAAGAAGAAACCCCGAAGATTCGATTCCAGACCGAAGGGATAGGACATCAAAATTGTTCCAGGGGGCCGGTATCTCGGTTCCACATTAAAGGGATTGACAAGTCCCTCCTTCTCAAAACTCAGCCAGAAGTTTCTGGCCTTTTCAACATAATTGAGAGCATCGTAGATCGGCGGCTCTTCGGTCCTTTCCACGCATTGCCAGATCGTAACGCCAAGAAAGGTCAGCCACAGAAGCACGACAATATTGGGAAACCAATGTTTGAAAGAATTCGCTCCATTCATGTCGGCCTATTCCTTATCTCTGCTATTCAGTGTTTCTTGGTAGATGTCTTCCATATCGTCCGTTTTTGTGCCATTACCCTTAACTTATAGGCGAACGAAGATAGAGCACGCTCTTACCAGAAAAGAAAATATGATGTGCATAAATCTGAAACTCACCTTTTCTGAGATCATGCCGGTGATCGGCGGACCGAAACATTTCAATTCCTTAATGACCAGTCCGTTTTGCCTAAGCAGTTTCTTAAAGGAGTACACTGTAATGCGTTCAATCCAAGATCCCCCTCTTGCCGCAATTAAACTGCCCTAAAAATAGGCTCATCCGCGTTACGAAATAAGGGATATCCTCAAGCTATTCCTAACTATTCATAGGGCGACGACATCGGATGAGCAACGAACCTGAAAATTCCCGCATAATTGGCATCTTCTCCAAAACACCTCCCACCCATTGTAATGGTTTAATGAATGCTTGGGGTGTGGCAGGATGCAGCCAATCAAAAGGGACGATCCCTGAAGATTCAAACCCGAGTTTGATCACAAGATTGTTTAGCTTCCAACGGAGAAATGCAGTCTCGTCGGGCGACACATACCAAAATATTGAACGGAAGAAAGGGGATTTCCTCTCTATAAACACTTGCGGGTTAAGATAATTTGGCTCTGCAAAACACATGAAACCACCAGGCTTTAGTAAATGGTATATCTTACTTAGTGCCACTTTAAGATCAAGATGATGCAAAATAGAAGATCCAATTACGGCGTCAAAAGGACCCCTCAGGCTGCAGTCTTCAAAACGTGCTTCCAAAAACTCTATTCGATCGGACGGCAGTTTTCTCTCTCTGGCCATTCCCAACAATTTGTCTGAAATATCCACGGCCAAAATATGAGCACCCCTCTGTGCAAATAATTCCGTAAATAATCCTGTCCCGCAACCGATTTCTAAAACCTTTGAGGTTGGTCCAAGGTGAGCTCCCTTAGCAATAAGATCAGCTCGCCTGATGGCCCTTGCTGCTCCTGCGTGTGTCCCCCAACCCCAAACCAACTCCGGGCGGTTTTCTGCAAGATGTTTACTATGCGTAATTTCACGTCCTGCTTTACCTAACATGGTTGTAGGCATGAACCCTTCTTTTGGATATCCTTTATCTGAAACACTATTTGCTCACATCATAACAGGGTCCTGCTTGTTTGTCACTTACCACTAAAGTCGTTATTCCACCCGTTGCAACACGATATGGGCAAACATACCCAGGTTTTTCATATGGCTAGAAAGTGCGCTTTCTAATCGATACCATAAATTAAACGTACATCCTGGCATTAGACTCCGCATGGATAGCCCTCCAGAGACCAGATAACAAAAAGGCATAAAAGGTTCGATGGAGAGAATCTTGAATTTAGAAAATTCGCACTCAAATTTGTATCGATCTCGTTCAAAAACGATCCACGGCAGAGCAATATTTGCGGTGGAGAGAGGCCCTTGAAGCGAGACCTCCCATTCAGCTTCGTCAAGTAGGAGAGGTTCGTTCTGCAAATGGCCATAGATCACTTTCGACCAACTGCTTATCCACGGTTCTATCATGTTAATCACCCCGCCAGGTCGGACGCATCTGCTCGCTTCATGCAAGAAACTTCGAACCTTGGGTAGATGGTGCAAGACATCTGTCATAACGATACCCCGCAACGTTCTATCCCCAAACGGCAAATGCTGTCCATCCAGTATTAGTTTTACATTCCTACACTGAAACACCTCTGAAGTGATCAGGCCAGGGATAAAGTCACTGAGAAACCCTGCACCTGAACCTAACTCCAATACTGGCCCTTCACCCTCTGGCAAGGCCTCAGTAATAACCCTGTACCACTCTTTGTAAATCTTTCTTAGAAATCGCTTTTCCCGTAGTATCTCCTTCCGCAAATAAGTCGTCTTCGGGTCATCAATATCCAGACCCCGCGTCAGAGGGTGAGCCAATAAAGATTTCAGATTTACCATCGATCTAAACATCATCAGACAAATTTGATACGCCTGGCAGCAAAGCACACCATTCGTAACAAGAGCCAACCGTGTTTCCAGCGACTAATATTAGTCGTACCATAGGTCCTCGACCGATAGCGGATAGGCATTTCGACAATTTTCAAATTTAACTTGATGGCTCCAAATAAGAGGTCAAAGTCTCCAAATGGATCGAAATCACCGAAGACTTTTCGGTTACTTGAAATTAAGTCATAATCCCTTTTCCACAAAACCTTGGTGCCACATAAGGTATCTTTGACGGGTTGACCTAATAACCATGAGAAAGTTATACTAAAAAATTTATTTCCCCATAAATTTATGAAACGCATGGCTTCCTCCTCCATTGGATAAACCATACGGACACCGTTTATAAATTCCCCTTTGCCGGAAATGATCGCTTCATAAAATCGTCGAAGGTTCTCTGGAGGCACAGTTAGATCGGCATCTAAAATCATTAATATTTCGCCTTTTGCATGGGCAAATCCTGATCTTACCGCGTCCCCTTTCCCAATGCCATTTTGCTGAAGTAGTATGCAGTGCCGTTCAGGACTCGAATCCATGGCTTGCCTAACAACTCTAACTGTATCATCTGTCGAGTGACCTTCGACAAAGATTATCTCTGTTCCTCGCCCCATTTCAGGTATACGTGCACATATCTCCTTAATATTTCCGGCTTCATTACGAGCTGGTACAACCACAGAAACTAATGGTGTTTGATGTCCCTCCATACATTTAGCTTGGAGGCGTGCCACAATAAAGTTCGTTAAGGCTAATGCTTTAAAGGGCCAGAGTTTTACCAAGTAATGATTGGTAAGTTTGCTTACGACGGGGATATTTAATGGACAAAGCACTTCTTGCCATTGACGAATGGTTTCAAAGTCAGTCAAATCTAATAAATTCATAATATCATCTACTGTTAACCAATTTTGGTATAACGTTGGTTTTCCTAATCCTAACCATTCCACCACCGCAAGCGGCTGTTCCCACAATCGGCTATAAGAATTAATGATTATCCGAGTGTTTGGTTTTGCCAGGCCTCTTATTCGTTCGAATACCTTTTGAACATCCCAGAGATCATTCAGCACGTCTGAAAGGATAATAACGTCAAATGTCTCGTTGAACTCAAGGTCGTGGGCATCCATTTGAATGAATTGGGTTTCAGGGTGACGTTGAATGGCCCGTTTTATCATTTCACCTGAGAAATCGACACCCACACCACGCTTTGGCTTAAGTGCCGCAAGCAGATCCCCTTGTCCGCAGCCAATTTCTATAACTTTTTGCCCTTGGCCGACCAAAAATTGGTATATTTGAATTAATCTAAAGTGATAATATCCGCCGAACCCTTTCTTCTTTTCCATTTGTCTTGCAACGGCGTCCCAGTGTCTAATCCTGGTTTGTCGATAGTCCTCTTCAGCGAAATTAGCCGAATCACTCATTACATGCTTTTCCGCTGTTGCACATGAAGAATTGGTCACCATCATATGGGTCGGTTCTCCCTGGGCAGTTTACCCTCTCTTATTCTTCATAACATATCGGTCAGCCATCCGTTTTTTTCAGAATGTAACCGACAGAGGTTAGGCGATGGTATATCTTTATATTAAATCCCCGTCCGTATCCCATATCAAGGTACATTTGAGGCGGAACAAAATAAGCGTCTTCATCGAGCGATATCTCTTGTCGCGTCCATCGGTGGCTGCTGCGGTCAAGAAGAGGCATTTGAAGGTAACTAATGTCGTCGAGATAGTCATAACCGGGTGTAACCTCACGGTTCACAAAGTAATCCACAGTCACAATTAAGAGTCCACCGGGCTTAAGAATTCTTCGTAATTCCCTTAAACAGGGGAAATGGGCATGGGGTTGCTGGGGTGAGAGAATATGTTCCAGCACACTGATACAAGTGATGCGATCAAAGGTGTTATCGGGAAAGGGCGCCTCAAACATCGAGCCATGATGATATTGAACCTTTCCAGCCAACATATTTATCCAATCCCGGGGAATACCGTATGATTCAGGATAATTTACTTTTTCGCCTTGAAGGTAATCCAATCCATGAGCCTCGCATCCAAGTCCGTAAAAAAATGCGGGGAGAGGAGATTGCCCGCATCCCGTATCCAGACATATCTGGCCCTTTTCAAAGCGGCCGTTCTCCAAAATCCATGGGTATTCCCAGCATCTTGTGGCATATTTCCATTCAGCCCAAAGGCGCTTTTCTTCGATGTATCGGACCATGTTGCTCACTCTGGCATAATCGATCATCTCTCCCTCATCCGCGACCCTGAAAGATTTTTATATAAAGTCCATCTTCCGGTGTGTTCTTGAATTTTCTACGGGCTTTCTCGCTGCCATAAGAATAGATCCATAATTCCCGGGCCAGTTAGCTATTTTTTCGTTATCCTTTATCTGATGCATGTACCAGCTTCCGGAGGCCAAGCAGGTAGTTCATAAAAATTCGATTCCAATAATTTGTTTTCGACCAGATACTGATACGGCTGGGTTCCCGGGGAGACCCGATTTGAGGAAAATGTAAGGTCGCTGTTATTCACTCCCCAGCCCGTAAAATCAACCTCCAGGGTTTTTCCGAATTTCAAAAAGGCTTCCATCTCTTCTTCAGAGTCATTCCAGTTAAACAAAAGGGCCTTTAAGAAGATCCACGGCAACCTCTTTCCTTTTCTCTTTTTTAACTCGACAAGATGCTCGATGTTGGATCGGATCACTTGAATGTCAGGGCCGCGCCCGGAGTATTTTAACAATCCCTCCTGGGTATGGCCGCCATGGACAGACACAATGAGATAGTTGACCTGTGCATCGACCAGAACTTCTGCGATCTCTTTTGTCATCAACTGGCCATTGGTCGAAATATGCAAATTCAAAGTAGGACCCTCTCGCCGTATTGATCCAATCATATCTATGATATGGGGGTGTAAAAAGGGTTCCCCATAATTATAGAGACGCACCTGCCTCACCTTTGGAATCACCGGCAAAATATGATGGTTGAAGGTGCCCATCGCAAGAAGACTTTTGCGTTTCAGTTCTCCAGTCCCTGAATAGCACCCCCAACAGGCATAGTTGCACATGGAAATAGGTTCAATCACAAGTGAAACGGGAAAAGGGTGTACCCGTTGATGAAAACCTTCAATCAGTTGAACGTCGCCGGTCTTTATTGCGTTAAAGGCAGACATACAACTCCGTTTCAGGCACATGTTACAGAGACTGGATTCCCAGGAGGCTCGTTTTAAATTTGCCTCAACATTTCTCCAGTGCCATGGCAGAAATCGTTCCTGCCATAACTTATCAAGGGGCATTTCGTTGACGTTCCCGAGAACATTCATCCCCTTGGCATCCAGGCAGCATGTGGTGACATCTCCATCGGAGAGGATGACCATCTCCCTGAGGTAAGCAAAACAGACGGGGGTGAGGTCCCTTTTTTTTATATCCATTTGATTTCTTTTTTTGCTCAATTATTCCAGTTCATGTCTTACCCTAACAAATCCTTCGTCCATGCCTGGTCAATGAAATCCCCCTGGTCCCCTGACCGAAGGTGAACACCATAATCCCTGATGCCCTTTGCTCTAAGGACGGGTCCATAACTCTTTTCGGGCCCCCAATCCCTCAGCAAGATAAACTCACTCCCTCTCTTCCCCCAGAACCTGAACTGGGGGTCCTTGTAGCCTTTCCATTCAGCCTCTAAGATGATCGTATCCTCATTCTGGGGATTTTCATTTGTTAACCGAAGAGTAACCTTCTTCTCCATTCTCAGCGTGTCATAAATTCTCTTAATGAAACGCCAAAGCCATCGGGGTCTAATTCCTTCCACCAGAATCCGTTGCAGCGCCACAGAATACCCTGGCATGAAAGGGGTGGCAATATGCTTGAGATGGGCCAGGATGAAAGAGGTGATCGCGCTGAACCGCTTCTTCTTTCCCAGGTGTTGCAACGCCGCGTTCAATGACCTTTCCGCATCCGAATAATGTTTGGTAATCGGACTCCATGTTGCCATGTACTGCAAATAAAGGAACCAGCGTCCGGGGTTCCACCTGGATGGCCAATAACGGCGGCTCACCTGGATCAGTTCCACTCTTGACCCGTAGTTGTCGGCAAAACACTTTGCCTCCGGGTGGATGCGGTATTTGGCGACATGGGCCTCCATGCGCTCAAACCGTGCTCGTTGGCTCATACGCAGCCAGAGGTCATAGTCCATGGCAAAATAAAGATTTTCTCTCAGGGGACCGCAGGCCTCCCACATCTTTCGAGTCCAGAACGTGGCCGGTTGACTGATTGGATTATATCTCCAGAAGCGGAGAAACATTCCATGGTCGTAATAAGGATGAGCATTTGCCGGATGTTCAGCGATTAAATTCCCTTCCGCATCGATAAAGCGGCTGCAACCCATGACCACTTCGTGACCCGACTGGATGGATTTCACCGCGATTCGCACCGCTCCGGGCTCATATTCATCATCGGCGCATAACCATGCCAGGATGTCTCCCTGGGCCATGGCAAACCCTTTGTTGATGGCATGAGATTGACCACGATCTTTTTGAGAGTGAATAACGAGATGCGGATAATTTCGGCAAATATCGAGAGTTCGATCCGTAGACCCGCCGTCCACAATGATATGTTCTATCCTGGGATAGTTTTGAATTATAACACTCTTAATACAATTTTCAATCCATTTTTCGGCATTAAACACGGGTGTGACGATACTTACCAGGGGAATCATGCGAAGGGTTTCTTCTTTGATTTCTTGAAGACGGACTATCCGGGCATCGCGTGCGTGGATTTCCTGAACGGCAGTATCCCTGTCGTTCCTCAGTTCGGCGATCGACTGATCCCGTCTGTGGATTTCCTGAACGGCAGTATCCCTGGCACTCCTCAGCTCCACTATCAGGTCATCCCGCTTATGGATTTCCTGAACAGCAGTATCCCTGTCGTTCTTCAGCTCCACTATTAGGTCATCCCGCTTATGGATTTCCTGCACGGCAGTATCCCTGTCGTTCCTCAGTTCGGCGATCCACTGATCCCGTCTGTGGATTTCCTGAACGGCAAGATCCCGATCATCAGCTATTTGCAGACAATATTCAATATGTTGGTTTAAACTTCGGACCAACTCCTCAACAATAGAATCGGGGGAAGCCTCGGCTTGCCTTATCATACGAAAGGATTCATCACCCGCCTGTGATAACAAAGAAAAAGCCTTTTTCACATCTTTAAAGGAAATCAATTTTGTGCAAGGAGCATCACCAAAGATGCACCTCCAATTACAACCGAAGCATGGCAACTCTTTAACCAGGACCACGGAGTTGCCCCTGGGTAAAAACCTTGGCCAGTGTCCGCCCCCGAATATAGCAATGACAGGAATACCAACCGCCGAACCTATATGCATCAGACCGGTATCATTTCCCAAATAGAGCTTTGCCTTCTTAATCAAAGCAGCAGCAAGAGGCAGTTCCCCATCCTTACCGATCCATAAAGAGGGTGAGCACCCTTTCTGTTGAGTTAAAGACACTACCTGCTCAAGCCTTTCTTTCTCCCTTTCACTCCCTATGACAAGAATACCAAGCCCCTGCTTCTCTTCCAACCAGCATAAAATCTCTGCATATTTCTCTTGGGACCACGCCTTGATTTGAACGTTATCTGTACCCGCAGGGGCACAAATACAATATTCTTTATGATCCATACCCAGGGTGGACAGGATTTCTTCCGCTCTCAATTCTATCTCTTTGGGAACTTCTAAAACAGGGGCTGAAAGCTTTTCCTGATTCCCTGTTAAAGCTTCCCACAAAACTTGATACTTTTCCGTCTCATGACTGTATTCATCAACCGGCACAAATTCGTCGTAGGGGGATTCAACCAGGATGTTTCTCTGCTTCCATAAATCTTGAATCCTCGGCTCAATTTCTTCAGCTTCTCCAATGGCAATCCTCCTGGCCTCTTTCAGTGCCGCAGAAATCGTATGGTTTAACCAGGTTCGGTCATAAGTGGTGGTCAATACAACATCCCACTCCTCCTTCTTTAGTTGATTGAGAAGGAGATCGGTTTCTTCGACATTCTGACCCTCCGGAGGACTGTATCCATTAGCTTGGGTGGTCATCCATTTTATTCGATCAGGGAAAAGCGGTTTCAACTGGTCATATCCTTCTCTAACGAGAAGGGTGATTTCTATGCGAGGATATTTCGTGAGTAACGCATTCAGAAATCCCTGCAGGAGGATGATATCCCCATGAGTATCCAAGCGCGGGATAAGGATACGCCTTGAATTTTCAAGGATACCTCTTAGCATTTCCCTTTCTTTCTCAAGACGGAAGCTCCTACCACATAGTTATGATGAGGAGCGCTTTGTAGGTGCCATTTTATAAACTCAGGGGTATCCTCTGTATTCCACCGTGGTTTATAGCCTTCATTATCGAAATGCGGATGATTCCAGACGAGTTCTTCAAATTCCACCATGGTCAGCGCTCTTCCATTCCATTCGGGAAAACTCATCCCCATGGAGGGTTCGCAGATATCGAAGGAAAGGGCAAAGAGTCCACCGGGTTTAAGGACACGGGCCACCTCATCGACGGCCAATCTCCTGTCTCTCCGGTGCTCAATCACTGAAAAACTGGTGACCGCATCAAACGACTCATCCTGGAAAGGCAATTCTTCATTGTTGACACGCCGCCATTCGACAGAAAGGCCCATCTCTTGACGCACCTTTTCCCATACGGAAATCCAATGAGAGTCATTTTCCACCAGGGTAACCCGTGCACCTAAGATTGCCAGAAACCAGGGCATGGGGTTAAGCTCACTGCCGATGTCGAGGACTTTTCTCCCCTCCCACTTTACCCCGGCCAACCCATTAAACCAGACCCATGGGTACTTCCAAAAGTTCGACCTGTCGGTGAACTCCTGCAGGTTCAACCCTCTGGCAAAGCCAATTAACCGATCCATGAATGCGCGGAACCGGTCCGACCGGATCTCGGAAGCCCTCGCCAGCGAGAGGCAGGGAGGGCGAAGGGTCTTTGGGTTCCCGGCTTCGAGAAAATAGAAATCAGCGCATGCCCTAAGCCCCAGGCGGCCACGAGCCCTTTGCTGGCGATTGTGAAGAAGGTCCGGACTTCTTAAGGCTTCGAGAATCCGGTGAGAAAGGTTCTCTGCTCCCACCTCTTCCATGGTCCCCACCGCAGGTTCCGCCAGGTCCTCGAGAAGGGAAGCCAGTTTCTGGCCTCGTGCGAAAGACAGGACAGGAGTACCTGCCAGGATACTTAAGACCGTGAAGTGATACCGTTGGGAAACGGCCACCGTGCAGGATGAAAGCAGAGCCGCCATCTGGTCGGGAACGAAATACAGGTTGGGAAGGACTCTTCCAGGCAGTCGCATCGCGCCTGCCACTTGCCTGGCGGCTTCGTAATCAAAGTACTCCCCTTCCCGAGTTTCATTGCAGAAAAAGACCACCTCGGCCCCGGCTCTGGCAACGACGTGATCCAGCGCTTCAGCAATGGCCCGTTTTGCAGAAGTCATCCCCGGCCAGCGCTCATTGACGACATTGATTCCAACAACCGGTCGTTCCAGGTTGATCCCGTGTTCCTGGAGCCACTTTTTTCCCCACGGCCTGTGCTCCGGGCTGGGACTATAGAGCCAGGCAAGGTCCGCGCCGACCACGATGTGCTCCTCCGGAACCCCAAGATCGATTAGGGCCGCTCGGCACCGCATGGAGCGGACTGTCCAGTTGCAGATGCGAAGGTGCTGCTTGCGAAAGAGACCTCGACTCTCCTCTTTCTCAAGCCTGCTAATCCCGACTCCGACGGCCATTAGTTTTGCCTCCTGGCCGAGATCCTGAAGGCGCTCGGAGTGGTATCTCAGAGGCCACTCATCCCATTCCATGATCGGAGTATCTCCCACAAGCAGGATCAGATCGGCCTTTTTTGCGGCCTCCAAACAGCCCTGCCGGTCCCGCCAATCGAGATAACAATAAGAAGTGGAAAAGGTTTTAAGGATCGGCGCATGGGCATCCCAGACCTCAACCGTCGATCCCTCCGGTAGGGGCCAACCGCACAAAAAACCGGCCCACATCGCTTCATCACCGATATTGCCGGCCCCCAATCCATTAAAGAGGAGATGCATGGTCATCAGCCGTTTTTGGAAAGGCCTTGTCCTGAACCCCGTCCTGAACTTGATTCAAGATTGATTCAGCGTCTCACCCTCTGGTCTCATTGGGTGAGATCCGGGATCAAGTCCGGGATGACAGAATCTCTTTTTGAAAGCCTGCTATGAACAAGAACGAGTGCTCCATGGTTCGGATATCATTATATCATACCCTCAAAAATTGGGTAATTCAATCTATTGAACATCTATTTTGGAACGTCTGGTGAGCATATGAAAGTAGATAGGAATGAATAAAGAAATGGAAGTGAAAATGTTCACAATATCCGTTTCAAACCTTCGAATAACTTCCTCGGGTTTGCGGGAACGATAAGGAGAAGCCATCGCTCGGCAGGACTTGTGCGAGCGATGGCAGATGATTTCAATGCCCAGTAGATATCTACCGTGTCTCGCACATTGTGTCGAAGCTGAATCCGGTGGCAGGTTCAAGGGCGACGAGTTTTCCCTTCAACGAGCCTAAGTTGCATAGGCTGGCTACCTGCGCGCTGCCCTTCTGTCCGGAAACGTTTGGCACGCTGGCAGCAGGGAGTACCATTGTGGCATAGCTGGCGACGGTTGTGGCGTAGGTTCCCAACAGAACCCCTGCTTCGTTGAAGAAGCTCACAGTGACGTCGCAAGATGAGGTGACAGTGTTCTGAAGGATCAGCACGCTGACCTGGGTGCCTGAGCTGTTAAATCGCGGACAGAAAAGCGTGGTTTCGTTCAAGACAATCGAGTATTGAGATTTTGATGTGGTCGTATCAGAGCCCTTGACACGAACACGAGGGCTCCCTGTACTGTCCGAGATCCATCGAAAAGATTTACCGGTCGTGCCGCTCGCGGCGGTAATGAAAAGAGTCGTTCCGGTTGAATCCCATAACGTCAGGAAGTCCGAATTGGAGATGGGCACATCGCCTGTGAGCTGCCCGACGCTTACCTGATAGGAGCGCCCTGCCGCCACTCCGACGACGTACCAGTCTTGATCAGCAATCCCTCCTACAGCCTCCAAGTCATGATCCTGCCATTCCCCGTTCTGCAACTGGTTAATCGTCGTCGTTGCGGAGTTGTCTTTAACGTCCGCCTCATCCCAGATGTCGACTGCGAACGCCGAGGGCACCGACAAAAACAAGGCCAAAGCCAATACCAAACCGCATGGTAGCTTCTTCATATTCACACCTCCTGCAATCTTAAAAGTTAATAGGAGATGGGAGGGAAACTTGAGTCACCCTCCCACCTCCGTAACGACCTTATTAGTAGGGAGTACGGTGAAGAAAAAAAGGCAGAAAGGTCGGCCTTCCTGCCTCCGGCACAACTATCTGGGCAGCCACGAACACCAAGTGTCGAAGCTGAATCCGGTTGATGGCTCGAGCGCGACCAACTTGGCCGCGATGCCGCCGTAACCGCAGTCATGAGCAATCATCGCCCCGCCCTTATGGGTTGGTAAGCCTGAAATGCCAGCGAGAGAATAGACGTCGACATCGTTCAGTGTATCCATGGTGAAGGGGTAATCGGCTAAGAGAACGCTACCCTCATCAAAGAAGTAAGCGTGGCCAGTACAGGATGCTGCCACGATAGAAGCACCCGTCCGCTGTAAGATCAATACCGAGGTCTGAGTTCCGGCCTGGTTCCACCTTGGGCAGTAAAGAGTCGTCTCAAGCAACTGAATATCATACTGAGAATAGTAATCATTAAAAGAATATCCCCATACTCGGATCCGTTCTTCCGTATTTGCGGTGGCCACCCATCTCAGTGCCATTGTTCTACCGCTTGGGTCAAGGCTGCCGCCATTCTGCAGAACCGTGGTACCTGTAGAGTTATATCGCTGAAAATCTGTAGGAGCTAAAGCTACCGAGCCAGTAATGTTCAGCATCTGAACTTCGTACGACCTGTACTGTCTCGGAAAAATCTTGAACCAGTCCTGGTCATCGCCATCAGTAGTATTATATTGAAGGTCGTGTGTCTGTGGACCAGCTGTATGCCAAAGCACGTTCTGCGTGGTTGCCGCGGTGTCATCATTGGGAGTAGCATAATCCCATTTGTCAGTGGCCCATACACTCCCTGCCAGAACAAAAAGAAAAGCTGCAATCACTGCTAAGTATCTCATGGTTTTCCCCCTCTTTTAATTTTAACCCTTTTTCAGTTAACGAAAGTTATCTCCTCCTCGCTTGCCTGTTAAAAGCAAACACCTCCGCCAATTACACGACAACAACAAAAAACAAACCATTGTTGAAGTTTTCCCTAAAAAAACCGATGTCACCTCCTCCCTGAAGAAATTATTGAAACCGAAATAAAAACCACCCCCCACCCGCACCCTCCCCCTCTGGGAGGGACGGGTGGGGGTGCTTAATTCATATTTTCATCCTTCGTGGCGCCCTTATAGGGCATGGCGGTTTGGACAGCAAAATGAATACGTAAAAAAAAACAAAACCTGATTTTACAGACAGCCAAAACTTGTCAAAAAAGCTAATAATTTCAATGGGTAACATAACAATTCAGGTTAATTTGGACATCTATGTCTGTGTCTATGTCTATTATATATATACCTTTCGTTTTGTCAAGAATTATTTACGTTTATTTACAATTACAAAAAAATTTACAAAAAATTGTCACTGCAATTGAAGACCTGCCCCACGGATACCCCTCTTAGCCTATGGATACAACCCTGCTATTTTCAGCCCGCATTGAGATTTTCAATTCTTATTGCTGCGCTGAAGGTTTCCTTTGAGAAGCCTGCTGAGGAATCGACAGCCCAGATAGCCCATGAAGGTGAGCAGGGGCATCTTCTTATAGGAAGTGTTAAAGAGGCGTTGCATGAAATTCGAATTTTGAAATGGGAAAGTCAGGCACGCTCCGGAAACTCCCTCTCTCCCCTGCATGTCCATCACCTCGCTGTCTGTCAATAAAATGGGGTATTTTCTTAGTATCTTGAGGCGGGACAGGAATTTTATGAACCATAGAGGAATTTTAGAATTGCCGATACACATGATCAGGAATATCCAGTAAGCCCTTTCCAAATTACGCTGACGAGGAATTCCCCGGATCCATTGGAAGGTTCGAGACGTTGATTGAACGTTCGAAATAATATTTTCGATCATCCCTTTCTCTGTCATCCTTCCTTCTTTAATGGTTCGTTTTGCCAGTTCCGTATTTGGAAAGAGAAAAAGATTGTGCATATTAATCTTAAAAGGTCTTTTAAGTTTCGTGAGCAATTCGAACGTGTCCTCTAATTCCGTCTGATTTTCCCAGGGGTGATCCGTTATGAAATCATAGGTCTTCTCAATCCCCTGTTTTGAAAGCACCCGATCGGCTTTCAGGATGTCTTCTCTCGATTCGGGTCGCAGGAAAATCTCTTTTCTTGTCCTGTCAGAAGCGCTCTCCACCCCTGAGATGACGCTCTTTAATCCCGCAGATTTTAGGGCGCCCATCAAACGATCGTTTATCGTGTTAGGGTGGGCCCATATATGAAAGGGCAAATGGATCAATTTTTTGTACTGAGAGGAAAATTCTTCCACCCAGGAAAGATCAAAGGGGAAATTGTCGTCCCAGAAACCGATCGCACGACAATTCGGATTGATCTCAAGGTAACGGCGAAGCTCTGCAATCACATTCTGCACAGATCTTTTTCGATAAAACTTTCCGGATTCACAGAGAGAGCGGAGATAGGCAGCGCTGCAGTAGCCGCACCGGAAAGGGCAACCTCTTGAACATTTGGTATTGTAGGAAGTGGTTCTTAAAGCCGGTTCGCCTTCGATCACCGAGCCATCGGACAGGATAAGATATTTATTCTCATTCTCAATATCCTGGAATGGCAATTGATCGAGAACCTGGGGCGGATTCCGCTGAAGGTAGCGAAGGGTCTCCTTTGTCATGATACCCGGGATGTCATCCGTCTTCTTACCTGAAGAAAGTCCTTTACACAATTCGACAACGGACTCTTCTCCTTCACCGATACAGACATAATCGATCTTCGCCTCTTCCAGACAGAATCTCGGCACGATGGTTGGATGGGGACCTCCGAAAATGATCGGCGTATCAGAAAACGATTTGATCCTCGAAGAAAGGTTTGCGGCAAGGGGATGGCTGAACAAACTCGTGACACTCAATCCAACGAGATTCGGACGCAACTGCTGGACCAGGTGGTCGAAAGAAAGTAGCTCCTTTTCGGATGTCAGCGGCACATCTTGAATCACCTGATCGCCAAAATAGATATTGTGGACCTCAAATCCGTGATGCTTGAGGGCAGAGGAGAGGCACCGATGCCCGTGTGTTCCCATATCATAAAGACTGATCAAGGCAATACGAAACATATTGACCTAATGTTCAGGAGAAAAAGACCAGATCGTAACACTCTAACTGCTTGAAATAATCTTGTTAAATCCCTCCCCACCTCCCTTTCCTAAAGGAGAAGTCCAGCCTGAGGCGGGGTTCCCCCTTTTGACAAAGGGGGATGAAGGGGGATGAGATGGTTTTTCTCAAAACGCCAATGTATTGAACTAAATCCTCATTTGTAGGCATGATAGACGCAGCGGTCCCGCCATGCGGATTTACGTTCGATGTGACTGAAGCCGCTGACACGAAGCATGGTCTCAATCGCATGATAGTTGAAAAGCCACCAGTTTTGACCTTCGTCGCCAGCGAGAAATTCGCAGTAGGATCTCGGCACAAAGGCGAGGGGATCGTCTTCCGGCATACAACGTGTTTCAACGATGAGCCGCTCCTTTGTGAGTCTGCTCACGCCCTCCAGGCCGCGCAGAGGATCCCTCAGGTGATAAAGCAACCCCAGACATAGGACCAGGTCGAAGGCGGTATCAAGCCTGGCAGGGAGATCATAGACACTTGCGTGGAGGAGCTGGACCCTGGAATGGAACCACTGGATGAGGAGCCGGGCGCCACCTGAGTGAATTTCCTCAAATGGATAGCCCTTTTCGCGGTAGAGTCGTTCAAAACGATCCCGAGTTCCCTTTCCCTGGATCGGCAGATCCAAGTCTTCCAGGCTGTAAGGGTTCACAAGAATTACATTGGAGCTTCCTCTGCGCTCCATCTCGAAGGAGATCGCGCCATCCCATCCCCCAATATCCAGCACGGATTTGTTGCGCCAGTCTTCGGGCAGATGATAGTATTGAAACCCTTGTTCCACAAAGGCAGTTGGCGGGTATGCCTGGTTCTGTTCAGCCCAGCCTGTAATTTTTGTTTCCGAATCGAGTTGAAACGAATGATACCATCTGGGGTAAGCAAGGACGCGTTCCTTCAATTCCTGGTGGTTCATCCTATCAGCAGATCTCAGATGTTGGGTAGGACAGGTTCAGTCTCTTTCCACCACTGGTTCTCCACATACACCCATGTCTCCTCAGGGTAGGTGGAGAGCTGGAGATCTTTACCCTCTATGGCACTGTTAAGGGTTACCTTCACCCGGACAAGGGCCCGGATATTTGAAGGATCAACTTTAATTGACTCTATGGAGACGGAATCAAGGGGAAAACGGATCAGACGACGGTAATTGCGGAGAAAAAGTTCTCTGGGAGTTTTTTCTTTGAACTCCGGGGAGTAAAACGTGTAGGCCGTCGTCAGATCGGCCATCTGCCGGGCCTCCCAGTAAGCCTTGACCCGTGCCTCGATCCGGCTCTCCATAGAGACTTTGGGTGGAGGAGGTGCTGGTTGAGGAGGCGTTGGAGGGGCTGTTGCACACCCAAGCATCCCAAGAATTGTGAGAATCAATACGATTGAGTTTCTTAAGAATCGTGGCATGAAGACTTTAATACCAGATAGGCCTTTCGTTTGTCAAGGTTACGACAAAAAAAAGGAACAGGAGGGCTATAAACGGCCCCCCTGTCGCTAAATCAACGGGGAAGGTAGCTACAGGGAGTATCAAAACTGAAACCTGTGGAGGGTTCCAGCGCCACAAGCTT
>Ga0209777_10002663_pt1 | contig 23118 bp, 26 predicted proteins | sample FrelakmetHBP12HB_FD_187147 | JGI IMG/M metagenome (GOLD analysis project Ga0209777, IMG submission 187147) | Freshwater lake sediment microbial communities from the University of Notre Dame, USA, for methane emissions studies -HBP12 HB (SPAdes)... | ecosystem: Environmental > Aquatic >...
CACCGCCGTCAGCGCTGAGTAGGCCGGGTCTGTCGGCCGTATCGAAGCGCGGGTTCGGAGCTTACCGCCCTTCGATACGCCTTCGGCTACTCAGGGCTAACGGCAGTTCCCGCAAGACTGAACTCACTCGCAAATCCGCGTCCGCTTCCATCTGCTAGCAGGGTATGCTATAATACGTGCGGTAACCGACCTTGATGGCCCTCGGAGATCGCGTAGTATGCTGCCCGCACTAACTATCGAAAACGTGAAGAGCGAAGCCGCCCAGTTCGCCGAAACTGAATCCCAGCACTCCGAGCCGGCGTTATACGGAGTAACAGACGGCAAAACGATCGGCACCTACCTGGAGGCAAAATTCCGGATGTATCTGGCGCCGAGATACACATTTGGCCAGGGAAATGCTGCCAAAGGCATAGACTTCCCCGATCTGGACCTGGATGTGAAAACCACAAGCATCACCCAGCCTCAGTCTTCCTGCCCGTTCAAGTCGGCGCGCCAGAAGATATTCGGCCTCGGATACTCACTACTTGTCTTCGTATATGCCAAAGCTGATGATCACGAGGCTCAGGCAGGCAAGCTAGACATCCTGCACACCATATTCATGGAGAAACACAGGACGGCAGACTACCAGACCACGCTTGGGTTGAGGCAGATACTGGAAAACGACGCCAATGCAGAAGACATCGTTGCATTCTTGAACGATCGCTTCCTCCCTGCAGACGCCATTGAAGCGAATGTGATAGCCGAGGAGTTACTTGCAGCCAAGAATCTGAACCAGGGTTACCTGACTATTTCCAACGCGCTTCAGTGGCGGCTGCAGTATACACGCGTCATCAGGGAGGCTGGCGCGGTAGATGGAATATGCCGGGTGAGGTAAACCACTGGTGAAAGCAAGACAAGCGGACCGCACGCGTATTGCCGAATACGGTGATTTCCAGACACCGCCTGCACTTGCGGCGCAAGTCTGCCGGGTGTTGTCCCAGACAGTGCTGCCGCCCGCGTGCGTGATTGAGCCTAACTGTGGTGTTGGAAACTTGCTTCTCGCAGCCCATGCCGCGTTCCCCTCTGCCGACAGGTCAATCGGCATCGATATCAATCCGGCCTATGTGAACAGAGCCCGTTCTAGGACACTGAACAACGGAAGCGGGCGGCGAGTAGATATCACCGAGGGAGATTTCTTCAACACTGACTGGCGAAGCATCCTCGCAGCCTGCCCCGAACCCATTCTAGTTATCGGCAACCCGCCGTGGGTGACAAACACACATCTAGGTAGGCTGAACAGTACAAACACACCCCCAAAGTCAAACGAGCAGGGCCTTACCGGGTATGAAGCAATTACCGGAAAGAGCAACTTCGACATCTCGGAATGGATGCTGATTCGGCTGCTCGATTGGCTCGACGGCCGAAGCGCAACACTAGCAATGCTCTGCAAGACGTCCGTCGCCCGCAAAGTGCTGGCGTACGCTTGGCACTCGGGACGCCGAATTGCCGCTGCTAGTATGTACTTGATCGACGCCCGTGAACACTTCGACGCAGCCGTCGAAGCATGTCTGCTCGTATGCGTGCTCTCGCCGTCTCTCGGCTCATGCGAGTGCTCCGTCTTTCCGGATTTGGCTGCCAAGCGACCTAGCAGCGTTGTTGGCTATAGTAACGGCCAACTTGTCGCCGATATGGGTCTGTATCACCGGCGCAAGGAACTTGCAGGGCAGGAACGCTACAAGTGGCGGTCTGGCATTAAGCATGATTGTTCTCGGATTATGGAACTGCACCGCCACAACCAGGTCTACGTAAATGCCTTGGGTGATAATGTCGACGTCGAAGAGGAATACCTGTTTCCACTGTTCAAGAGTGCGGACGTCGCACACGGGCGGTTACGCAAGCCGAATCGATATCTGGTTGTCACCCAGCGCAGGGTCGGAGAAGACACCCGCATTATCCAACACGTAGCACCGCGCATGTGGCAGTATCTTCACTCTCATGCGGACCTCCTTGATGGAAGGCGCAGCTCTATCTATGTTGGTCAACCTAGATTTGCAGTCTTCGGAGTCGGCCAGTACACTTTCGCTCCGTGGAAAGTGGCCGTATCTGGCCTCTACAAAGAACCCATCTTTCGAGTCGTGCCGCCGCTTGATGGCAAGCCTTCCGTCCTGGATGACACGTGCTATTTCGTCCCCTGCAACTCCGAAGATGAGGCAGCTTACGTTGCTTCTCTGCTGAACTCTGAGCCTGCATCCGAGTTCTATCGCGCATTTTTGTTCGCGGACGCGAAGCGACCAATGACCGTGGACCTGTTGCGTCGTCTTGATCTCGCGGCGGTGGCCCGCGTCCTGGGTTCCGAATCGACGTTCCACGCCATGTATGCGGCGCAGACTGCTGCTGGATGGCGTGACACTTCGCACATCGTGGTTCAGCCCGCCCTCTTCCCGTGACACAGCCCGTCTCCACGCTCGGAATAGCCCCGCCCACAACCCGTGAACAACATTTAACCGAAATATACCGGGATTTTAGCCAGAATTCGGCCTTCTCGTTGTCTTATAATTATGGGAGACAATTTTTTCTTGACCCGTATCAGGACCCATGCACTCGTCATTCCAAGGGAAATTACACTGTCATTCCGAGCGGAGCGAATGCGGAGTCGAGGAATCTGCTTTTCCCTTTTCCTGCTTTCCCAACTTTCGTGCTTTCGTGATTAGTCCCTTCCCTTCCGCTGACGGCTGACTGCTGACAGCTCAATTCACGCCTTTTGTACGAACGAACCCCCTCGTGAGCCACGCTCAAAAGGGAGTTCGTTCGGTCTAGTAAACTATTTCGACGCAATTCAGTGCACAACGCTCGGCAGACTTTCGAGAACCTTGCTGGTAAACGTAATCAGAGTTCTGAGCATCCACGGGCCGCACAAGATCAGCGCGACCGTCACCGCGGCTATCTTCGGTACGTATGAGAGCGTCATCTCCTGGATCTGCGTGGCTGCCTGAAACACGCTGACCAACAGCCCGACCAGCATCCCCACACCCAGCGTCGGGGCGCAGATCATCAAAGTCAGCGCGACAGCCCTTTGGGCCAGTTCAAGAACACTTGCATCCGTCATTTTGGTCAACTCCAGTTAGTGAAAACTCAGCGCGATCGACCGCACTATCAAATGCCAGCCGTCGACGAGCACGAAGAGAAGTATTTTGAACGGCATCGACACCATCATCGGCGGAAGCATCATCATACCCATCGACATCAGCGTCACCGAGACAACCATGTCGATAACCAGGAACGGTATGAATATCAGGAACCCTATCGTGAAAGCCGTCTTCAGCTCGCTTATCAAGAAAGCCGGGATCACCACGGACATGCCCAGATCGTCTTTGGTCCTCGGCCGGGGAGACTTGGAAAGGTTGATGAACAGCGCGATGTCCTTGGTCCGGGTCTGCTTGAGCATGAAGTCACGCAGCGGGCCGGATGCGCTCGACGCCGCGTTTTCCAACGTCATTTTGTGCTCCATGTAAGGCTCGAACGCGCTCTGATGGATCTTCTGGACCACCGGGGCCATCGTGAAGAACGTCAGAAACAAAGCCAACCCCACAAGAACCGAGTTCGGAGGCACCTGAGCCGAGCCGATCGCGGTGCGCGTGAATGATAAAACGATAATAATCCTCGTGAATGATGTCAGCATTATCAGCAGAGCGGGCGCCAGCGAGAGCACAGTCATCACCAGCAGTATCTGCAGGCTGTTGGAGACTTCCTCGGGGCTCTTCGCGCTGCCCACTCCGATGTTGATCTTGGGCACGACCACACCGTTCTGGGCGTGACACGGGACCGCCGCCAGCATAAAACCGGCCGCGATAATCGCCAGGACCGCCATCGATATTGACTTTGCCCTATCGGCTCTCGGCATCTCGGAGATTCCTTCTCATGCTTCCCACTTCCCTGACTCTGTCTTGGATATGGGAACTCGAGTCTCTTATCATCTGCGCGACCGTCCTCGCGCTCTTGCTTGCGTCCGCCTTATTGCCCATAAACAGCGCAAGCTGCTCCTTGAAGCTCGCTCGCGGCTGCTCGGGAGCCGGTTCGGTTACGTCACCGGGGTCCAACTCCGTGAGAAGATTGACCTGGTTCGGAGTCGACGCCACCAGCAGCCGCTTCGATCCGATCTCGATCAAGTGCAGCGTCCGGTTCGCGCCCAGGGTGGAGTTCTCCACCACCCTTATCCGGCCCCGAGATGCGCCCACCGCGTTCTTCACGCTGGTAAACCTCCTGAGGCCGAGCATCGTCGCGTAACACAGTCCGAGCACCAGCGCGAGCTTGAGCAGAAAGCTAGCCACCGTCACCGGCGTGCTTGGCTCGTCCGGAGCGCTGGGCTTTGCGTCAAGCGCCTCGCGCTGGGCCAGCCAGTCCGTTTGTACCCCAGCATTGGGGGCGTTCTTACCCACCGGCGTGCCGCTCGGGCTCGAACTCGCGGCTGTTATCGCGCTCCCCGTGCCCTTCGGCGTCAAAGTGCCGGACTGCTCGGCCGCCGCATACGTGGACACAGCAATTAGCGTGCCCGCGACTACGGCCAGACCCAAACTAAGCCGCTTTCGCATGGCTGTCCCTTTCGGGTTTGCTGACTATCTCGGTAATGCGGACCCCGAAGTTCTCATCTATGAGCACCACCTCGCCGCGCGCCAGCAGCTTGCCGTTCACAACGACTTCCACCGGCTCGCCCGAGTGCTTGTCCAGTTCGACGACCGCGCCTGGGCCGAGACCCAGAATGTCGCGGACGTGAAGCTGGGTTCGCCCCAGTTCGACAGCCACGTTTAAGTGGACATCCAGCAGCAAGTCCACGCCGTTTCTTATCCCTGAGTCGGGTGTTGCCGAAAGCTGGGTAAACGCCGCCGACCGCACCTCCGGCTCCGGAGCCACGGTCATCCTGATGTCAGGTTGAGTTTCCTCTTGCGGTGGCGATTCCCCAGCCTCGGGTTCCTGTGCTGTTTCCTGGGGCGCCGCTTCAGCCTCCGCTTCAGCGGGCGCCGAAGCATCGGTTTCGGCGGCCTGGGCGGCATCGCCCTGAGCGCCACCGCTCATCATGGCCTCTATCTCTTCCTGGGAAAGCTGTTCGTCAGACATATCAAACCTCCAGGCCTACTGCATAGCAAATGCGTTGAAGTAGACTTCCTTGACTTTTATTCCGTCCTCTTTCATGCGTTGGTTGACGGCGGCAATAATGTCTTGCTTCAGAGAATCTTTACCCCGAGGTCCGGCAAGCTCGGCAAAACGCTTGCTGCTCATGACCTCGATGATGGCGTCTCTGATGCGGGGATCGCCCTTGCCCCCCGCGTCACCCTCGCCCGAGGGAGCATTGCCCTCGATCTCCAACACGATATCTGTCTTCAGGTACCTGACATCGTTTACGTCGGCAAGGTTGACTATGAACTCGCCAAGGGCTATCTCACTCGTCGGCAGCTTCACAGGTTCGTGGCTTGTCTTGCCTTTGAGCATAAATACTCCCAGCCCAGCCGCCACTGCCACTGCCGCGAGCGCGAAGATAAGAATAATCCTGGCTATGCCGTTGTTTCGCGGTATCATCAATCTGTTCTCCTTTGGATCGTGGGCACCAACGGGTCGGTTATAGGCCGTGGTTCAAACGTCGGCTTGGTCCCCGGCAGAACTCCGGGTCTCAATATCACGATCTCAACTCTGCGATTCCTCCGCCTGGCCGCCTCCGTGTCATTGGGAACGACCGGTCTCACGCTGCCGTAGCCCGCCGCGCCGAACCGGTCGGCGGGCAGGTTGCACTGTTCCACAAGATATCGCAGCACGTTCGTCGCCCTGGCTGTCGAGAGCTCCCAGTTACTTTCATACTCAGAGTTCCTGGGCGGCAGGTCGCAAGTGTGACCCTCCACCTGGACCAGGTTATCGGTCTGTCGCAAAGTGTCGGCTATGTGGTCCAGGACCGGGAACGCGGCAGCCTTTATCTCCGAACTACCAGGTCCAAACAGCATCTGGTCACTGCGCATCGTGATCACGATTCCCCTGTTGTCCTCTCCGATCTGCAGAGAGGAGTCTTTTGAAGCTTCTTCAATGTAGTTCACCAACGGCTTGAGCACTTTCCAGGCAACCCCGGCCGTATCTCCCTGCAGGGGCGTGGGCTTGGCTGAGAATTGCCCGTTTGCGCCCATCACGCCCTTTCCTTGCCCGGGCACGTTCCCACCGAAGCCGCTGCGTATCGAGATTGCGGCCTCTCTGAACTTTGAAACGTTCAATACGGACATCGAATACATCATCACGAAAAAGGCCATCAGCAGCGTGATCATATCGGCGTATGTCAGAAGCCAGCGGTCCAAATTGCCGTGATGGTTGTCGTGGCGTTTCCTGCATCTCATGCCGCGAGCCTTCTCCTACCCTCGGCGTAGCTGGGCGCACTGCTGGGCTTCCTCAGACTCGGAGGCAGATATGCCATCATACGGGTTTCGACTATCCGGGGACTGTCGCCCGATTGAATAGACATGATGCCCTCGATTATCATCTCGTAAACGATCACTTCTTCCGAGGTTCTCGACCTGAGTTTTGCCGCGATCGGCAGATAGATCAGATTGGCGAGCGCCACACCATAAAGCGTGGCCACAAACGCAGCCGCGATCGCATGGCCCATCTTGCCGGGCTCATTGAGTTTCGCGAGCATACTGATCAGACCCATGACCGTCCCGATGATCCCCAGGGTGGGTGAAAATCCCCCAAGAGTGGTGAAAACTGTCTCGCCGATCTTATGCCGCTCTTGCATGGCGACAATTTCGGTTTCGAGTATTTCGCGCACGGTGACGCTGGGAGTGCCATCGATCACGAGTTCGATGCCCTTCCTAAGAAACTTGTTCTCGATCCGCCTCACGGCCCCTTCGAGCGCCAGCACGCCCTCACGGCGCGCCAGACGGGCAAACCCGGTCACCTGACTTATGACCCGAGCCGGGTCGAGGTTGTCGTCCACCATTGCGTTCTTAAGTATTGACGGCAGTGAGCCGAGCGTCTTCATGCTCGTGCCCACGACGGTAGCCCCGATGGTGCCGAAGATAACCAGAACGAACGCGGGCAGGTTCACAAGATCCGTTACGGCTCCACCTTCCAGGCCAAGACTCAGGAACAGCGCTCCCCAGGCCAACGCGAGCCCTATGACGGTGGCTAGGTCCATTTCTCGAAGTTCCTCACTTCCGATCTCAGGTAGCTATTGCCCCGATTGCCGAACATACGCTGGTTCTTGGCGATCAAACGGCGGTAGGCCACGACCTTGCCTATCACGTCCTCCACGGACTCCTTTACCATCACTTTCTTGCCGGTGACCAGCGACACGAGGGTGTCCGGAGTCCGCTCGATGAACTCGATCAGGTCGGCGTTGAGTATTACATCCGAATCGTTATACAACGTAAGCTTAATCATGCTTGTTACCCGTCACCCCCATCATGCAATTATCGGGCCAGGCGTGTTTCCAACCTGCGCCCCAGGGGCGGGATGTACCATCCCGCCCCATAAAGCGACCGAAATTCACCTGCCGGTATTACCCGGCCACCGCGGGCGTCAGCCCGCTGCTGTTATCTCTTCAGCGCGACAAGGTCCTGGAGAACTTCATCCGAAGTCGTGATAATCTTCGAGCTTGCCTGGAAGCCGCGCTGCGCGACTATCATATTCGCGAACTCAGTCGCCAGGTCCACATTGGAGGCTTCCAGATAGCCGGAGTTGATCATGCCCAGGCCACCCTGGCCGGGCGCCCCGATCTTGGCGGTGCCGGAGTTCGGACTCTCCGCCCAGTCGTTGCTGCCGGCCTTGGTCAGGCCCGCCGGGTTGTTGAACTGGGCCAGAGCCAACTGACCCAGGTACCTGGTCGAGCCATTGGTAAACACGCCGGAAATCAGGCCGTCCCGACCAATGTTGTAAGATTCCAGCGTGCCAAGTTCCAGACCGTTCTGGTAGGACAAGTCGACGGTGGTTGCGCCGTTCAACTGGCTGACGTTGCTTGTGTCGATCGACCCCACGAGCGGCTGGTCGGAGCCGTTGTCGGTCTTCCAGACCAGGCTTAGGGGTATGCTGGGCAACTGGCTGTAGCCCAGTGAACTAAAAGTGATCCGCCCGGGAGCGGGCAGCGAAGCGTCCGTTGCGTCATCGCAGATTAGCTGATAGTTCCACGTCGCCGGGTCGGAGGTCTTCATGAAGTTCAACTGCATTTTGTGGTTGATGCCCAGAGAATCGTAAATGTCGAACTTGACCGGCACGGGCTCACCGGGGGCGGAACCATCCTGAGTACCCGCGGCCGCCGTGCTTGCCTGTGCAAGCTCAGTCAACCCGGAGGTATCGACAGAAAACGCGAGAGGAGACTGCGAACCGTTGGGGGTCGCAAGAGTCAGCGCGACCGGAATCGCCGACACACTGGGAACCCCGCCAACAAAAGTAATGTTGCTTGCGGCCGGAAGTGTGTTGGGGTCGGCATCCGGACAAGTTATCGCATACTGCCAGACGTCCGTCGCGGGCAGCTTCCTAAATGTCGCCGTGACCTGATGGGATACTCCCAGGGAATCATAGACATTGAATGAAACGGCAACTGGCGCGCCGGTTGCTTTCCCATCCACGGCGGAAGCCACTGCATTGGTGCTGCCTGCCTCGGTAAGAGCGCTGGTATCGATGGACGCGGTTATGTTGTCAGCGCCGCCGTTCCAGGTCAGATTCATTGGTATGTTCGCCAGGTCGGAAATCCCTGCGGTGAAGGTCAGGCTGCCGTTGGCCGGCAGAGAAGCCGCGTCGGCGCCGGTCGCGGTAACCGCGTAGTCCCACTGACTGGCGCCATGCTTCGTAAACGTCACCGTCACCGGATGCGAAAGCCCTGTTTGGTCAAAGACGTTGAAGTTCACATCGTGGACGGTTCCGTCAACCGCGGCCGCGTCGAAGCTGCCGGTCAACGATGCCAGTTTTGTGGCGGCCGGCGCCAGATCCGAGTCCAGGTTGTGAATGAGCTTGACAGACGTTGTCTGGCTCGGGCCCGCCGCGGAGGCATCCAGATTGCCGGCGACGTCGATCTCGGAAGTCGAGCGGGCAACCGAGAGACCGCCCAATGGAATCTTGATTCCGGACGCCGCGGTGATCGGTGTCGAAGTGTCGATTGCGCCCGTGTCGAGATCCGCGGACCATCCCAGGACCTTCATACCCGAACCTGACGCAGTCAGGTTGTACTGTGCGTCCAGCGAAAAACTGCCGTCACGCGTATAAGCGATCTTGCTGCCGCCTCCAAGCGTGAAGAAACCATTACCATCGATGCCCAGGTCGGTGGGGCGACCCGTGGATTGCATCGACCCCTCGCCGGTGTTGATATCCACGGACCCAAGGACCACGCCCAACCCAATCTGGGACGCATTCGATCCACCACGAGTCTCGCTCGGCGCCGTCGCCGACGTGATCACCTGACTGAGCATGTCCTTGAAATTGGCCCGGCCGGCCTTATATGCCGTGGTGCTGACATTCGCTACGTTGTTGCCTATGACATCCAGGGCGCTCTTGAATGCGTTCATTCCCGAGATGCCGCTGTACATTGCTTGAATCACTTTCCATGACCTCCTGTTGTTACTTCCGCTTCAATCACTCAGCGGATGCGCACTTCCTCGGAAGAGGTCCAGTGCGTAAGGTTTTGTTTAGCCGATAACGGCGCTTTCGATATTGGTGAACACGGCGTCCTTGGCGCTCGCGGAGTCAAGAGCTGTGATTACAACTCGGTTCCGCGCGCTGACTACCAGCGCGAGATTGTCCAACAGTACCAGCGACTTGTCCGCGCCCTTCTGCTGTATCTTGTCGATGGCAGCTCCAAGGCGGGCCTGTTCACCTTCGTCTAGCTGCATGTTTCTCTCCGCCAGCCTCTTCCGGGCATGTGCGGAGAACTTCACGCCGGCCTGTCTGGTGATCTCCGCATCCAGCCGGCCGCCAAATGACCCGTCACTCGCGGTCTTGGGCCGCTGATCCGGGGCAGCGCCGGCCTTCCCGATTCCGACCAGGTCGGTATTCAGTCTAATCGGAGACATAGTCGTAACTCCTTTCTCAGTCAGCCGCCGCTTCCTGCGACGGCGTCGCATTCGGACTCAGTTTCGGTCCGAATGAGGTCCAGTGTGGCATTGCCCCCTACTTGGACTTGCTCACGGAAACCACGCTGCTCAAGTCCACGAGTGTTGCGCCGACGTTCAGCCTGGGCACGGAGCCCGAGGTATCGATCGACGTGACGTAACCCTCAATGGCCGTGTTGGGGTCGCTGGGGTCTGTATAGACGATCCACTTGCCCTGCATCGCATTGGCCAAGGCCGTGGCCTGTGTCTGGTCCGTGCCGCTGATCGTGGTGTCGCCCGTTCCGACGACACTGGACAAATCGACGTTCTTGCCATCGATGGCGAGCGCCGGCCATCCATTGGCAAACGACACGCCTTTCACGACGCCACTCTTGACGGCGCCGCTTTCCGAGTCGTAGTAGCTGACGGTCTTGCCTATCAGCGACACTGCTTCGTTGGAAGCTCTCGAGCTGCCCACGGACCCGTAGCTGGGGTAAACCTTGGTCACGGAGTCCAAACCCACGCTCGAGTCGCCGATTCTGAGCTTCGCCACGCCGTTGTCGAATGACACGGCGTCGACCTTACCTGTAATCGTCGCGGTCGAATCATTCGGGTCCGTGTAGTCCACCCAACTGCCGACCAACGCGTAGGCCTGGGTGGCCTGCGATGATGTCGCGAACGTGTCTCCGAATTTCGTGAAGCTGGAGTTTATCTGCTCCATCTGCTCCAGCGAGGAGAACTGCGCTAACTGCGCGATTGACTCTTTGTCATCCATCGGGCTCAGAGGATCCTGATTCTGTAGCTGCGTTATGAGCAGCTTCAGAAACGCATCCTTGTCCAGAGTCTTAGTAATTCCTGTCGAGGCCGCCGAACCACTGGTCGCACCCGTGGTCGAAGGCGTCGAAGTAATAGCATCCGTACTCATTTTCTGTCTACCTCCTAGGCCAGCCAGCTATAGCCGACTGATCCTCCTGGAGCAACTCCGTCCATCGCCGCGTTGATCATAGCCGGGTCAAGCCCGGTGTCGCGCGACCCCTTGGAGTTGTCCTGATGAGACTTGTTGCCCTGCTGATATGCAGTGCCTGGCGCATGGTCGTGCATCAGTGAGTTGTAGGACGGTCCGGACGTGACGGTTACGTGTTCCATCTTCAGTCCGGCATCCGAAAGGGACTGTATGAGCGTAGGCAGGTTCGCCTGCAGCAGCCCTTTAACGTGATCGCTGCTCGCCTGGATCTGCGAGGTCATGCCGTCGGCGGTCTGGCTGACATGAAGCCTGAGCGCGCCCAGTTCGGCCGGGTTGAGTTTGACCGTCATATCAGTCTGCCCCTGGAACAGGCGCAGCCTGATCTCCTGTACAACCTGATCTATGACCCGGGTATACGTCTCGGTCTGGGGAGTGTTGACGGTCTGGGGAGTCGAGGTTGTCTCAAGCCCCCTAATGACGGACTCGAACGACGTCCGGCCGGGAATTGCGAATGCCGCGCCCTGGTCGGCCGTCTGGTTCTGAGTCGATCCCTTCAAGTCGCCGCCCATCCTTGACGAACCATCGGATATGCCGGCCTTTACAACCAGTGTCGTCATCTCATCCCTGAGCGCCGCTGTCACCTGCGGCTTGATTGTCACATCCTGTGGCTGAGTCTCGACCGGTTTGGTCTGCGCGGCCGTGTTGGCCACCTGAGGGTCGATCTTGGTCCCCAACAGATCCTTCGGGGATTGGGCCTCCGCTTTCGGGGCGGAATCCTCCTGAACCTGCTCCCGCGCGACAGCATCCGTGCTGTTGGATTGGCCTGCGGCGGCAGTCTCGATCAGCGCCTCCTGAGCCAACCCCTTGGCCGTCAGCCCGACGTAAGCGGCATCTTCGGACACCTGCTGCTTCGTCACGGTCGGGCCGCTCGGGGCGGGCTGAGCATCCGCGGTCGGCACATCCGACTGAACCGTATTCTTCGCATTCTCGGCAACTTCCGGCACAGGCTGTGCCTTCACGACAGGAACCTGGATATCCCCAACGGGTTGGGCCTGTTTGACAGCCGACGCATCCGCCTGTGTCCGACCTTGTGCGCCGGACCCGACCGGGTCGGCGGACACTTCCTGTTCCGCGACAGCAACGACCACCTGCGCCTGAACCACAACGGGTTCGACAGGCGTCGCCGCTTCAGCCGCCGGGCCTGCGTCCGCCTGCTTTGCCTGCTGTATAACGATATCATCGCCAGGCTTTGCCTGGGTCGCGTCGGCCTTTGCCTCGGCCTTGTCGGACTTCGCCTCAGCCTTTTCGGACTTCGCCTGGGTCTTGTCGGACTTTGCCTGGGTCTTGTCGGACTTGTTCTCAGGCTTGTCGGACTTTGCGTGGGTCTTGTCGGACTTGTCCTTGGACGCATGTTCGGCCTCGTCCGCGTTCTTGGCCTCGGCTTTCGGCTCGGAATCCCGGCCGGCTTTGTCACTCTCGACTGATTTCGCCTCCCGCGTTTGCTGCTGATCATCCTTGATCTTCGAGTCCAGAACGGCGCCGAAGTCCGAACTGTCAGGCCGGCTCTTTCCAGCCGCCCCGGCCCCCGGACTCGGCGCAGTCTCAATTGGACTCATAACGATAGCTGTGTTGATCATTAATTCACCTCCTTTCTTTTCTAATTTGGGCTATTCGCCCGCGAACTCATCTCTATATGAGAGCACTCGGGCAACGTAACTCTGAGTTTCCTGATAAGGCGGGACACCGTCATATTTGGTCACGGCGGCGGGGCCGGCGTTGTAGGCCGCAAGCGCCTTTTCGACGTCCCCGCCGAAGCGTTCCAACTGCCCCTTAAGATAGCGGGTCCCCGCATAAATGTTCTGTTCGGGATCATAGGGGTCGGACACGCCCAACGATGCCGCTGTTGACGGCATGAGCTGCATTAACCCTTGCGCCCCCGCCTGCGATGTGGCGTCGGCCCTGAACCCGCTCTCAGCCCTGATAACGGCCTTCACCAACGCGGGGTCCACGCCCCATTTTTGGGCCGCTCCATTGATGAAATCATCGTAAGCCGACACCGACTCGACAGACCCCTTGGTCTTCGTCTTGATCGGCTCGACCAGGTATGACGGGAAGAACGGATGTACGCCGCTGGGACGCCCAGTCAGGTCACCTGACTCAATATGCGGCGCGACGTGCACTATGCCGGACGGAGCCGCATGTCTGAAATGCGCTCTGATCTCTTCGATCCTGCCTATGACGGATGTCATGCCCTCAAGCATTTACAATTCCCTCGCGTATCTCGTGGAGGCCATGTCGTCGAGCTGGTTCTGCTCTTGCCGGGCGATCGCCAGCAGATATTCGCGCTCCTGCTTGTCCCGAAGTGTCTCCAGGACCTTGCGGTCCTGCATGGCTTTGACCACCTCGTCCTGCTTGGCTTCCACTCGCCGTCCGACTGCCTCGATGGTCAGTTCCTGTACCCGGATATCGTCCCGAGTGGCCTTGGCAAACTCATCGCGCCGAATCAGATCGCTCGCCGGAGAACCGTCGCGAATGGCCCGTTCTATCGATTCGCACGTCACTTCCAACAAGCGTTCGAGCACACGAAGACGCTCGATCTCCAGAGCTTCTTCCCGTCTGAGTTCGCCAAGTTCCCAAAGCAGCTTCTCCTCCCTGACTTTGCGCCGGTCGAGGAGGGTCTGTAGTCTAAACCTAAAGCGTTTCATCGCCGAACAAGCCCATCAGCGCCGCGCGCGCGCCCGCAAGGTCCGAGCGCTCATCCATGCCCTGTCTGAGAAAAGCGTTCGCGGGATCGATCTTGGTCAGGGCGTAGTCCACGCCGGCATTGCTGCCATTGGCGTAAGCGCCGATGTTGATCAGGTCCTCACTAGCCTTGTAGGTCGCCAAGACATCTCGCAGCTTGCCCGCGCAGTCTCGGTGCTCGCGGGTCGTCACGTCAACCATCAGCCTGCTCACGCTGGCCAACACATCGATGGCCGGATAATGATTTCGAGCGGCAAGTTCTCGTGTAAGAACGATATGACCGTCGAGAATCCCGCGCACGGTGTCGGCTACGGGTTCGTTCATATCGTCGCCTTCCACAAGCACCGTATACAGGCCCGTGATCGAGCCCTTTTCGGATGTTCCGGCCCTCTCCAGAAGCTGCGGCAGCGCCGCGAAAACCGATGGGGTGTAACCCCGGGTGGTCGGCGGCTCGCCCGATGCCAAACCGATCTCGCGCTGCGCCCAAGCCACGCGCGTGATCGAGTCCATCATCAGCAATACATCCTTGCCGAGGTCTCTGAAATACTCCGCGATGCCTGTCGCGACCTGCGCGCCTCTCAAGCGAACGACCGGCGCCTGGTCGGATGTCGCCACGATGACCACGCTGCGCGCAAGACCTTCCGGCCCGAGGTCCTTTTCAAGAAAGTCGCGCACCTCGCGGCCGCGCTCTCCGATCAGGGCGATCACATTAACGTCGGCGGCGGTGTTACGGGCGATCATGCCCATCAGGATGCTCTTGCCGACGCCGCTGCCCGAGAAAATGCCTATTCTCTGTCCCTTGCCGATGGTGAGCGTCCCATCTATGGCGCGGACGCCGAATGATAGCGCATCGTGAATCCTGGTTCTGGCAAGCGGATGCGGGGGTGTGGAAGCAGCGGTAATCTCGTCCTTGCCTGCTATCGGGGGGCCGTTGTCCAGAGGCCGCCCCAGACCGTCCAATACTCGTCCCAGAAGACAAGAGCCGACGGTTACCCGAAGCGACGATCCCCGGGCAATCACGGCGCTGCCCGGCTTGATGTTGTTTATCGCGCCGTAAGGCATTAAGAGCGTGCGGTTCTCGCGGAACCCAACTACTTCGGCTAGCACGGGCTGGTCGTTTCGCCCACCGTGAATTTCGCATATCTCGCCGACTCCGCACGGCGGACCGCACGACTCCACCAACACGCCTACAAGCTGACCCACCCGACCGTTGGCACGGACTGTGTCTATCCGGCTGACAGCCTTACGGTATTTCTCCAGGTTCAGGTCAGGTCTCGTCGCGATCATTCTCAAGAGTCTCCGTCAGCTTCTGCTCGATGCGCCCCAACTGGGTCTCGACCGTGGCGTCGAGGTCCCCCGTCGCGGTTTCGATCACGCAGCCACCGGCCGATATGCGCCTGTCATCGACTATGTTGACGGCGTTGATCCCCTCGGCTATGGCGAGCAGATCATCGCGCGCGGCGCGCACAGCCGCAACTTCGTCCGGGTTCACGCGCACACGCACTTCGTGACTGTCCTTGACGCGCCGCAAACATAACTTGATAACGCGCAGGACAACCCCCGGGCTGGTCTTGGCCTCATGCCTAATTACCTTCTCGACAATTTCGAGACAGAGCTTTAGCAGTTCGGGCTCAAGGGACTCCAGGAACTGAGTGGTTTCGGCCTGGACATCGGCGATGTCATCCTCAAGCCGCCCAATGAGCGACTGGACTGTCGCCATGCCTTCGGCCCTGCCGTCCCGGTAGCCGTCTTCGTGGCCCACCCGGCGGGCCTCGGCGAGGATTTGTTCAGCCTCCATCCTGGCAGTACGAACGATGATCTCCGCCTGAGTCGCGGCTCTCTGGGTCGGCGTCATGCTCTCTTCGAGCGTCGGAAGCTGGACTTTGCCCGAGTGAGCGCGTCTTTCGAACTTCTGGAAACTCACCGGCTGTCCGGCAGCGCCCGTGCCTTGGGCTTTGATGACTCTACCCAACTGAAGCCTCCAGAGCCCGATCAGCCGCGAACATCGTATTCAGGGTATCCACAATCCTGGTTTGGGCCCGTTCGATGTCGCGGACTCTGATCCGAGCCGCCGAACTATACTGGGTTTGGAGCGCGAGTCCCGCTTCCTCCGGCATGCATCGGAGCACGGCTGAGCGCAGTTCATCACCGGCGACATGCAGCGCCAGGCACAGATCATCGGCATCGACCGCGGCAAGCGCCATCTTCATGTCCGCATCCGAGAGCCGCAGCATGTCCTCGGGGGTCGTGAATGCGCGGGCACCGGTGATAATGGACGCAGCCGCGGGAACGTGCAGAGCCATGCCCACTGAGTCCTTGACGCGCTCGGTTGCGTTTCCGATGATGCTCAGTAAGCCTTCGTGCGCATGCCGGGCGTTGACTTTGCCGGCCCTCTTTCGCATCGCTTCGTCGACAGCCTCGATAGCCTCCCGACTGACCGGTTTCATCGTGGCCAGGCGGTGCGCGACGTGGTTTCTGACGGTTTCCGAGAGGCAGCAGAGAATGTCCGCGGCAGACTGGGGGGCGATGTGGGCAAGCACCAAAGCGATGTTCTGAGGCCGCTCCCGGCCTATCATCGAGGCCACTTCCCTGGCGTCCAGAGACTCGAGCCACTTGAGCGGCTCATCGCTGTCAGCGGGCGGCTCGATCGCGGCGGGATTTACAGTTTCCGGCGCGCCCTGATAGCGCACTATGATTTCGCTCACTTCTTCAAGCACATCGCGGCGAGTCGACTCGTCAATATGCCTGAACTTCACTATCTGCGCCCCAAGGAGGTCCCTCTCTTCGGGGGTAAGGCAGTCGAACACTTTCGCCGAATCCTGGGCTCCGAGCGATACCATTAATACGCCTGCCTTCTGCAGGCCGCTCAATCCATTGTTCATCCCAACCTCCAGTTAGTGCGACTCCGACATCCACGTCTTGACCAATCTTGCCAGATCCTCCGGGCTGGATTTTGCCACGTCGGCAGGCACGGTTGGCTCCTGTTTAGCCGTGCTGAACTGCTCGGCGGGCGGCGGTGCGGTCGCCTGTTGGTAAGAGTTCATCTCCGCCACGACCGTCGCCGGACTGGGCATCGCCGTCGCCGTGGCCGGCTGCGACATGGCGACAGGCGCCGGAATACGCACCTGGATCTGCTTGATGGTGTGCTTGAGGAACACAAAGAAAACGATCAGAAGAATCACGGCGCCGGCGTTCTTGGCGACGGACACGATCATCTGATTGCGAGACTCACCGGCCATTTGCTCGGCCATCTGTTTTTGGTCGTCCTTGGTGAACGGCATACGACTCACGGTGAGCAGGTCGCCTCTGGTCTTTTCATCGACCCCCGCCGCGGCGCGCACGGCTTCTTTGATACTGCCTATTGTTGCCGGATCTACTTTGTCGTCGACCAGCACCGCGACAGAAAGCCGCCGAACGGTCCCCGGCGCTTTCACAGTCTCGGAGAACGTGTGGTCCACACCATACTGGACGGTGGACTCCTCTCGAGCATACATATCGTTCGAACCACCGGTCACCCGGGGTTTGCCATTGGCTCCGATTCCGACCGGGGTAGGAATGCCTGACGGAGGCACGACCGCGCCGTTGTAGGTCTCGGTCTTCTTCTCGCCCGATATCAAGACCCCAGTCGCTTCCTTGGCGATCGTCTGGCCATTCGGACCCGTCGCCGTACCAGCCGGAACGGCAGGTTTGAATGAGTCGACCTTGGTTTGGCTTTGGTCAAAACTCAGGTCAGCCGAGACTCTCACGACAGCCTTGTCCGGCCCAACAGTCTTGGCGAGCATGCTTTGAAGGTTCTGGGCCAATTCACCCTCGAACTGGCGCTTCATCTTTGTCTGGTTCGAGGTCATCAGGCCGCCGGCTCCGGACATAGCGGGTCCCTCGGACAGCACGTTGCCGTCGGTATCGACCACCGTCACATTCTCCGGCTTGAGCCCCTGGACGGCCGAGGAAACCAGGCGGACAATGCCGCCCACCTGCTCGTCCGAGAGCGGCTGCCCGTGCCTCAGCTTCAACGCGACCGACGCCTTAGCGGGCTCCTGGTCAGACGTGTAAATGCTGTCCTTCGGCATCGACACCATCACCTTCGCGCCCATGACCGGGGACAGCGAGCAGATGGTGCGAGTCAGTTCGCCCTCGGTGGCCGTCTTGAACTTCACCTGCTCCATAAACTCGGTCATGCCGAAGCTGGACTTATCGAATGATTCAAAGCCCGCCGTGCCCTGCGGCAGCCCCGCGGTAGCCATCTGGAGCCGCAGTTCATCGACCTTACTCTCCGGAACCTGCACCGTGGAGCCGTCGCTCGAAAGCTCATAAGGCACCTTCGCCTCGCTGAGCTTCTGCACGATAGCGCCGGCGTCTTCCTGACTCAGGTTCGAGAACATAACCGACATGCGCGGCCTCGTCAGATTGGAGACACCCACGACCAGAAGCGCGCTCCCGAGTATGGCGAACGCCATGACCACGACGCGCTGCGCTCCGGTCAGTTCGTTCCAGAGTTTCATCAGAGCCGCTACCGGCCCAAGATTTGCAAACTGATCCATAGACCCCTCGTTTAGAAGTTAGAAGTGAAAACTTAGAGGTTAGAGGTCAGAGGTTGGAAACCTACCCCTGCCCGTAAGAGTTCAGTCCTTTTGAGTACCACGTCATGCTGAACTTGTTTCAGCATCCAGGCTACGAAGGGATGGACCCTGAAACCCCTGAATCCCCTGAATCCCCTGAATCAAGTTCAGGGTCAGGGTCAGGGTGACGTGCAGCCCGGACGTCGTGCTCATCAAGAGTGAACTGTTACCCCTGCCTGTTACACTTGCATTCGCATGATCTCCTGATAGGCCTCGATGACTTTGTTTCGGACCTGCAGGGTAAAATCGAAGGCCAACCTGGCCTTGTTCATCGCGATCATCGCCTTGTGGACGTCCTCGACGTCCCCCGTGGCGAGTTTGACGGCCATATCGTCCGCTTGCTGCTGGAGCTTGTTGACCTGCCCCAAGGCCTTGCCCATTGCTTCTCCAAACGAGACGCCGGTTCCAGCCTCGGACTGATCGGCCGACTTATTCCCATCAATACGCTCGATGCCGCCCACGGGGCCAAAACCGCCGATGGGCCCAACTGGTGAAATGCTCATTTAGACCACCTATGCCTTGCCGATGTCGATGGCGTTGTTCATCATCGACTTAGTAGCATTCAGCGCCGTGACGTTGGCTTCATAAGCACGGGTCGCCGATATCATATCAACCATCTCTTCCACCACATTTATGTCGGGCATTTTGACGTTGCCATCGGCGTCGGCGTCGGGATGACCCGGATCGTGCACGATCCGAACGCCGCCCGTGGACACAACCTCGTCCACCGCTACTCCAGCGGGATTGACCTGGTTCCCGACCGCGTCCTCATAAACAGCCCTGAACGAGACACTCTGCCGCTTGTAGGGACCGCCCTCGGCCGTGCGAGTGGTCTCCGCGTTGGCTATGTTGTTCGCGACAGCATCCATCCGCACGCGCTGGGCGTAAATCCCCGATGCGCTGATATCAAATGAGGAGAAAGTTCCCATTTAGCGTCACTTCCCTTCTATGGCCGAGCGGAGCACAGCCGCTTTGGCCTCCCAAAGTGTGACCGCCGCCCTGTATTTGATGGTATTCTTGGCCATATCCGCGATTTCGGCGTCTATGTTGACGTTGTTTCCGTCCTCGCGAGCGGGGCTGAAGACGTCGGTCTGGCTCACGGGGGTAAGCTCGTTGAGGCCCTTATCGAGGTCGTCCCCGGTCCTCTCGTCCATAACCCGGCGCAGTTCGTCCTCGAATGCGACATATCTTCGTTTGTAGCCGGGAGTCTCGATATTCGCGATGTTGTTGGCGATCGCCCGCTGCCGGTCCGCCGACGCGTCGAGCGTCTTGGCCAGCGCGGTCGACGCAATATCCGTCAAGAGATTTGAACCCAATAGAGTCCCCCCTTTCCGCCGCTGCGCTTATCAGCAATTTGCGTGCCAGGTATTTGTACGGAGATTGGGAGGTGGGGGTTGGGGGAGACAGTTCAGTTTTGCGGGAATTGCAGCCGCACCAGCGAAAACAGGGACTGTCCCAGAGCGTCAGCGGGGTGGACTGTCCCTGCTTTCGCGGTCGCACGAAGGACTGTTCCCGCAAGACTGAACTGACACGGTTGCGGGTTGCCGGTTGCCGGTTGCCGGTTGGGAGGGGAGGGCGAGGCTCCCATCGAGCCTTCGCTACCAAGAGAAAACGGAAGCCCTTGTTTAGTCTCGGCTCGCGGGGCCGGAGACCTCGCTGGATCGGCATTCCCTTCCTAACGCCTAGCGCCTAACACCTAGTACCTCGCGTTGATAATCCTGTTCTTCCGCCGGGTATCGAAGAACTGCATCACATTGTAGATAATGAACGTGAAGATGACGTTTTGGATGCACTGGCCGGCCACGATCCCTATAACCTGCGGGGCGGCCAGCCGGGGGTTGACTAGCTGAAAAAGCGCCCCGCACATCGCCGTGAGCCAGAACGCGGAAAACATCGGGACGATCGAATTGGCGCTGAAAAGCCTGGTGGAAACGAAGCCGGCAACAAAACCCGTGACCGTCCGGGTGAAGATAAAACTGCCCATGCCCATCCCGACCATCGATCCCTGAAGAAGCCCGGCCACAAACCCCAACGCGGCCCCAAACGCGGGGTCTTCGGCGAGCGAAAAGCAGATCAGCACGACCAAAACAAGATCGGGCATAGCTCCCATTATGGATATGGACCGAGGCAGATTGCCCTGCGCTCCGGCAGCCAGCAACAGGCATACAATCGGCAAAACGTACCTTTTCATCACTGGGTACCTTGTCCAACTCTAGCTATGAGAACCTGCTCAACCTGGTCGAAGCTGACACTCGGTTTGACAACCGCCGATGTCGTGTCGGCCAACGAGTTCGGGATGACTTGGGTCACCCGGCCTATGGGAATGCCTTTGGGTATGACTTTGCCCATGCCTGAAGAAACCACGACGTCTCCCACCATCACGTCCGCATCCTTGGGCAGATAGGTCAGGAGCAAGTCGTCCGAGCCCTGCCCCAACACCATGCCGGCGCTGCGCGATCGCTGGACCATCCCGCCGACACCACTCTGCTGATCGGTCAGGAACACAACCTGGGAACTCACCGGGTTCACCTCCATGATCTGGCCAATCAGACCCAGGTGATTGAACACGGCCCCGCCGGTTTCCACGCCGGAGCCCCTTCCACGGTTCACGATCGCGGTGTCGAACCAGTTGCTTGCATCTCGGGAAATCACCTCCGCGGCGATAGTCTTGAATGTCGTGGTCTTTTGCAGGGCTAGAACCTGGCGCAGTGAGAGGTTCTCGTATGCGGATTCGCGCAGTTTGGTGTTCTCCGCCTCCAACTCTTTGACCCGGCCGCGGAGACCGGCGTTCTCCGCCCCCATGTTGGCCCGGGAGCGAAAGATGCCTATAAAGCCATCAAAAACGCCGCCCACGGCGTGAGCGGCTGTGTTGATGGGGCTTACCACGGTTGATATGGCGTTCCGCAGCCACCATGACCTGCCGGATTGGGAATGCCGGTCAGCCACCATGCCCAGGATTATCCCCAGGCACAGCAGCACAAGTAGCGTAAGAACAGCCTTGTTGCGCAGGAAGTTGAACATTTCTTATGTGCCCGCCCACGGAACGGGGCTAAAGGATGGTTTGTGCGTGCTGCCTGACTCCACACGAACTCAGCAAAACCTTCTTGAGCGCCGGATTGGTCTCGGATTCCTCCAAAGCCTTCGCCGTTCCCATGACCACGCAGCTCAGTGGATCGGGCGCGATGTGCACCGGCATCGCGGTTTCGGCGTTGATCAGAGCATCTATGCCCCTGAGCAACGCGCCTCCGCCCGCCAACACAATCCCGCGCTCCATAATATCTGAAGCAAGTTCCGGAGGAGTGGTCTCCAATGTCAGCTTGACCGCCTCGACTATCTCCATAAGAGGATCGTGAATAGCCTCGCGGATCTCCTGGCTGGAAACGACCGCGCTCCTGGGCAGGCCCGTAATCAAATCGCGTCCGCGGACCTCCATGGTCATCTCATCGGGGAGAGGATACGCTGAGCCGATCTGGATTTTCGCCTCTTCGGCGGTGCGATCGCCGATCAGCAGGTTATATACCCGGCGAACGTAAGCAACTATTGCTTCGTCAATCTCATCGCCCGCCACGCGGATCGACCGGCTTGTGACAATGCCGCCAAGGGAAATAACGGCAACTTCACTGGTCCCGCCGCCGATATCGACGATCATGCTGCCGGTCGGCTCGCCGACGGGCAGCCCCGCTCCGATAGCCGCCGCGAACGGCTCCTCGAGCGTGTAAGCTTCCGCGGCCCCGGCTTTCATGGCCGCTTCCTTTACCGCGCGCCACTCGACTTCGGTGACACCCGAGGGAATACCGATAACCACGCGCGGCCCGAAAAACGCATTGTGCCGCACGACTTTCCTGATAAAGCCCTGCAGCATGTGCTGGGTCTGGTCAAAGTCAGCTATGACACCGTCCTTGAGGGGACGAATCGCGATTATACTGCCGGGGGTCCTGCCCAGCATCCGTTTGGCCTCTTCTCCAACAGCCAAAACTTTCTTCGACTGCGTATCCAGGGCAATCACGCTTGGCTCACGAAGTAGAATTCCCTTCCCACGAACGTGCACCAGCGTATTTGCCGTACCAAGATCGATTCCAATGGCCTTGGAGAATCTGCTGAAAAATCTGATCGCCATCTAGCTAGGTAGTAACCGCCTTCCATGTAGGGGCGAATCATCCACGGACTCGCCATTTAGCAATGCCCCGACCAGGCGCCCGCGCACAGCACCTATATGATAACACAAAAGCCCAGCCCATCACGAGAGATATATGCGCGCGTAACAGTTCGGTCTTGGTGCGTACCACGTCATGCTGAACTCGTTTCAGCATCCAGGCTACGAAGGGATGGACCCTGAAACGCGTTCAGGGTGACGGGTGGACGAGCGCTGTACTCATCGTTTCTGAACTGTTACATGCGCGCTGCAAAATCATCCCTATTCACGGGCTTTAGTATATGACTCACCGCGAACTCTTGTCAACATTCCGTCCTCGGCCCTCCTAAACGCTCACCTTGAGAGGTTCAGTCTTGCGGGAACTGCAACTGCACCAGCGAAAACGGGGACTGTCCCAGAGCGTCAGCGGGGTGGACTGTCCCTGCTTTCGCGGTCGCACGAAGAACTGTTCCCGAAAGACTGAACTGACACCTGACACCTAACCTTGAGACTGTTCAGTTCTCCGGGAATGTGGGTGCCGCCACCGCCGTCAGCGCCGAGTAGGCCGGGTCTGTCGGCCGTATCGAAGCGCGGGTTCGGAGCTTACCGCCCTTCGATACGCCTTCGGCT
>Ga0209777_10002664_pt1 | contig 23113 bp, 19 predicted proteins | sample FrelakmetHBP12HB_FD_187147 | JGI IMG/M metagenome (GOLD analysis project Ga0209777, IMG submission 187147) | Freshwater lake sediment microbial communities from the University of Notre Dame, USA, for methane emissions studies -HBP12 HB (SPAdes)... | ecosystem: Environmental > Aquatic >...
CGTCAACCCCGTGCGGCAGGTCGAGCCGTTCGGATTGGTGAACATCGAAGCGCTAGCCATGGGGTGCCCGGTGATCGGTCCGACCTTCGGCTCCTTTCCGGAGATCCTTGAGCCGGGTGTGACGGGGATGCTCTGCCGTGACCTGGAAGAATACGTCGCGGCCGTCGATTGGGCGAAGAGGGCCGACCGGTCCGCGTGCCGCGCGGCCGCCGAGCGAAGGTTCAGTCTCGATGCGGTATGGCCGCAGTACGAGCGCCACTTCCAGAGGATAGCCAAGGTCGGGACGAAGGCGGGCTGGTCGAGTCGGGGTCAGTGGCCGCGCGGCGTCGGCGCCGCCCGTCATCGCCACGGCTGGGCAAGCCAGCCGTGCCACTCTGCCGACCGAGACCCCGCAAGTGGCGCGGTGGGCAGTCTTGTCCAACGCGCGGCGGGCAAGACTGCCCGCCGCGCAAATTGCGGGAAACGCCCTGTTTTCGGGTGGTGCGCGAAAAAGGTTCCTGACACCTTTTTAGACGCTACGGCCGGATTCCAGGCAGCGGATACACTTCCATCTTCTTCCCGCCGAAGAGGCGCATGCACGTCGTGTCGCCGTCCTCGCCGGAGGGAAACACGCCGCGATACTCCGGGCTGCGAAGCAACCGGTCCTGGCCCCGACGGGCCAGGTCGTCCGACGCCACCGGCACCCACACGGTCTCGGCCTGCTTAGGCGTCAGTCGCACCAGCAGGTACGCCAGGGGCCAGATGCCCAGGCTCGGCGACGAAAGGTACATGATCCGCCCGCTGACTCGGCCCTCGGCAAAATGGCAGTTCCCCGCCAGCACCGCCATGACGTTCGGGTGCTTCTCCAGCACCTGCTGCACTTCGGCCGCGTTGTCGACCAGCTTATGCCGCCATGCCGCGCCTTCGTCCAGCGGGTGCAGTGGAACCAGTTCGTGATACGCCACGATGATGACGGACTTATCGCCCCGCGCCGCCAGCGTGCGCTCGAGCCACTCCAGTTGGCGGGCGCTGACGTGCCCCGCGCTGCGGCCGGGCCGGACCGTGTCGAGGCCCACCAAGAGCAGGCCCGGCAGGACCTCCTGGCTCCAGTATCCCTCGGGGCCCGAGAACCCGTGGCCCTGGAGCGCCCAGACGATCGCGTCGCGGCCAAGGCCGCACACCGGCGCCCCCGCCGAGTTCGCAGCCGCCGGCGCACCGGCCGCGGCCGGCCCGCTGGCGGAACGTGCGGCGGGTCCCTTCGCCAGCCCCGCGGGGCCGTCGGAACCGCCGAGGACGGCGTAGTATGGCGCCCGCAACTCCGACAAGGTCGCCTTGGCGCGGTCGAGGCTTAAACCATCCGCCCGCGCCAGGAGGTCACCCGCAAGCACCACGAAATCCAGGTCCTTGGCCTTGTTCAGGTCCGCGACGGCCTTCGCCAGAAGCGCCTCGGAATCCTCGACCATCGCCCCCTCGACCGCCGCGTCCGGCGACGCCGAGCAGTAGCAGCCGCAGACCACGGCAAACGTGATGCGGTCGCGCGGCACGCCGGGCGCGCCGCAGCCGCCCGCCACGAGACCCAGCACAATGACCGCGATAATAGAGCCGCACTGGCGAGGCATGGTTTCCTCCTCAAACGAACTCGCGGCATTATACTGCGCGTAGTTGGACAGATGGAAGGATGCAATCGAGGCGAGACTTCATGCCCGCGGCGGACGGTACATCCGGGCCAGGTACTCCGGCGCCTTCTTCTGCCTCAGCAGCCGGTGCAACTCCTGCCGCGCACGGAACAGCCGGCTGCGGACCGCACACGCCGACATGCCCAGCACGTCCGCCACTTCCTCGTAGCTCAGGTTCTCCTGAGTCCGCAGCACCAGCACGCTGCGCAGCTTCGGCGGCAGCGCCTCCAGGGCCGCATGCACGGCTCGCATGGCCTCGCGCGTCTCCATGCGGCTGGAGGGACGCAACGTGTGCCGCGCAATCGGATGCTCGCGCAGCACCTGCATGCGCCGCCGGCGGGCCTCTTCCTTGCGCCAATGGTCGATGACGGCGTTGACCGCCACCCGCCGCAGCCACGCATGCAGCATCTCCGCCGACTCGATCTCCCCGAGGTGCTGCCAGAGGCGGATGAACACGTCCTGCGACAGGTCCTCGGCGGTCGCAGGCCGGCGCACCATCCGCAGGACGAACTGGTAGGTGGGGACCTGAAACGTTCGGATGAGCGATGCGAAGGCGTCGGCGTCGCCACGGCGCGCCGCCGTCAGAAGCCCGGGAAGGCTGTCACGGGCCCCGGCAATGACCCCGGCAATCGAGGTCAGCGGGTACGCCGCACGACCGGCAAGCACCCCTGCCACGGCTGGCATGACCACTTCCCCTTCGGCCCACCGCCCCACTATATAGACGGGCGCCGCCCCGCCTTTTTCACAGAAAAATCCACGACCCCTACAAGATAATATACTCCCGAAAACCCAAAAAGGGAAGGCAAAGTTTTCCGGCCGATCTTCCTATGGACAACGGCGGCACGTCTGGGCAGAATGGGGGGCCGAAGCGGCGACAGGAGAACACCATTCCAAGGAGGTCATGCCAATGCAAGCGATGCTGAAACCCACCGCCTTTCTCTGTCTGGGCCTGGCTGCGCTCATCGCGGGGGCGGGCGTATGCTCGGCGGCGGACCCGGCGGGGAATGTCCCGGAGTTCCCGGCAGTCACGGCCGCGATGAAGGAGTTCGTCGCCCGCGAGAACATCGCCGGGGCGGTCACGGTGGTGGCGACGCGCGACCGAATCGTGCACTGTAGCGCCGTCGGCCTGGCCGACATCGCCGCGGGCACGCCTATGCGGCCGGACGCTATCGGCTGGATCGCCTCGATGACCAAGCCCATCACCGCCAGCGCGGTGCTGATGCTCCAGGACGAGGGGAAGCTTTCGGTCGATGATCCGGTGGCCAAGTACCTGCCGGAACTCGGGGCACTCAAGACCGCCGACGGCAAGCCCGGCAACCTGACGCTGCGGCACCTCCTCACGCACACGTCAGGGATGTCGGAGGCCACCGCCGAGGAGAGCAAGAACGCCCGGACGCTGGCCGACCTGATTCCGTACTTTGCCTCAAAGCCCCTGAAGTTCGAGCCGGGCACAAAGTGGCAGTACTGCCAGTCCGGGATCAACACGCTCGGACGGATCGTCGAGGTGGTCTCGAAGCAGCCTTTCCCGGAGTTCCTCCAGAAGCGGTTCTTCGACCCGCTGGGGATGAAGGACACCGGCTTTTACCCAACGCCGGAGCAGGTTTCCCGCATCGCCAAGTCCTACAAGATCGCAGACAAGAAACTCCAGGAGGCGCCAGTCAGGGGCGACTACGATTACCGCCGCGCCAACCGCTACCCCGCCGCCAACGGGGGCCTGTACTCGACGGCCCTGGATTACACCCGGTTCTGCCAGATGATCCTCGGTCAGGGCTCGCTGGACGGCAGGCAGTACTTGAAGCCGGAGTCCGTCAAGCTCATGACCAGCATCCAGACGGGCGACTTGAAGGCCGGGTTCCTCGATGGCAGCGGCTGGGGCCTGGGGTGGGGCGTGGTCCGCCAGCCGCAGGGGCCTACCGCCACGCTCTCGCCCGGGACGTTCGGCCACGGCGGGGCGTACGGAACACAGGCGTGGATCGACCCGGTGAAGCAGGTGATCTACGTGCTGATGGTCCAACGGTCGGACTTCCCAAACTCCGACGGCTCCGACGTGCGGAGCGTGTTCCAGGCGAAGGCGGCGGAAGCACTGGGGCGGTAACGCACTGGCGGGTCAATCTTCGGGAGTTGAGCGATGCCGCGCAAGTCTGCGTCGCACAGCAAAGTGCCGCGCGTGAAGATCGTGGAGGCCGACCTCGCCCGGCCGGAGCATCAGCGGGCCGTCGTCGACCTCGTTAACGCCTATGCCGCGGACCCCATGGGCAACGGCAGGCCCCTGCCGGCGAAGGTCCGACGCGCCCTCGTCCCCGGGCTTCGGCGGCATCCGACCACGCTCATCTTCCTGGCGCAGCAGGGAGGCAAGGCGATCGGCATCGCCGTATGCTTCCGCGGGTTCTCCACCTTTGCCGCGCGGCCGCTCATAAATATTCACGACCTGGCGGTGTCGCCGGCCTATCGGGGGCAAGGCGTAGGCCGGCGGCTGCTGGAAGCCGTGGCGCGGAAGGCGCGGGCGATGGGTTGCTGCAAACTCACGCTGGAGGTGCAGGAGAAGAATCACAAGGCCCGGCAGGTGTACAAGGCGGCGGGGTTCGCACAGGCGCATCACCGGAAGGCGGCCGGGGGCGCGCTATATTACGTCAAGGCACTCTAGCTCTGCTGCGCCACGTGGCGCGGTTTCTTACGCGCGTTGGGCGAGACTGCCCATCGCGCGGCACTCGGTTTTGAAACAACTTCCAAGGAGGCCAGACCGATGTCATCACTGCTCATGCGTGCCGTCGCCGCGCTTTGCGTGCTCGCCTGCGTCGCCGCCGGGGCCGCGGGGGCCGGCGACGCCCAGAAGGTCGGCGGCGTCGATATTTCCGCGTGGCTGGGCTTTAACCTGCTCGAGAAGTTCACACTGAACCAGAACGCCCCGTTCAAGGAAGATGACTTCAAGTGGATCGCCGAACTGGGCTTCAACTTCGTCCGCCTGCCGATGGATTACCGCTGCTACGTGGAGAAGGACGACTGGCTGAAGTTCAAGGAGCCCGTGCTCAAGGAAATCGACGACGCGATCGCGCTGGGCGAAAAGTACCACATCCACGTCTGTCTGAACCTGCACCGCGCCCCCGGCTTCTGCATCAATCCGCCGGCCGAGAAGACCGATCTGTGGAAGGACGAAGAGGCGCTCAACGCGTACATCGCTCACTGGGTGATGTTCGCGAAGCGCTACAAGCACATCCCCTCGGAGCGGCTGAGTTTCAACCTCCTCAACGAGCCCACGCGCAACACCCAGGAGAACTACCTGAAGGTCTTCTGCCGCACCATCGAGGCGATCCAGAAGGAGGACCCCAAGCGCCTCATCATGGTGGACGGCAACAACGTCGGCGGTAAAACCACGCCGGAGTTCCTGAAGTACTCGAACGTCATCCAGGCGACGCGCGGCTACCACCCGGGGACGATCTCGCACTACAAGGCCGGTTGGGCCAAGGGCTCGGACAAGTGGCCGGAGCCGGTGTGGCCAACGACGAAGACCGTCCCCGGCCACCTGTACGCCCCGACGTCTGACCCGGCAAAGAAAGGTTTCAGTTCGGCCCTTGTGCTGCGCGGCGACTTTAAGGCCGGCACCGAGTTGGCCCTCAAGATCCTCCAGATTTCGGCGAATGCCAAACTCGTGGCGAAGGTCGCCGGCAACGTCGTCGCCGAGAAAGCGTATGACCCGAAGGCCAATCCCAACGAGTGGAAAGCGGTGAAGCCCGACCAGTGGACCTTCCACGAACCCGTCGGGGACATGGAGTTCAAGGTCGTGCTGCCGGCGGCCGCGAGGGAGGTCTCGATCGAGAACATGGAGGGCGACTGGCTGACGTTCAGCCAACTGAGCATCACGCCCTCCGGTGGCCCGCGCCACACGTGCGGCACGGACATGGCGTGGGGCCTCCGGCAAAGCGCCCGCGACGTGGCGGCCGACGGCTCGCTCGTTCTGCCGCCGGGAACTGTGCCGGAACAGACGCTCATAGATTACCTGAAGCCGTGGCTGGAGATCTCGGCCAAGGGCGCGCCCGTCTTCGTGGGCGAGTGGGGCTGCTACAACAAGACGCCGCATGCCGTCGCCCTGGCCTGGATGAAGAGTTGGCTGGAGCAGTGGAAGAAGGCGCGGTTCGGCTGGGCGCTGTGGAACTTCCGCGGCAGCTTCGGCATTCTCGACAGCGGCCGCTCCGACGTGCAGTACGAGGACTGGCACGGCCACAAGCTGGACCGCGAGATGCTGAAGCTCCTGCAACAGTATCAGAAGTATTAAGTGCAAGAGGAACCATTCCACTTTTGCGCGGCGGGTCTCCGTACCCGCCGCGCAAAGGTGCGTAATGGCGTACGGCGCGGTGGGTACAGAGACCCACCGCGCAAGAGCTCTACGGACGAGCCGGGAATCGCCTGATGGAACCTCTGCTGGACTGGGTCACGCAATACGGCTACGCGGCGGTCTTCGGACTGCAAATGCTGGGGATCATCGGCTTCCCGATGCCCGACGAGACCCTGCTGGTAACCGTGGGGTTCCTGACATCGCAGGGGAGCATGTGCCTGCCGCTGGCGATCCTGGCGGCGGCGCTCGGGAGCATGTGCGGCATCACGGTCAGCTACTCGCTCGGCCGGTTCGTCGGACTGCCTGTCATCCACAGGTACGGCAAGCTCCTCCACGTGACCGAGGGGAACCTGACGCGGATGCACAACTGGTTCGAGCGATGGGGGAAATGGACCCTGGTGCTGGCGTACTATGTGCCTGGGGTGCGGCACATGGCGGCCATTTTCGCGGGAACCGCAAAGCTGCCCTACCACGAGTTCGCCATCTTCGCGTACGCCGGCGCGGCCATTTGGACAAGTACGTTCATCACGATCGGGTACCTTCTGGGACCGCAGGTCGCCAAGCTCGGGCCGATCCTCCACGAGTACCTGTGGTACATCGGCATAGCGGTGGCGGTGCTTATCGTGCTGGTACTGGCGATACAGCACTTCTGGAGGCGGCGGGCGAAGGCCGAGGCGGCGAAATAGGCGCGGGTGCCGGAGAAAATCCCCAACGAAACTCTTTTTCTTCCGTTCACTATTGCAGCCGCAGGCTTCTTGTGTATCATCCCATGGAACCGTACGGCAGAAAACCGCCATGTCGGCGTCTCCGGGCGGCCGGTCGAACGAAGCGTTGAGCGAGGTGACGGTATGAAGTGCCTGGTCATCGGCGGCGGCGGTGCGGTGGGAGTGTCGCTCCTGTACCTTTTCAAAGCCCTGGGCTGGAGGGCGATGATCGTTGATCCCGTGCGACCGAAGCACTGGCCGGTGCACGAGGAAGCCCTGCGCGGCACCATCGAGGGCTGGACTGAGCAGCCGTACTCGCTGGACCACCTGCACGCGCGGCTCCAGAAGGAGACGTTCGACGCCGTCATCGACCTGGCGCCCACGTTCGACAAGCGCAAGAGCGTGACGCTGTGCGACGAGGCGGGCGTTTCGCTGATCAACTCAACGATGGTTGACTGGCGGGAAGACATTCACATCGCCGCGTATAACTTCCTCGACAACCGGCCGCAGGCCACCCGAAGGCCGCATATCGTGGCCGCCGGGATGAACCCGGGGGCGCTGAACGCCATGGCCGAGGAGATCATCCGGAAGACCGAGCAGCCCGACGCCATCGTGTACTGGGAGTACGACGACACGATGCCCGCGTGCGGGAAGTACCGCGGGCCGTCAATCACGTGGTGCCCGAGCGAATCGGCGGCCGAGATCATCGAGGACTGGAGCTTCGAGGTGCTCGAAGAGGGGTGCGTGCTGCTGCACGAGGACGCGATGGACTGCCCGCTCCAGAAACTTGAGCGGGCCGGAGTGCCGCTGGACCTGGTCAGCGTGCCGCAGGGCGCCGAGGGGTTCCTCATCGGCCACGAGGAGTGCATCTACATGGGCTGGCGGCACGATACGGCCGTCAAGTTCGTTTACGGTTTCCATCCGGAAAACATGCGGCTGATCCGGGCGGCCGGGTATGACCTGGAGCCGGAACTGCTCCTGCGTCAGAAGCACGAAGAGCTGATCGGTCGCGACGTCGTCGGCGTGGCCTGCCGCTTCGAGGATGAGTGGCGCGGGCAGTACTGCGTGCTGGAGAACTCCCCTATCCTGCCGCTGGACACCAACGCTACGTGCGCGCTGGTTGCCGCCGGGGTGGCCGCCGCCGCAAGGGTCCTGTGCGAAGGCAATCCGAAGCCGGGCGTCCACCTGACGCACGAGTTGAAGGACTACATGCGGGCCTTCCGCACGTTCGCCCAGGTGCACGAATACGAGTTGATTGACGGAGCCTCTCGCCGTATCCTACCCGAGGCTGCGCCCCCCTGCCCGCCGCTGCTGGGCGTCCGGCCGGTGATTGAAACCAACTGACGCAAGCGAACCGCGGCGGCCGGCGGCCAGGAAACCCGATCCATGAACGTGACACTGACGCGCATCCGTTTCGCCGAGGCGCCCGATGCCGGCGAGCGCACTCTGCTGGAATTCAGGGACCCCGAGCCGCGCATTGCCTTAGCCTCGGACCTCGGCCTCGAGGCGCTGGCGGCCCCGCCGTCGGGCGAGCGCGGCGAGGAGTTGCTCGTGCTCCAAGTGCCGGCCGGCGCCGGTCGCGATGCGACCGTGCGCGCGCAGGCCCAGGCATGGTTCGATGAGCCCCGGCCACAGGACGTCCCGCCGATACACGTCGGCTTCGAGGGCGGCTCCGTGAAGTGGCGCCCCGGGCGGGCCGTGCTCGAGGCGCCGGCCGACCGCATGGAGCAGATGCTGCTGGCCGTCGTGGACTTCGCGTTCCACGAACACGAGCTTCACCGGCTGGAGGCCGAGATCGAGGCCGACTGGCCCGTGGCCCAGGCCGACGTGCCCCTGATGAACCACGTGGGAGGGGCCGAACTGGCCCGCGAAGTCGCGGTGGCCAACCAGGGCACGCAGGTTGCGCTGCGGCGCCTCCGCTGTGCGCGCCTGGAGGCGGGGCTCTTTACGCCGCCGGCCACGCTCGGCGACGCGGCCTGCGAGTTGGGCCAAAAGCTGCGGGACGAGAGCGACATCGAGACGCGCCTGGAAATCCTCGATGGCCGCATCGAAGTGTACGAGTACATCTACGAACTGGCCGGCCAGCGGCTCAGCGATTACCGCCACTTCCGGCGCGAGTACGCCATCGAGATCATCATCGCGGTGATCCTGGCGATCGAGGCGTTGCTCGTGGCGTACGAGATCTACCTGTATTTCCAGGAATAGCGACATGCGCCCGATGGCCGGGAAATCGGGGGCGGCCCCCGCCAGGTTCGGCGCGGGGCGAATGCGGGCCCTGTGGCTGGGCCTCGCGGCCCTGCTCGTCGGCGTCCTCTTCCTGATTTCGCCCACCTTCCTAAAGAAGAGCGCAGCCAGGGAGCAGGTCATGCTCCCCGCGGCGGTGCTGGAGGCGATCAGGGAGATCTTCCCGCAGGCCCTCATCAGCGAGGCCGGCATGGAGGACGACGAGGGGGTGACGGTGTTCGTGGTTGAGATGAGGGTGGGTGAAAGGTACGTGGAAGTCATCGCGTCGCCCGACGGCGTGGTCGTGGAAGTCTCGATCGAGATCAAGGCGGCGGACGTGCCGGAAGCCGCGATGGCCGCAATCCGGAAGGCGGCCGAAGGGGCGCAGATTACGGCGATCGACACCGTTGGGACCCACGCGGAAGTCAAGGATGGCAAACTCGTGAAACTTCCGGTCCCCATGACCACTTTCTGGGCCGAGTTCGAGAAGGGCGACTTGGCCGGCGAAGTCACCGTTGCCCCCGATGGCACAATTGTGGAAGTATCGACTGCGGTCGAAGCGAAAGATGTGCCGGGAGCCGCCCTGGCGGCCATCCAGAAGGCCGCGGAAGGCGGACGGGTCGCGCAGATCAGCAAGGACGAGACCCGCGCGGAACCGAAGGACGGAAAATTCGCAAGACTCGACAGCCCCATGGTCGCCTACTGGGCCGAGTTCAAGAAGGGCGAACTGACCGGCGAGGTCATTGTGGCCTCTGACGGCACGGTCCTGGAAATATCGACCGCGGTAGAAGCGAGAGACGTGCCGGAGGCCGCTCTGGCGGCGATCCGGAAGGCCGCCGACGGCGCCTGTGTCACGGAGTTCGGAAAGGACGAGACCCACGCGGAACTCGAAGGCGGCAAAGTCACAAGACCCGCCAAGGCCGAGATCTATTACTGGGCCGAATTCCAGAAGGATGAAATGGCAGGCGAGGTCTCAGTGGCTCCCGATGGCACCGTGGTCGAGGTCCTGACATGGAAGACCGTCACAGAGACCAAGGACGAGACCTCGAAGAAGGGCCGCGGGATCAAGCTCAACCGGGGCCGATCACCGTTCCCCGTCCCGCAATCCACGTAGTCCCTACGCAGGACGAAACAGAAACGCATTGACCGGATCCTGGTCGTCGATGACGAGGACCGGCCCGTGGGCGTTTTTTCCATCGCCGACATGGCCCTTGAGATGGCCGACGAGCGAATGGCCGGCGCGGTCGTGCGGTGCGTCTCGGAAGCGTTCCATCAGCGGCGGTGAGGCTTGGCGGCGGCGAACTGTTTTTCGCCCTCTTGCAAGAAGATTGGGTATTCGTGCGTCACCTTCGGTTGTCCAAGGCGTTTAACCGTACAGGGGACGGCCGGGGGTTAAGTTATGCCGCCTCTTCAGAGCCGAGAGCAGAGGAGCGTCTGCGTGAGGGGTCAATTGCTGGAGTCGAAAGACGCGGCCGAGATCTTCCTGACCGTTGAGCCCAGCCGCCGCGCGAAAGCCTCCGAGCAAGCCGAAGAGTTGTTTTCCGCTGTCCGCACGACGCTGGAGTCTCGCGGCGCGAGGCTGCTTCAGGAGCGCATTTTCTCCACGGAAGCCGCCCTGCCCGCCGTTCTGGCGGCCAGGTCGCGCCTGTGCGCCGGTCTGGACGATGGCGTGCCGCCCGTTCTGCTGGTCGTCCCGGAAGGACCTGCGGGCTCCGTGGCGGGCCTTCAAGTTCATGCTGTCCGGTCAGCGGATGCGCCGGAGATTGTGCGCAGCGACGGCAAGCCGCGCGGCCGCGCCGTGAAGATGGGCAACTGCCGCTTTGTGGCCATTTCGGGCCTGGTCGCTCCGACCGCCGGCGGCGCCGACGCCCAAGCACAGGCCATGTTCACGCAAGCCGTAAACACCCTGAAAGGGCTTGGCGGCTCGATGCACTCGGTGGCGCGGACGTGGTTATGGCTCGGCGACATCCTCGCCTGGTACGACGACCTGAACCGCGTCCGGAACCGGTTCTTCAAGTCGGTGGGCCTGATCGACACCGACCCGAATGTGACGCGGATGCCGGCCAGCACGGGCATCGGCGTCTATCCGGCCTTCGGCGCGGCCTGCGCGCTTGACCTCGTGGCGGTCATAGGCGATGGCGGCCGCGTCGAGTACTTCCGCGAAGCGGGCAACCAGCGGTCGCCGTATCACTACGGGTCGGCCTTCTCGCGGGCCTCGCGGGCCTCCACGCCTGCCGGCGAAACTGTCTACATCTCGGGCACGGCCGCCATCGACGCCGAGGGGCGGACCTGCCCCATCGGCGACGCGAAAGGCCAGATCGCCGTCACGGTCGAGAACGTTCGCGCCGCCTTCAAGGACCTCGGCTGCTCGGACGCGGAGGTCGTCCAGGCCATCGCGTATTCCAAGACGCCCGAAGTCCAGGCGATCTTCCACAAGGAGTTCGCGGACCTCGGTTGGCCGTGCATCTCGGTCATCGCCGACGTCTGCCGCGACGACCTGCTCTTCGAGATCGAGGCGGCGGCGTGCCCGGGGGCCAAGAACATCTGACCCGCCGCGCAAAGTTGCTCTGTAGCACTACCCGTCCGTCAACTTTGATTATGTGGGTGCCACGGCTGCGCAGTTTGCAGCCGTGCTTCCCTGCCCACGACCACGGCTGCACAAGGCGCAGCCGTGGCACCCGCAGATTCAATTGTGACGGACTACTGCCCGTCCGCCTGCTTTCCTGCACCGTTAAGCTTGCGCTAAGACCGCCCCTTCCAAGGGTGTCTTTGCTTGCCGCCCCTCCCATCACCGGCATACTATGGGCATAGAAGGTAACTGGCCTGTAGGACGCCGACACTATGATGAAGTGGTTGATGATCTTCGCCGCACTCCTGGTGGCCCTGCTCGTGGTTTCGTTCGGCCTGGGCGGGCGCAAGGAAGGCGCGCTGGAGATCATCGGGTCGACATCTGTCGAACCCTTCGCCGAGATGCTCGCACAGGAATACGAGAAGACCCATCCGGGGCGCTACGTCAACGTTCAAGGCGGCGGGTCGACGGCCGGTATCCAGGCCGCCATCAACGGCATCGCCGACATCGGCACGTGCTCGCGGGCATTGAAGCCCGAGGAAACGGGCTTCACGACCTTCCTTCTCGCCCGCGACGGCCTCGCCGTGGTGGTCCATCCGTCCAACCCCGTGAGCAACCTGACGCACCAGCAGATCCAGAGAATTTTCGCGGGCGACGTCGCCAACTGGCGCGAGGTCGGCGGCGACGACCGAGCCATCCACGTCATCACGCGCGAGGAAGGCTCCGGCACCCGCGAGGCGTTCATGAAACTGGTCATGGGCAAGGCCCGCGTCTCCCGCAAGGCCCTCACGCAGGAATCGAACGGGGCCGTCAAGGAACTCGTGAGGAACGACCCGGGCGGCATCGGCTACATGTCGCTCGGCCTGGCGCACGGGCTGAAGCTCGTGGCCGTGGACGGCGTGGCGCCGTCGGCGGAGGCGGCCCTTTCCGGCCAGTACCGTCTGGTGCGGCCGTTCCTGTTCATCACGAGAGGCGCGCCTTCGGAGCGGGCCAAGGCGTTCATCGACTTCGTGCTTTGGCCGCCAGCCCAGAAACTGCTGGAACAGGAAGGATTGGTCCGCGCGAAATGAGGCGCGAGAAGATCATCTCGCTGCTGTTGATGTTTGCGGCACTCTCGGCCATCTCGGGCCTGGCGCTGATCACAGCCTTCATCTTCAAGGAAGGCCTGCCGATCATGATGCAGGTCGGCCTGGGGCAGTTCATCCTCTCCAGCAACTGGTATCCGACGGAGGGTGAGTTCGGCATCTTCCCGATGATCGTGGGGTCCCTGGCCGTAACGGCCGGGGCGATGGTCATCGGCGTTGTGTTCGGCCTGGCGTGCGCGGTCCTGCTCACGCAGTTCTCGCCGCCGCGCCTGGTATCCATCGTGAAACCGAGTATCGAGTTGCTGGCGGGCATCCCGTCGGTCGTGTACGGGTTCATGGGAGTGGTCATCCTGGTTCCGTTCATCCGCGACACGCTCGGCCCTGCGATGGTCAGCCTGCATCTGGCATCGGACCCCGGGCCGGGCCTGTCGGTGCTGGCGGCCTCCATCGTGCTGGGCATCATGGTGCTGCCGACGATCACGAGCATCTCGGTCGATGCGCTCCAGGCGGCGCCCCGCTCCTACCGCGAAGGGTCGCTCGCGCTGGGCGCCACTGAGTGGCAGACAACGCACCGGGTGCTCCTCAGGGCCGCCCGGTCGGGCATTGTGGCCGCCATCATCCTCGGCATGGGTCGTGCGGTCGGCGAGACCATGGCCGTCATCATGGTCGCGGGCAACACCCTCGACGTGCCGCACAGCATCTTCGACCCGGTGCGTACGCTCACCAGCAACATCGCGCTGGAGATGGGCTACGCCGCCGGCGACCACCGGAAGGCCCTCTTTGCCACCGGCATCGTGCTGTTCGTCATTATCATGGTCCTGAACACGATCGCCCTGGCGGTCTCGCGGCGGCGGGCCGGAAAGGCGGTGGCCCGATGAGAATCCCGCCACGCATCACGCAAGGCCTGGCAGTCTCGGCCATGTGGGTCCTGGCGAGTCTGACGCTGGGCGTGCTGGCCTTCATCATCGCGTACATCCTGTGGCACGGGCTGCCGCACGTCACGTGGACGTTCCTGACGGAATCTCCGAAGGCCATGGGGCGCGAGGGCGGCGTGCTGCCGATGATCCTCGGCACCGCCTGGGTGACGGGCTTGGCGGTCCTCATTGCCGCGCCTATCGGCGTGGCCACGGCCATCTACCTGACGGAGTACACGCGCGAGGGCCGCCTGACGGCCGTCATCCGGTTCGGCGCCGACTGCCTGGCCGGCATACCGTCGATCATCTTCGGCCTCTTCGGCTTCGTGTTCTTCGTCATAACGCTGGGGATGGGCCTCTCGATCATTTCCGGCGCACTGACGCTGACGCTGATGGTCCTGCCGACGATTATCCGGACGAGCGAGGAGGCCATCCGCGCCGTGCCGCAGTCCTTCCGCGACGTGAGTTTCGGCCTCGGCAGCACCCGCTGGCAGATGGTCACGCAGGTGGTCCTGCGGTCGGCACTGCCCGGCATCGGCACCGGCATCGTCCTTTCCATCGGCCGCAGCATCAGCGAGACGGCCGCGGTGATGCTGACGGCAGGCTCGGCGCTGGGCTTTCCGCACACGGCGTTTGACTCGTCGCGGACGCTGGCGCTGCACTTTTACGTTCTGTCGCGCGAGGGGCTTTCGATGTCCAACGCCTACGCGACCGCGTCGGTCCTCATCATCGCCATCCTGCTCGTCAACCTGGCGGCCTACTGGCTGATGCGCCGCTTCGTGGCAAAGGTGGCCTGACCGTGACCGAGCCGAAGAACAACGACGTCGCGAAAGAAGACGCGCGGCTGATGGCCGAGATGCTCGCCCAGCAGCCCGCCCCTGCGTGCCCGGCCGGCACCGCCAAGATCAAGGTCGAGGATTTCAGCGCATTCTTTGACGGCGCGGCGGTCCTGCGCAACATCAGCCTGGAAGTCTGCGAGCGCGAGCGCCTGGCGATCATCGGCCCAGCCTCGAGCGGCAAGACGACGTTCCTCAGAAGCCTCAACCGCCTCAACGACCTTGCCCCGAATTTCTCGAAGACCGGCCGCATCCTACTGGCCGGCCGCGACATCTACGGGCCCGAGGTGGACGTGGCCGCCCTGCGGCGCCGCATCGGCATGGTCTACGCCGTGCCCGTGCCGCTGCCGTGGACCATCTACGAGAACCTGACGTACGGGCCGCGGCTGGCGGGGGTCCACTCCCGCAGCCGCCTGGATGCCCTCGTCGAGTCGTGCCTCCGCAGCGCGTTCCTGTGGGACGAGGTCAAGGACCGCCTGAACGAGCCCGCGGCGAACCTCTCGGGCGGCCAGCAGCAGCGGATGTGCCTGGCGCGGGTGCTGGCGCTGGAGCCGGAGGTGCTGCTGCTGGATGAGCCATGCTCGGGCCTCGACCCGATCTCGACCGCCAAGATCGAGGACGCGCTGGCGCAGCTCAGGTCAAAGTACTCGATCGTGCTGGTCACCAACAACACCAAGCAGGCCGCACGCGCATCGGACCGCACGGCGTTCTTCCTTATGGGCGAACTCGTGGAGTGCGGCCCGACGGCCCAGGTGTTCACGAACCCGAAGCACCAGCGCACGAGCGACTACATTACGGGCCACTTCGGATAGCCTGTAGGGGCGAGGCATGCCTCGCCCGCGGGCCGCACGGCGGGCAAGACTGCCCGCCGCGCGACTTGCACGGTGGAAAGCAAGAATGGTGGGTGCATAGCACCCACCCTACATGAACGGCAAGATGGAATATAAGATCCAAACCGAGAACCTGGACCTCTGGTACGGGAACTTCCACGCCCTGAAAGGGGTCGGCATCTCTATCAAGCCGCGCATGATCACGGCCATCATCGGGCCGTCGGGGTGCGGCAAGTCGACGCTCCTTCGGTGCTTCAATCGGATGAACGAACTGATACCGGGCGTGCGGATCGCGGGCCGGCTTCTCCTGGACGGCCGGGACATCTACAGTTCCGGCATGGGCTTGACGCAACTGAGGAAGCGTGTGGGCATGGTCTTCCAGCGCCCGAACCCGTTTCCGCTTTCCGTGTTCGACAACGTGGCCTACGGCCCCCGCGTGCACGGCATATGCAGGGGCGCGGCCCTGGAGGAGGCCGTGGAGGCGGCGCTACGGGCCACGGCGCTTTGGGACACGCTCAAGGACAAACTCCATACGCCGGCCCCTACCCTGTCAGCCGAGCAACAGCAGCGGCTGTGCATCTCGCGCCTGGTGGCCGTCGAGCCGGAAGTGCTCCTCATGGACGAGCCCTGCTCGGCCCTCGACCCCATCGCCACCGAGCGCATCGAGGAGCTCATGCGCCTGCTGGCCGAGCGATACACCATTATCATCGTCACGCACAACATGCAGCAGGCCGCCCGCGTCTCGCGCGAGACCGGCTTCATGCTGCTGGGGGAACTCGTGGAGTTCGGCCCGACGGTCGGCATCTTCAAGAACCCGTCGGATAAACGCACGGAAGACTATGTGACCGGCCGATATGGGTAAAATATGAGAGGCGCCCGTGCCTTCTGCGGCTTGCGGCGCCGAAGGAGACCGACGTGGAGAAGCAACGGCAGTTCGATAAGGAACTGGACGACCTGAAGAAGAAGCTCGTCCACATGGCCGCGCTCGCCGAGACCATGATCGACTCTGGCCTCACCGTGCTCGTCCGGCGTGACCTGGGCCCGGCGGCCAAGGTCCGCCAATACGAGCAGGAAGTCAACCGCCTGGAGATCGAGATCGACGAGGCGGCCCTGACGCTCCTGGCGACCCAGCAGCCCGTGGCCAGGGACCTGCGGTTCATCGTGGCCGCCACCAAGATCAACGGCGAACTGGAGCGCATCGGCGACCTGTGCATCAACATCACGCAGAACTCCGAGACGCTGCTCAAGGAGCCGCCCCTGAAGCCGCTCATCGACATCCCGCACATGGCCGACCTGGCGCGTAAGATGGTCCGCGACAGCCTCGACGCGTTCATCGCCGGCGACCCGCTCTTGGCGCAGGCCGTGATCATGGCCGACGACCGCGTCGATGCCCTGAAGGACCAGGTGCTGCGGGAAGTGCTGACCTACATGATCGCCGACCCGCGAACGATCGAGCGGGGCCTGGCGCTCATCCTGATTTCGCGCCACCTGGAGCGCATCGGCGACCACTCCGTCAACATCGCCGAGGACGTGATCTACATGACCCAGGGCCGCGACGTCCGCCATCCCAAGACGCCGAAGCAGCGCCCGCCGGAGAGCGAACTGTAATCGGGCGATTACTGTTTCGCGGCGCGGGTGCGCACGAACTCGGCGACGTTCCTCGACTCTTCGGCCTCCGCCCGCTTGCGCTTGGCGACGAAGTGCTCGTACCGTTCCGCTTCCTCGCGCGACCATGCGTTGGCCTCGACGTAGTCGCCGCAGTACGGCACAAGGAGGTCGATCCAGCAGGCGACCTTGTCCATCTCCTCGCGCGAAAGTTTCACGCCGTAGTGGCCCTCCTCCAGCATCGTCATGAGGCGGCTCTTGGCCGCGCCCGCGAAGTACGGCGGCAGCATCGTCGGAACCGACTGGGCGCTGATCCAGTTGACCATGTTGTTCGACTCGCCAATAAACGGCCCTTTTCCCTGGTTCAGCCGCTTGCACCCGGTCAGAGCCAGGTAGGACTCGCTCCATTTGCGTTTGGCCTGCTCGTCCACGACTTCCTTCCCCAGCAGGCTGAAGGCGGGCTTGACGGCCGAAGCGGGCACAGCAGCCGAGGCGGGCGGGGCTTTCGCGGCTGACACCACCGGCGCACCCGGCCGCGAGGGATCCTCGGCCGGCACGTTGTGGCAACGGATGCACTGGCGGTCGAGGATCGGCTGGATCTCACGCTTAAACGAGAAGCCGCGCGGCGGGCCGTACCAGGGCCGCAGCGCCTGCGGCCCGGCCTTCAGGGCCTGCGTCACGGCGGTCACCGGCGGCGGAGAGTTCTTGCTCTCGTGGCAGCCGACGCACGACTGCGTTTCGCCCGGCTGGAGGGTGGTCCAACTGCGCATCGTCTGGATCGCGCGGCCCTTGGCATCGATTGCCTGGAAATAGACCGGCGTGCGGGCCGGGACCGCGAAGCATACCGAGCCGTCGTCGTAAACGGTCGCTTCGCCGAGGACGATCTTCGGGTCCCAGGCACCGTTGCCAATGGAGACGGGGGTGCTGGACATCGCACCGCCGGCCGGGCCGCCGTTATTGTTGGCTCCGATGGCGGCTGCACGAAACTCCAGCGACACGACGCGCAAGCTCTTGACGGAGCCGCGCGGCACGCCGGCCAGCCCCGGCCCGGCGTAGATGTCCTGCATCGTGACGATGCCGGTTGACTTGCGGTAGTCCACCGGGCTGGCGCGCTCGTGCGGCACCGGCCGCGCGGCAAGGGGCACGGACTGGCTGCACGAGATGCGATCGTCCCATGCCAGGAGTTCGCGCCGGCCGTCAGCCGCCATGAAGTAGATCGCGAAATTCTTCTGCCCGGCCTCGGTGGCCTCGGGCTTGAAGGTGACCAGGAACTCCGTTTCGCTCAGCGGATACGGATACTGGAACTGGTCGCCGGTCTGGCCGTACCTATCGACATGGACGGCGTCGGTCTTGCGAATCGGGGCGATGAGTTGGGCGCCGCTGTTCTCCTCCCGCCCCATGGCCGGGTCGAGGATGCCCAGTTGCCCCTTCTGGCGGGTGTGATGGCCCGAGAAGATGCAGACGACCTTCTCCGTGCCGGGGATGGCGCGGGCGTGCAGGGCCGCCGTCGGGAACCACGAGTTGTTGCCGTAGAAGGCGGTCTGGCCGGTCCCGTCGGGAAACATCTGCCAGAGGCTCTGTACGAAGATCTGCCCGCGGTCGTTGTATTCCCACCGCGTGTAGATAACACGGCCGTCGGGCGTCACGGTCGGAAAGTTCGTGTGGACCTGGTCGTACCCCAGCCGCCGCAGATACCGGCCATCGCGGTCGCAGGTGTAGAGGTTCGAGACCTCAGTCCAGAAGCAGTCGACGGACTGCACGCACCGCGTGGAACTGAAAACGATGTCGCCGGTCGGCAGGTACGCGCCTTCATAATCCACGAACCCGAGGCCGAACGTGAGTTGCCGCACCTTGCCGTCGGCCGCGGTCATCTCGTAGAGGTGGTAGTCATCCTCGCGGTCGGACTTCTTCCACGCAAAGAGGATCCGCTTGCCGTCGTATGAGACGTCCGGGTCGCGGAGACATGAGCCCGGGTCGTCGATCAGCGTGCGGACCTTGCCGTAGATGCCGTCCATCTCCAGGAGACAGAGGCTCGCGCCGGGCACGAAGTGCCGCTCGGACTGCGCATCCGATTGCCCCTCGGTGTAGGCATAGTGCGACCCGCCCAGGTCGTAGTGCTTCGTGAAGACGACGGCCCGCAGGCGATCCAGGTGCGGGCGCAGGCGCCCGGCCCGGCGGGCCTCGCAGGCCTGGCGATAGAGGTCGAGCCATTGCGGATCGCCCGGTGCGGCAGCCGCGTGAGATAGTTCGTCGAAGCGTGCCGCCAGGTCGCTCCCACCGGGGCCGACTTCGTCGAGGACCTTGCGGACAACGGCCGTCTGGAGGACGCCGCCGGCGTAGAGGCCGTCCTGGGCCGCCCAGTCATCTTGAATCGCTCGCTCGGGCGCGGCAGTCGCGGCCGGCGCGCAGGCCAGCACAACGAGAACAATCTGGAGGATCGCGAATCTGACCATATCGGCCTGCGTCCCCAGTCTAGGGCGTCGGCGGCTTGTACCAGAGCGACTGCCAGTAGGCCCGGTCGGTGGCATACGGATCGACCGGATCGCCGGCCCCGAGCGTCGTCGGAAGGATGCCGTAACGCTTCATCTCGCGGATGTAGGACTCGTTGGGACGGAAGCCCGGCATGTCGAAGCGTTTGTTCTGGTCGAGCCATTTCTTCGCGGCCTGCGCGACCGCCAGGAGCTTCTGGTAATCGGGATCGTCGGTGCCGGCAAACACTTCCTGCCGGGCCTTTGCCTGGCATGTGCCGTAGCCCCCGGCGGCCTTCGCGAGCGGACCCATGAGAAGTTGCGACTTCTCGGGCCGCGTCAGATTGAACACCAGGTGCCGGGTGAAGTGCGGGCGCCCCTCTGCCCAGGGCACGTCGTGCATGTCGTCGGTGGGCGACTTCGGCAGGGGCATCTTCGCTTCGTGGCACGAACCGCAACGCGAGCGCAGCACCTCCCTGGCCGCCACGACGCTCGGCCAGTCAACATCGGTCCGCACGAGCGAGTTCTCGACGTACGAGCCCACCATGCCGGAGCCCGGCGCCGCGTACGTGCCGGGATACACCGCCCCGGATTCGATCCAGTAGCGGACGAGCTTGAGTTCGTGGGCCGAGAGTTTCACCTCGTAGTGGCCCGGGTCGAGGAACCTCATGAGGCGGCTGGCCGAGGCGCCGAGGGTGCGCGGCGGGTAGTTACTCTCGGGCTTGTTGCGGCCGTCGGCCACGAGGCCGCGCGAGATAATCGTGAAATAGCTGTGCGAATACAGCGGCCCGCGGTCGCCGGAGAGGACCACGCCGCCGTCGCGCCTGTCGCAGTCGTGGCACTTCAGGCAGTGCTTGTCGAGGATAGGCTGGATGTCGCGCGGGAAGTCGAACACATCAGGCACGTCCTTGACGGGTTCGATCTTGCTGGGCGCCCGCGCCAGGGCCATCGGGTTGGCGCGCGTCGGCCCGCCGGCGCTCGTGCGCTGCTCGTGGCAGCCGAGGCAGCCGGTCGTCTCGCCCGGCTGGACGGTGCAAAAACTCTGCATCCGCTTGATCGCGTTGTCATTTTCATCCATCGCCACGAAATAGACGCTTCGCAGGGCCGGGACCTCGAAGTACGCCGAGCCGTCGGCCTCCACGGGCACGGCGCCCAGGATCCGCTCGAGGATGAACGTGCCGCCGAGGCTGATCGGCTCCATGCCGCCCGAGAAGTGGACGGGTTCGGGCAGCGTCTCCAGAACCAGGAGCTTCTTGATTTCGCCGGGCCTGACGCCCGCCATGTTGCGGCCGAACGTGACGTCGGAGAGGATGAGCCGGCCCGTCGGCTGCGCGGGGTCGCTGCGCGGCGGAATGATCCGTTCCCGCGGATGCGGCACAAGCGGCCGCGGCTCGTGCAGGTCCAGGTCGTCGGTCTTGGGGAGGAGGACCTGCGTGGCCCCCTGCCCGTCCATCAGCAGGATGCCCTGGGGGCCCGCCACCAGGAAGCAGTCTTCCGAGAACGCATACGGATCGCGCCAGACGTTCTGGCGGTTGATCTGCCGGGTCATCGGCAGCGCATCAGGGCCGCCGTTGGGATCGACGATCGTGACGGGACCGGCATGCTCCCTGATGCCGTGACCCGGCGAAAAAATGGCGACGACCTTGTCTGTCCCCGGAATCGGTTTGGCGTCGAGCATGACGATGCCGGGATGCAGGTTGCCATAGTAGATCATCTGCCCCGTGCCGTCCGGGTTGGCGGTCCACAGGTGGTGATAGTGCACCTGGCTGCGGTCGACGTATTCCCACCGCATGTAGAGGACGCGGCCATCGGGCAAGACCCACGGCGTGTTGTCCTGGTCATTATTGCTGGAGACAGGGTGGATGTTCCAGCCGTCCGGGCCGCAGCGATACATGATGGCCACCTGCGTCAGCCAGCAGTTCACCCATCGGCGGCAGCGGCTGGAGACGAAAACGATGTCGCCGTCGGGCAGGTACGTCGGCTCGATGTCGTCGTACTGGCCGTCGGTCAACTGCCTCAGGCCCGAGCCGTCGGCGTTGATCTCGTAGAGGTGGTACGGGTCCGTCCCGCCCTTACGGTACGAAAAGAGGACCTTCTTGCCGTCGTAGTGGACGACGGGGTCGCGAACGCCGCCCTTGGGGTCGTCCAGCAGAACAGTGACCTGGCGCGTGCGGAGGTTCATGCGGCAAAGGCGTCCGCCCTCGGTGTAGGCCTTGCGGTTGGCATCGGGACCGTAGTAGCTGAAGTTGGCGTACCAGTGAGGGTCGCTGCCTATGTGGCGTGCGGCGAAAATAATGTCCTCGACGCCGGCCATCGGCCCAGCCATGGCCTTTTCGAGAAGGTTGGCCGGGGCCGGGGCGCTCGCGGCTTGGGCAGCGCCCGCAGCCGAGAGAATCATCAGTCCCAGGATAGCGGGGAACCGTTTCACGCAAGCCCTCGCGCCACAAAAAGACCGTCGCGCCGATTACAGCGACAGCAGGTACACAATCAGGTCGGCCAGTTCCTGTTTCGACAGGTCCTTGGTCGACCCGTGGCGGCCCTGCTCGTTGAATTTCGTGAAGACTTCCTCCAACGTGACCGCCTGGCCCATGTGCAGGTACGGACCGGTGCGATATAACTCGGTCAGCGTGGGCGTTAGGAAATCGCCGCGCTGGTCAAGCGGCTGCCGCGTCCCCACGTCGTACAGTTTCTGGTCCGTCAACATTGCCCCCGAATGGCAGACGGAGCACCCCGCCTTGCCGCCCTCGAAGATCTTCTTGCCGCGCTGGGCCGCCTCCGACAGTTCGCCGTTTGGCCCCACATACGGGCTCCGAAGCGGCTGAAGGCTCGTCAGGTACGCGTCGACCGCCGCGATCTCATCGGGCTGCGGTTCGTGGAACTGGATGAACTTGAACCCCGCCACGACCGCCACCTCCATGTTCGAGCGGACGCCGTGCGACATCACGGGCGACCTCTTGTTCACCTGGAGGAGCGACTTGGCGTTCTTCGGGTTGCCGATGCCGTCGTTGAGGAGGTCCCAGTTCAGGCCGTCCACGCGGGCGTCCTCGGGGTGGCACGTCGTGCAGGAGAGCCAGTGCTGGAAGCAGCAGTTGGCGTCGTGGAAGATCCGCTCGCCGCGACGAACGATGTTGTTCTCGCCGTCCGGGCCGATGCGGATCGTCTTCGTCGCCTTACCGGTCTGCGCATCGGCCAGGATGATCGTACCGGAGAAGTACATCGCGACGGCGACGTTCTTGCCGTCGGGCGCGAGGTCGATGCCCCGCGGCCCCTTGCCGTCCAGCGGGGTCCGCGCCAAGAGGCCCGCCGCATAGAGGGCCGCAAGGTCGTTGACCAGCATCTTGCGTTTCTCGGGGTCCTTCTTGATTTCCGCCCACGTGTCCAGGACCGCCCTGGCGGGTTGCTTGTCGGATGCGGCGGGCGCTTCGCCCTTCAGGAGGCCATGCAGCGTTCCCAGCTCCACGCGCGCCAACTGGTGCACACCGGCCAGCGACACCCACATCGTCTTGCCGTCTTTGGCGAGCACGAGGCCCCACGGGTCAGCGGCGCCTTCGCTCAGGCGGTCCAGAAGGAGCGTCGAGTCCAGCGTCTTCGACGCCAGGTCGATGATGCTGAAGGCGTTCGTGTTGACCCAGCCGCGCTCGAGCTGCGTCGTGGGCAGGGTCGTGCGGCCGACCGTATGAACGGCGTACGCCCACTTGCCGTCGGGCGACACGGCAACTCCGCGGACGCTCGTCGAGCCCCCCGGCAACCGCACGTCGGCGACGGACTTCAGGGCCGCCAGGTCGATCACGCTGATGACAGCGGAGTTCATCGGATCATCCGACCGGCCGGCCGGCAGCAGGTTCCCCACCACGGCCATCGACTCGTCGGGCGTGAGGGCCACAAAGTACGGCT